>Ga0196899_1000297_pt1 | contig 27004 bp, 31 predicted proteins | sample VirMetDEL_Sep_01_FD_169095 | JGI IMG/M metagenome (GOLD analysis project Ga0196899, IMG submission 169095) | Aqueous microbial communities from the Delaware River and Bay under freshwater to marine salinity gradient to study organic matter... | ecosystem: Environmental > Aquatic > Marine >... | reverse complement strand
GTTCGATAAGACGGCATCGAACGACGACGGGACGGCCATCGAGTCGAATGTGCTGATCGGCCCGATCTTCGCGCCGGACACCCCTGCCGAGCAGCGGATCAGCAGCCTGCACGCCATCGTGGCGAACATTGGCGCTGGTTGCCGCTACACGCTGTACGCCAGCGATAACCCTGAGAGCCTGGGCACGGCAGTCGCGTCCGGGGACTTGGTTGCTGGGTACAATGACCGGGTCCCTGCGCGCGCTAGGGGCGGTTACATCTGGATCAAACTTGAGAACGCGACTGGCGGCGGCCAGTGGGCGTTGGAGTCACTACACGCAGAACTGCATCTGGCAGGACGAAGGAGAGATCGCTGATGGTTTTGGGACTTGGGACGGGCGAGATGCTGGGGCTTGGGCTTCAGGGCCTAGGTGGCGTTGCTGGGATGCTAGGCACAAGCAGTGCCGCTAAAAAACAAGAGGCGCTGTTCAAGCAGGCTCTGTCTCAGTACCGCCAAGCGCAGACTCAGGCCCAAGGCCAACAGGCCGCTGGTCAAGCTCAGATCCGTGGCGCTCAGGCAGCCGCGCGTGAGCAGACCAAGATGGCCGAGCGCCGCTTGATTGCTGGCGAGCAGCGAGCGCAAACGCTTGCCAAGGAGCGCAGCAAGCAGATGCAAGCGCAGCGGACCCAGACCGCTTTCGGGCGCGGCCAGATGGGCACCACGCTGGGCATGGCTGCGAGCCAGGGGATGCTGCGGGATGTCGGCCTGCTGGGCGCGAATGTGGCTGCTCAGGGTGCGGCTCAACGGGCTCAACTGAGCCAGCAGCTTGGCGGGCAACTTGCCAGCCTTAGCGCGCAGAGCGGTCAGATGTACGCGGCGCAGGCGGGGCAGACGCTTCAGAGCGCGGGACAGCTTGCTCAACTGATGGGCAGTTACCAGCCGATTGTGGACACCAGCCTGTCGCAGATGCTGGGCGGAATTGGCGGGCAGCTTTACGGGATGGGCGCAGCCGAGCGGCTGGGCCTGTTCAATCAGAAAGGCGGCGGTCAAACGCTGCTTGGACTTCTAGGGCTTGGCTGAGGAGACTGACTAATGCCCCTCTTCGGAATCCGCGTTCTCGCAGGAGAAGAAAGTGCTGGTGGTGCCGCCGCCGCTGCGTTCCAGCGTGGGGCGGGGCAGGCGTTTGGGATGGCCTCTGAGGCGGCCAAGCAGCGGGAGCAGCGCCGCCAGTTTGATGTCGGGCAGCCCTTGCGCGAGGCGCAGACTAGGCTCGCGGAGCAGCAGGCGGATTACTTCGGAAAGATCCAAGACGCTAATATCCGTCAGACTGAAGCTCGAACGGATGCGATCCTTTCAAACGTTGCGATAACCGAAGAGGCCGCAACGGAAGACCTGATCGCAAAAAAGCTGGAAAACCGGTTCGGGGCAGAGACCTACGCTGATCGAGTTCGTGCCTTCCAGGCCGACGCAGACCTTAGCGAGGCTCAATCGTTTGGGGCTCAGGTTGAAGCTGAGTCGCGCGCCCTTGCCTTGGAGCAGGCAAGTAGCGCCCTTGGCCGCATGGGCTGGGAATCGCAGCAGCTTGGCCTTATCGCGGCATCGCGTATGCAGCGGCTTCAGGCCGAGGAGGCCGAATACTTCGCCCCAATCGAGCGCGGCATTCGTGAGCAGGAGCTTGGTGTCCGGGCAGAGCAGCTTGCCCAAGAGGCTCTGAATTTGGAGACCGAGGATCAGTGGATGGAATGGCTGGGCTCTGACGGCGCTCCGATCATCTTGCAGCAGCTTGGCCCTGAGATGGCGGATGCGTTGCAGGGCATCCTTGACGAGGGCGGCGATCCCAAGGTTGTCGCCGGAATGATTCGGTCCGCTATCGGCAATCAAATCCTGCTGCGTCAAGCCAACCGGGTCGCTCAGTTCGACGATGTGTCTGCCGAGATGCAGGGTCTAACCCAGCATTCGCTGTTCGACCAGTCAGACATCAGCCCTGCTCTGCAAACCAAGTACGACGAGCAGGTCGCGGCGCAAGACTTCGCTGGCGCTGCTGTGACTGCCACTCGAATCAGCGCCAACATTCAGCGGCGCATTGGCCGACGCCAGAGCCACATGACGGCTCTGTCGGAAATGGCGCGAATTGCTGGCATATCGAAAAACAGTAAAGACGAAAGCGAGTTCGACTTGGACGGGACTGAAGCCGAAAAAGACATCCTGTCCTTCCAGAACCTCGATCCCCAAGGATTGACCGATTACGAGATTCGCAACCGGATCAGGGTGTTTGTCTCAAAGCACGGCACCGCCGATGAGAAGCGTCGGTATCGGATGATGACCGGCGAGGACCCTGACAAAGTTGACCAGCCGCGTGGTCGCCAGCAGGGCGGAGGGCGTAAGTTCACGCTAGGCGGCGCATCGCCTAGGCCAGACGCCGGGAACCAAAAGTTAGTCCCCAAGGAAGATCAAGCCGCAGCGGATGAGGCATTTGATAGTAAGCCTTGAAAATGGACACCCCTAGCGACACGCAGCGCACTGATCCGACTGCTGACCAGGGCACGCAAGACATCTGGTCATTGCGTGAGACTCGACGGGCATATCGTCGGGCAACCGAGGCTGGCGATCTCTACGAAGAAGAGGGCGGGATGCTTGGGCCTCTGGGGGGTGCCCTTTCCGCGCTTGGCGCTCAGGTCGAAACGGCGACGGGCATCTTCAGGGCTGGTGGCGTAGAGGCTTACCAACAGAAAGAGTTGGTGCCTCTCAAGCAGAGGATTGACAAAGCACCTAGCCTTGCCGACAAGGCCGCTGACCTCATCATGCAGGGCGTCCACCCGGACGCGATCTCAAAGTCTCTGCTGACCAAGCAGAACATGGAGGTTGATGCCCAGTTCGGGGCAATGGTGGATCAGCGTCTGTTTGATCGTGGGTACTCGCGCAAGTTCGGGGAAGATCCGAACTACACGATGTATTACCGCAATCAGCAGGACTTGATGGAGGAGTGGATTTCCAGCCTGCCAGAGATTGAGGCTTCGTGGGACGACGTGTTCAACATCAAGAACTTCCCGATCCTCGGAACCATTGCAGAGGTCCGCAACTCTCGGGACCTAGTCAAGCGCCTGAACCGCATCAACGCGGGGGAGGAGGAAGGCGATGACATTGAGGTCGTCGAGAAGTGGATCCTAGAGAGCTACAGCCCTAAAAGCCGTGGCAAGCAATGGGTCGAGGGGCTAATGGGCACCTTGGCGTTTGCTGGCGACCTTGCCGTGACGGGTGGGGCCAGTGCCATTGGCAAGGGTGCCATCAAGATGATGACGCCCCAAGTCGTCAAATCGGCAGTGAACAAGGTTCTGCTCCGAAGCATGGAGCAGGGCATCCTGGGCAGCATCACTAAGAAGGCTGCGGCGTCAACAGTTCTTGGAGCCGCGATGCGCGGTGGCAAGGCTGTGGGCAAGGGAGTGGCTGCGTCTGCTGAGACGATGGCTGTGGAGCGTGGCCTGTCAATGGGCATATCGGCCTCTCGCGAGGGCGACATGACTCGCGGCATGGCGGAGCGTACTGAGCTTCAAGATCAGCTTGCTCAGGCTTTGGACCTGGGAGTCAACCCGGAGACGGGTCAGGTCGAATGGTCGATTGAGAACAATCCCAGTCTCAATGAGATCAGCATGGACTCCGAGGTCAAAACGTTCATTGAGTTGTTCAGTGAGCGGCTTGGCGGGATCGCAGGTCAAGTGCGACTTGGCCGTGGCGGCGTTGCGGCTCAGACGTGGCCTATGGCTCAACGCCTGTATCCCGGCCTGACGCGCGGCCAGTGGGGCAAGCGCATTGCGGATGCTACTCAGATTGGTGGCGCAGGCGGGCCCGTGGCGGACCTTGTCGCTGAGACGGCTGAAGAGTACGCCGTTCGTTTCATGGGTGCGACCTATGGGTCAATTACTGGCGACCCGAAGGACCGTCAGGTCAACTGGGACGAAGTGATTCCCAACGTGGACGACGCCGTGATGGAGCTTTCCATCATTGCTGTCCCGGTCCTTGGGTCTCGCGGCGTAAACGCTGCGGGGCAGTTTATGTTTGAGAAGCCCCGGACTCGCCAGATGCGCGAGACTGTGGAGCAAATCGACAAGGACATTGTCGCCGCTACGACAGAAAAGGATCCTGTCAAGCGCGAGCAAGCCCAAGAGCGCGTAGATGATTTGGTCGCTCGCACTAGGGTGGCGACTCCTGAGCAAGCTCAGGCTTGGGCCGAGCAGAACGGCGTAGAGATTATTGGTGGCGAACTCAGCCCAGCAATGGAGCGAGTAGCCGCGCGCCTTAGCGAGACTGGCGTTCAGGTCGTCCCTGTCCGGCGTGGCGACCAAACATGGAACGGAGCGTATGATCCCTCTGTGCCTGGAACGATCTTCCTTGGCGAAGATGTCGTTACCGAACTGGAGAGCAACCCCGCCAAAGCGGCCCAGATCCTACAGGCTGTTGGGTATCACGAAGCCCTGCATGATGCTGAGGTTGTGGTTGGGCCAGAGCTTTGGCAGGAGCTTGTGCAGGGCCTCAAAACGGCTGATCCCGAGCAGTGGGATGCTGCCAGCCAAGCCATGCAGGAGCGCCTCGGTGAAGACCGCGCTGCTGGGCTTGACCAAGCTGCGATAGAGTCGGAGACCCCGGCTCAAATGGTTGAGGAGAACCATGCCCTAATCCACGGCATTCGGACCAACCCTCGAATCCGTAACTCTGTAGAGCGCCTGCTTGGCGAGAACCGCTCTAGGTTTGACGCCATCGTTGATCGGCTGTTCGGATGGGTCACTCGCAGCCGTGACGCCAAAGAGGCTCAAGCCCTGATGCCGCGCCTACAGCGCGATATTGAGCGCGATACCACCGTGACCGAGGGTGGGGGGCAAGCGGAGACGAAGATGACCCTCGATGGGCTGACCTCCGATCAGTGGGCTCGTATGCGGTCGGTGGACAAGATCGCCGCCCTGATGGACCGCGCGGTGATTACTCGTAACACCGTCGTGCAGAACGCCCTACTTGGCGCGCAGCAAGCCGCTGAGGCCCAAGTGCCTGAGGAGGCTGCGGTTGAGGTTGAGGCTGAAACTGTGGCACCGGCTGTGGCTGAGCCTCAGGTTGCCGAGCCCGCGCCCACGCCTGTCGCGCCTATTGAGACGCCTGAGCGGTACATCGAGGTAGACACTGACGCCCCAGCCGGAACGGAGGTTCAGGTCGGATCTCGCGTTCGCGTCCGTGGTGAGGACATGCGTGTTGTTGAGGTTGAGCGGCTGACCGGGCAAGGCCAACAGCAAAGAGCCAAGCTCGCTGATGGCCGTTCAGTGCCTGTCCGCAACCTTGTACCCCAGATCAAAACTCGTAAGCCGGGTGGTTATCTGGAGCCGGTCGAGCGAATGCCGATTGGCGTCGGCGCTCAGGTCCGTGTCCCTGCTGGGGTCAAGACTGAGGGCAAGCCTCGAAAGGTGAAGGGTCCGCTTACCGTTGAGCGCATTACTGGCCCTCTTGGGAAGCAGCGGGCCAAGTTGAGCGATGGCCGGATCGTCTCAGTGTCCGATCTTCGAGTCCGGCGCAAAGCTCCTGGCGATCACAAGCTGAGTCAGAGCCAGAAGAAGCAGGCTCAGTTGGCCCGCCTTGATGCGCTTAGGAGCCGTACACGGTTCTCGCCCTCTGACCTGTCGCCCGTTGAGGTCGTCTCAATCATTGAGGATACGACGGACCCGTTCCTCCGCATGTCTCCGCGAGCGGGCGTGCCTGTGCTGGACCGGTTTGATATGCCCGAGATGAGCCGTGCCGAGAAGATGCTTGGCGAGCGGTTCTTTGACCGGTTCCTCCGTATCGAGCAGTTTGAGGACTGGATCCGCAATTACGGCATTTCGCCAGAGGGCGATGACAGCCCGCTATCGGTCATTCGCCGCTATCCAGGCCGGACCAAGCGGCACCTAGAGGATTCAGAGCGCCGGTACTTCCGCCCTATCAAGGACCTGCTGAAGAAGTACGGCATCGAGTACGACCTCGCCAGCGATTACCTCGCGTATCGCCACGTCGAGGAAGCCAACGAGGCGCTGGAGCTTCGCAGGAGGCAGGCAAGCGACCTTAGGGCCGAGGCCGATCAGCAGCAGGCCGACCTAGACGAGAAGCGTCAGGAGTATCGGGACGAGCAGCGGCGTCTGCGCGGGGAATTGCGTGGCGTCCCCATGACCTTGGCGCAAGCAGAAACCATTTCAGGCGAAATGGGCAGGGTTGACGTGGATCCTGCGGAGCGCCGTCAGATCGAACAAGAGATCGCGGACAAGCGCCAGCGGGCTGACGAGATCGACCCCGGCGAACAGGCTGTTGAGTGGAAGACCACGGAGGAGGCGCGGGCTTGGCTTGAGGACATCAGCCGCCGCGACGAGTACGAGGGTCTGGTCAAGATTGGAGAGATCGTTGACCGGATGAACGCGCAGACGCGCCAGTGGCAGGTGGACTCAGGGCTGATTAGCCGCGATCAGTACGAAGCATGGGAAGCCCAGTTTGATCACTACGTCCCCATGCGTAGCGCAGAGCATGAGTCAAGCTGGAACGAAGGTCGTGGAGGCGGCGGCTTCGACGTCAAGGGCGCTGAGACCCAGATGCGTAAAGGGCGCACGACTCGCCCGGATGCACTGAGCTTCAGCCTGCTTCAGCACCGCGCCACGATCAACCGAAGCGAGAAGAACCGGATCGGCCAGACATTCCTCCGGTTGATGGAGGCGGCCAACCAAGTCCTCGACGTGCGCGATGTGACCGTTGATGAGATGATCGCACGGACTGGGAAGGACGGGAGGAAGAACAAGGAGTATGACAAGCTCTTCTACCTGAAGGTTGATGGCAAGCAAAAGGAGATCGCTATACGCGATGCCGACCTTGCGCGAGCGATCAAGAACCTAGACGCGCAGCAGTTGGGTCCGGTGATGAACTTCATCCGTCGCTGGACTCGCCGCAAGGCCAACCTCCTGACCACGTGGAACTTTGGCTTCTTCATCCCCAACGCGGTGAAAGATGCAATCCAAGCTCAGATGCTGGTTGGTGAGTTGCGCGATTCCGAGTACGAAGTGTCGCGCGCTGGACTTGCCAAGGACGCCTTCAAGGCCTTCAAGGCGGTGCTTGGTTACAAGTACGAGCGACCCGGCGATGAGTTGATGCTGGATATGTACCGCCGCTACCGCGAGGCTGGGGGGCTCATTGGCGTGGCCGCAGAGGCGACGATCGAGGCGGTAGAGTCTGACATGCGCCGTGAGTTTGAGAGCGGGACCTTGGCGACAAGGCTGCGTATAGCAAGCGATCACCTAGAGCGCATTGGTGACGCATTCGAGCAGGCCAACCGTCTGGCGGTGTTCAAGGCAATGGTTGAAGCCGGGGCGTCGGATGCAAAGGCGGCTGAGGTGGCGCGCGGCATCACCGTTGACTTCAACCGTGGTGGCACGTGGACCGCTGGCCTGAATAGCTGGAAGATGTTTAGCAACGCCAGCATCCAAGGCAACCTCCGCAACATCAGGGCTATCCAGGGGAGCAAGAAGGTCCGCAATATGCTGGCCCATATGTTCCTGTTTGGGTTTATCAACGACATGCTCAACGCGGCCTTGTCCGATGAGGATGAGGATGGCCGCCTGGAGTGGGACAACAAGAGCGCCTGGGATCGCAGCTTCAGCCTGCACCTTCCGGGGACGGGCATGAAGATACCGATGCCTTACTTCTGGAACCTGACGATGGCTGGTGGGCAGTTCGTCGGTCAACTAGCTCGCGGGGTCATCTCTGCGGAAGAGGGGGCGGCCCTGTTGGGCGGCATTGCGGTAGACACTTTGATGCCTACGACCGTGCCCAGTTACGACGTGCAGGGTTTGGTTCAGGCTTTGGCTCCGAGCCTTGGGCAAGAGGTGGCCGATGTCGCGGTCAACCGTGACTACAAGGGCGACCGCATATATCACGAAGCGTTCGACTCCATCACGCCTGAGTCCACCTTGGGCCAAGAGGCAGCGTCTGCGCCTGTCGCTAAGTTCATCTTCGAGATGACCGGGGGCGATGCGGCTAAAGCGGAGCAGTCGCCCTGGACAATCGACATTCATCCTGAGGCCGCTGACTATGTGTTCGGTGGCCTACTGGGTGGCCTTGGGGACGGGCTGGTCAATATGTCCAAGACCGCCTCGCGGCTGTACCAGACCGGGTCTGTGCGTGGCCGGGACGTTTCTGTGCTGCGCCGCTTCAACAGTGCCCCTAACCCGTATGGCCCTGTCGGCAACTTCTACGAACACCGCGAAGCAATGAAGGCGGCTCGTAAGCAGTGGCGCGTAGCAGAGGAGGGTTACAATGCGGCCCGTGAGTCTGGCGACACCGACATGCAGTCGTATTGGAACAAGCGCGGCAAGACACTCAAAAACAAGTATTCGTTCGAGCTTCGGGAAGACGCCTACAAGGAGTCGAACCGGGTCGAAAAGAAGCTGAAGGAACTCCGCGAAAAGCGAGACGCCCTGTCTTGGACGGACATGGTGGAGCGCGATGAGATCGAGAAAGAGATGTCTAAAATCGCAGGCAACTTTGTGCGTAAGGCGGACGCGGCAAAGGCCAAGTCCGAAAATCAGGGTGAAGCCAAATGACCGAACTAATCATGGATGCGATCAAGGACGTAGGGGTTCCCACGGTCTTGCTTGTTGGCCTGTGTGTAGTAATTTACAGGCTGGCCTTGAGGGCCATGCCTATGGCTGCACAACTGATTGACGCCCATGTTGGGTTCGTCCGCTCACAGGCGGACACGAACAAGCGACTTGAAGAGTTGCTTGAACACCTTGTGTCCCAAGTCCGGTCGCTTGATGAGCGGCTAGGACGCTTGGAACGCAGGCAGTAGGAGCGGGGAGCAGAGCCGTGGGGGGACGACCCTGCTCCCCTAGAGCTACCTACTCTCTCTGGCGAGGTTCACGCCCGCCAAGAGGGCGTCAATATAGCGAGCGAAGGACACCGGCCGCAAGTCATCTGCGGTGTGTCGGACTTCGCCGGTCTGGCGATCCTTGGCGATGAGGGTCCACCCTTCGGGGCCGCCAAGCTCCTGCCGTGCGATCCAGTCAATGCCGGGTGTGGCTTGCTGGAGTGACCCCAGCTTGGCCTTCATGGCCTTACGGTTCAGCCCTCGCTTCATCACACTTCGATGTCGCTGAAGAACTCGTCGGCAGTCGCGTCGGTCTCGGTAGCAGCTTCGGCGTATTGAGCCTCAACGGGCTCCGCAGCGGCTTCCGTTGCCTTGGGCATCTCGAAGGCCGGTTCCGGCTCAGGGGCGCTGAGGGCGGCGCTCACGGCGTCTACGACCCCTGCGCTGCGGACAACGGCTTGGGCCTCAATCACGCGCTCTGCCTCGTCGGGCTCGTAGATGCCGCCGAACGAGAAGGCGGTACGGATAGCCTGGATCACTGCCCGGTGGCGGAGCATCCGGTGGGGGTTGGTCTTCCAGGGGTCCGTGGTGCGTCGGTTCTCCGCGTAATACTCGGTGATGACGATGGGGTGGTTGCGGTCCTTGCGGTAGATGGTGCAGGTACAGGAGACCGGGGTGCCGTTCTCGTCGTCCTTGAACACGATGTCCATGCCATCGAACATCGGGTGACTGTTCGCCATCTTGAGCCATCCATCGACTCCGACCACGGGGACAATGCCGCCGCCCTTACCGGGGAACGCATAGATTTCCTTGGTGAAGGGGTTTAGGTCGTACTGGTTAGCAACGATCAGCAGGGACTGGACCTGCTCCGGTGTGGCGGACTTCTTCGACGGGAAGATGGTGTCGGCCAGGGTGTCGTACAGGTTCTTGGCGGCGAGTCCGTACTTGGACGCCACAGTCGCCAGGATGCTGGCGGGTTGCTGGGTAGCTAGTTGCTTGTCACTCATCGGTGGTAGCTTTCAGGGCCCATGCGGGCAGTTCAAGGAGGCTGGGTTCAGCCGGGTAGCCGGGAAACTCGCCCGACGCGATTGCTTGGTGAAGCTCGCCAAAGGCGTGCTGGTACTTCTCGCGGCCTACTTCGAGCGTGGCGTTGCCCACAATGGACACGCGCATGTCAACGGGAGGCGTGGTGCGGATCCACAGGATAGCGAACCCAGAGGGGGGTTGTCCCTCTACCAGACCTACGGTGTCGAGGTAGTACGCGGCCTGCATGTGGTAGTTCATGTCATGCAGGGTCTTCTGGATGTGGCGGTCATCTAGACTCCAAGTGGTCTTGAGGTCGATGAGTAACCGCTGCCCGTTGAGGTCCCCGATCCAGTCGGCGCGAGCTTTACGCATGCGCTCATGCACGGGGTCAGGCGCGAAGTAGGACACCTCGGACTCCCCGTGCTTGATGACGCTGTGGAGGCGGTCATGCTCGCGCAGGTAATCGAGCGTGTCGTTGACCACGCCCTGGGACTTCTTGCTCAGGATGGTCTTGTGTCCGTTGAGGGCTTTGTATTCCTCGTAGGCTTTACCGGCCTTGCGCCCGTCGTAGGCGCAGAAGCGCGATGCGTACTCGTCGGGCTCAAGCACGGCGCAGTGGATGGCACTGCCAAGCTGCATGGCCTCGGTGGGGGCAGAGTCCCGGTTGTCCTTCCAGTGCCGCCACTCGCGGGGCGTCATGGACACCCACTGCTTGAGGTCGGTGCTGGAGATGCCGGGGGCTGCGAAGTAGTCGGGAGACGGCATGCCCGCTACGCGGCGGGGCTCGCTCACCGCTCCCTCCAGATCAGCCAGCACACGCCGAAGATGATCCCGGTGTAGAAGGCAAGGGAGATGGCGCAGCAGCCGTAGAAGGCCGGATTGACTGCGGGGCACTCCACGTCGTCAGGTTCTTGGTGGCTCATGGCTGCGAACCTACAAACGGCCCGACGCCGCTCGCAAGGGCGAATCCTTGCAATCCCCCCCCGGCGATGCCTACCTTGCCGCGCATGGACAACATCTACACTCTCGATGAGGTGTGTGAGCGGTATCGCATCACGCGCCCTACTTGGAACAAGATGACTCGTAAGAACCCGGTTCCCTCATTCGTTGTGGGGAATCGCATTTGGATCCGTGAGGAGGATCTCATTGCCTGGGAAAAATCCAATGCCACGACGGCGAACAAGCCCCGAAGAGGAGGTCGTCGTCCGAATAGCCCCGTCGGGAAGCCGAAAGAAGGTGGTGATCTACATCAAGGGGCAGGCGAAGTACAGCTACCCGAGTGACGATGTCGAGGCGTGGGCCATGCGGATCGCGGTCTGCTTGGACGTGGACAACTTGGAGGAGGTGTTTTGGATGCTGAGAAGCCTGCACCGCTGGGGGAAGGAAGACTGATTGCAGAGGAGAGCTACCTATGAGTAACAAGAATCCGGCATACTTCGCGTTCTGGGCAGACCGCTGGCTTGGTGGGACAAGCGGGTGGAGTGCCGAAGAGAAGGGCTGCTACATCAGCCTGCTGGTCCACCAGTTTGTCCACGGGGTCATTCCCTCGGACATGCGGCGGCTGGCCCGGATCGCGGGCTGTCCCACGGAACAGGCTTTTGGGATGGCCTGGGAGTCTGTTCTGCGGGACAAGTTCGAGCCAGTGGATGGCGGGTACGCCAACCCCCGGATGGCTGAGGAGCGAGAACGGTCGGTCAAGCACAACCGGCAGCGACGGGAGGCTGGCCGCAAGTCAGCGGCCGCTCGAACGGCCGTTGCAGCGGTCGTTCCAACGGCCGTTCAGACGACCGATGGGTCGGGTGCTGCAACAACCCAGACCCAGACCCATACCCATAACCATACACCAGAACCTAAGAAGCGCGCGCGGGCGCGCGAGGTCCGCGTGGAGGATCTGACGAGCGACCCGCTGGTGATCTCCGCAGCCTCCGAGTGGATGCGCTACCGCCGGGAAGCCAAGCTCCGTCCGTGGACGCTGACGACGTGGAGGCAGAAGCTGGCGAAGGCCGAGCAGGACCCCCAGGCGTTCAGAGACTCTGTTCGGTACAGCATCGAACAGGGCTACCAAGGACTGTATGCTGAACGTAAGGACCGTGGCCGTCCCGGCAGCGGGCTGACCAAGGGCCAAGAGGCGCTGAAGGAGTTCTTCGATGACGCAACCTCCTGAGCGGATCACCCGCCGTGAGATGGCGCAACTCCTGGCCCCGCTCACCGTCCTGCCGGGAGGCGACCGCCTGAACAAGCCAGCCATCGAGGCGTACTACCTCGCGTTCAGGAGCTTCTACCCGTTCGAGATGCAGGAGGCCCTGCGCCAGTGCTTCTTGGAGTGCAGTTGGTTCCCCACGCCCAAGGACATCCAGACGAGGCTCATGTCCCACAGGAGAAATCTGGGGACAAATGCTTTGGAAAAGCTTGAGCAGCAGCATCGGGATTTGCTCCAATTGGAAGCCGGTGAAAGCCGTGGAGAACTACCTGCTCAACTTCGAGGTCAAGACGAAGCCCCTGCCTCAGCCGAGGCCGAGGTTCGCCACCATCGCAGGGCACCCTAGGGTGTACACGCCTAACAACGTGATGGGCAGGAGCTTCAATCTCTACAAGAAGGAGATTGTCGCAGCAGCAGTCAAGGCCGGGGCAGAGGCAGTGGTAGTGCCGCTGGAGGCACAGATCCGGTGCCGCATGACTCCGCCCCGGTCTCTTCTACGCAAGGACGGGACGCTGAAGTCGTCTGCTCGCACGTACCCAATCGCACAACGGGACGGCGACGGAGACAACTTCCTCAAGGCGGTCTTGGACTCGCTGCTGGGCATCGCCTTCAAGGATGACTCACAGTTCGTAGGTCTTTCGGTAACGAAGGAATGGGCACTTGATTCCGAGGAGGGGATCCATGTCACAATCAGAGAAGTTGGACTGGCGTGATGTTCGCGCCGATAAGGATTGCTTGATCTGTCGTGAGTACGGAGAGGGCACGCCGCAATACGAGGCGTTGATGGACTACATGAACACGCCTCGCCAGGATCGCCACGGCGTTCGCTGGCACACTTTCGTCACCCTGTTCCTGCGTGACAAGCTCAAGTCGAAAGGCGCTGCCAGCACTTGGGCTCGCCATGTTGACCTGTGCCTTGATCGCAGGGCAGACAGGTGAAGAAGGAAGACTTCCAAGAGATGGCCGAGGTCGAGCGTCTTCGACGCGAACTAGACCGGGCCAACAAGGTCGTCCATGAGATGGCTGGCCTGCACGACGTGGTGCGGGATGTGATCCTGTCGGCACTCAGGGACGTGCAGCCTCCTGTCGTGCCCAAGCTGCCGCCAGTGTCCAAGAAGAAGCGCAAGGAGATCGCGGTCATTCACTTGAGTGACTGGCAGATCGGTGCGCTCACGGACACCTACGACCTGACGGTGGCCCGAGAGATGATCTTGGGCCAGTTGCTGGATGTCGTGACCAAGCTGATCCGTGAGAGGCAGATGGTCTGCGATGTGAATGAGTGCGTGGTCCTTCTGGGCGGCGACATGGTGGACGGCTCCGCTCTGCGCCCGACTCAGGCGTGGGAGGTTGAGTCCACGGTGTACACCCAAGCGGTCCATGACTGCCCACGGCTCATGGCCGACTTCGTGCTTGGCATCACCGGGATGTTCCGCAAGGTTCGCGTTGAGTGCGTGCGCGGGAATCATGGGCGCAACGGCGCGATGAAGGGCAACTGGAACCCGGCATCAGTCAACTGGGATTCCGTCGCATACGAGACGGCCAAGCACATGGTGAAGCCAGAGCAGCTTGATGGCCGGATCACTTGGCACAACGAGGTGGAGACCTTCTACCGCATGGTGCCCGTGGGGAAGCACAGCATCTTCCTGACGCATGGCGACGTGTTCCGGGGAAGCGGAGGCTTCGCGGGGATCCCGGTCTACAGCATCGTGAAGAAGATGGCGCGCTGGGTGGACAGCATCCCAGACCCCTGGGCCGTGCTTATGATGGGCCACTACCACAACCCCACCTCGCTGACTGTCGGAAGCAGAACCTGCTACATCAACGGCACGACCAAGCGCGGCGGTGAGTGGGAACTGGAGGAGCTTGCCATGTCTACCCGGCCAGCGCAGCGCCTCCAGTTCTGGGATGAGAACCACGGCGTCAAGAGCGACCATGTGATCTGGCTGTAATGGGAATCGACTACACACCTAGTTTGATGACGAAGCTCTCGGAATTCTTCGAGGGCAAGGTCGAGGACGGCGTTGACTACGGGCGTGGCCCCAAGTACGTGCCCCACCTGTACTGGACCAAGAATGGCGACCTAGCCCGACAGACTCTGAGGGCTTGGCTCCAGCGTGGCTGGGTGATGGATGTCCGAACCAATGATGATGATGGCCCTTTGGGCACCATTTACCTGACAGATGATGGCCGACAGATTGTGGAGGCGTTTGCGACCTGACCATGAAGCGCAGCGCGAAGGTCAGTCTGGTCCGGTGGCGCGAAGCCGTTGAGGCACTTCGGACCCTCTGCCCCGTGCGCCGCTACGAGGTCACAATACGCCGCTGCAAGATCCCGGCAGATGATGACGGCGACTGCCGCCAGATCGGGAAGCACAAGCTCATGGTCAGGGTCAACAAGGATTTGAACGAGCCGGTCGCCCTAGAGGTGCTGGCCCATGAGTACGCCCACGCCCTGTCGTGGGACATAGAGCATGAGCGGAGTGTGTCGCACTCTTCGTTCTGGGGCGTGGCTTACGCAGAGTGCTACCGCGCCGTCTTCAACCCTAAGGAGTAACCATGAAACGCTACGTCATCGCCTTTGCCATCGCCCTGCCCCTTGCTGGGTGCGGGATGCTGGAGTCCCTTTCTGAGTCCGCCATGACCGTGGAGGAGCAGGCCGAACTGGACGATTACCAAGAGCAGATCGCTGTGCTGGAGCAGAAGATCCGCCAAATCGAGCAGGAGGCCCAAGCCACCTTCGACACCGCCGTGGCCGAGGTCGGACGGGGCGAGACTTCCCTGCTGGCCCAGCGCCTCGGCAGCCTGCTGGGGCTTCAGGAGGACCACGAAGCCCTGGTCGCCAAATACACCGAGGCGGTGTCCGAGGAGCGCAAGCTCCTGGATGGTGTCCTCAAGCAGCATGTTTCCGGGGTCCTGACCCTGGCGGCCCCCTTCATCCCCGCCCCGATCCAGCCCCTGATCCCGTTCGCCTCAACCCTGCTGGTCTTCGCCGTGTCCTCCAGGGCCCGTAAGCACGCCGGTAAGGCGATTGCGGCGCTCGCCAAGGGGAACCTCGCGGAGATGGCTGCGGCGCTCCTGAAGGCGTCTGGGGCCGCTCACAGCAGCCCTGCCACGAAACAAGTGGCTGAGGCGGAAGCCAAGGGAGAAGAGGTGACGGTTCAGGTCTCCTGATTCCGCTATAATCATCTTGCCGGGGGGGGCAACCCTCTTACTGACATGGGGTCGTTAGGAGCGATTCGACTGTCCCCCTCGGCTACCAACTAGGAGAACAAAGATGCCCGGAAAGATGGCGAAAGAGTACGGCGGCGGCGGCTTCGAGAAGTTTCCCAAGAAGAAGGCCAAGAAGAAAGCGGTCAAGAAGGCCGCTAAGAAGGCCATGAAGAAGGGCCGCTGAGGCCAAGCACAGGAGGTGAGCTATGAGTTTGGCCCCTAGTCTGCAAGTGGACTTCGACGGGGAGGGGTTGAGCGACACTCTTCTGACCGTTACGGATTCAGAGGGGGTGGCTCACCTCCACAAGATCAAGCCGGGGAGCGAGATCGTCTTCGATCTGAAGTTCTCTGGCGTGGACATCACGCCCGCTAAGTACGAGATGCGGGTGGAGTTCCGCGACACCAACAACCAGGGTGCGCTGCTCATGGTCGGGAACTTCCCGGCCCAGGCTGGAGATGATCTCGTCATCACCAAGAACCCTACCTCGTCAGATGCGGAGCGCATCCGCCTGACGGCTCCCGCAACGGCAACTGCCGCTTTGGACAATCGCAGCGGCGCATGGGGTCTGGCGATTGCCGACACCACTGCCGACTGGCAGGACACTTGGGTCCGAGGCATCTGGCAGACGGAGCCGCGCCCCGTCAAAGGTCTCATTGACCTGAGCTAATGGCCCTCAACCAGATCCTCGACAGGTCGGCCTCCACTGTTGTGGTGTCCGGCGATACTGGCGCATTGGCGAATGGCCGTGATGTGGTCACGATCACGGTCACAGCCATCGACACGTCGGGAGATCCGATCCCCAACGCGGAGGTCTTCATTGAGGAGACGAGCGGCAATCACTTCCTGAGCGACAGTGAGATGCCGCAGGACCCTGGCGGCGATGGCCGTCTGCGTGGTCCTGACCCGGTTGAGACTGATGCCAACGGCGTCGGCGCAGTGACGCTTACATCGTTCCATGAAGGCACGCTGACCTTCGATGTGTTTGTCGGCGCTCCTCAAGGTGGCACTGGGGGCGCTTCTGGCGCAGCCGTGTTCAACGGCAACAACGTTGATGATGGCGGCGTCTATACCCAGAAGACGCTGGCCGCTGATGTCGGCGCGTCAGGTGGGTACACCACGACGTACAACACCGACCAGACGATTGACGCTGCATGGCTTGTTGCCAACAACGGGGGCAGCACCTCGATCCAGAATACTCGCTTCCAGAACTGCACGGTCACAGTCACGACCGAGGTGCAGTTCACTAACTGCCTGTTCGAGGGCGGCTCGAATGACTACGCACTGGTGGTCAATCTGGACAGCCTGGCCCTGACGGACAGCCTGCCGACGAACTACCTGCTACAGGACTGCACGATTACGGGCGGGGCTGAGGCCGGGCTGACTGGCTACCGCATCCACATGATCGACTGCTTGATCGAGGAATGCGGCAAGCACGGGATCAAGCTGACCAAGCGCAGCGGTACAGGCAACGAGCCCGTTCAGATCGTCCGAAGCGTGGTCCGTAAGGTCGGTGACGGCGGATCGAGCGTGGCACCCCAGGGCTACGGCGTTTACGCGGTGGACGCGCGCTATGTGACCCTGCGTGGCATAAGCGTTGAGTGTCCTTACCACACGACAGGCGGTGCCATCGCGGGCTACTACCCGGAGGGTGCCGTGTATGTCGGGGCCGACACGGATCCGATCAGTCACTTCTTCTTCTACACGTCCTGGATTGACGGCGGCGTCAAGCTCGATGACGCGGGCCTCGGCATCGGCCCTGAGGGCCAGATGTTCTCGCCCAATATGTACGGGCGGAACTACAACCCGGCGGTGCCCCTGTTCGATACCACGGATGTGCCATCCCTTTGGACGAAGGGCCAGATGTGGATGGACACTGGCGCGCTGATCTCCAACGAGGAGGCCGGTGGCAACATCCGCACCTTCACCGGCAAGAAGTACAACAACCTGTGGGCGAGTGGTGCCGCGCTAGATACGCAAGCCACCTTCACGCTGGATCCCGCCTATTCACTGGTCACGCTTGATGCGTTCGATCAGTTCGGGCCGTTCACGACGAACCTGCTGGACTTCCCGCCGCGCAACAACAGCTTCGGCCAGTGGACCCCGGCAACGATCAACAGCAGCCCAGTCCCCACGGTCTTAGCGGAGACGCCCCTGCCGCTCCCGCAGACGGGGACCGCTGACCGGATCAGCTACAACAACAGCGCCGCGTTTGCTGACGGTGCGCTGGTCCGGTCTAAGGAGGTGGGCATCAACGCCGGAGACACGGTCCCTTATGAGGTGACTGTGGCTGCTGCCAACGGCGACGGCTTCAAGACGCTGATGGCGCTGAAGGATGATTCGGACCAGATCATCGAGCAGGCGACCGTGGTGTTCTCGAATGTGCTTGCACGTGCAGGCACCGGGCAGCAACTCCTGACGGTCGATGATGGCGTGGAGAACTTGCTCACCGAGGCTGGCTACGGCGAGTTCAGCGACCTCACGCTCTCAGCCGGAGCCAGTATCGCGACAAGTCCCATCGCAGCTCCCGACGGCACGCTAACCGCTGTCGATGTGACCTCGGCCTCTGCGATCACTCTGAGCCAGGACATCCTCGACACCGACTTCGGGGCAGCATGGAACGACGCCGTGACATGGACGGCTTCTTGGTATGTCTACACGCCGTCGCTGGCAACCAGCGCGGACTTCGTGGTGGCGCTGCTCAACGGAGCTACGGTCCAGGAATCCGCGACCGTGACCATCGACTCCGACGGCGACATCACATCGTTCACGGGCGTCACTCAGGGCTCTCCGTCGCTGTCGGCAGAGCGCAACATCTACGCGCAGAGCATCGGCGAGACGGGCTGGGTGAAGTATCAGATCAGCCTGCACGACAATGGCACGGCATCGGATCGCGTCCGGTTCATTCCGATCAACGCCTCGTCAGCATCGAACACCTACACCCTCTGGAACCCCACCCTTCGCTACGGCGACTGGGTGTCGCGGGGGAAGAACAAAGCAGACAGCAGCCTGACTGACCTGCTGGCATATCCTTCGGGAAGCCAAGCTCCGTCTGTTTCATCTGTCCTTGCGCCAGACGGAACAGCCAGCGCGGTCGATCTGTGGGCCAGCAGCGGCGGCTACTACCCTCAGAGGACGATGATGCCGTCGTCCGAATATGTAACCGGGGGTCGCTATACGGCAGAGTTCTACATCAAACATCCCCTGCCAAGCCGCGCCGACATAGTGAACTATGGTGTTCGTGTGGAGTTGATCGTGTCTGCGGGGACCAGCGAGATTATCCGGCCAATCTTGGCACGCAACGGAGGCATCGTGTCTGTGGTGACGAGCGCCACGGCTGGCCCTGGGTATACCTTGGACGACACCGAGTCGTTGCAGATTACCGATGACGGCTGGTGGCGCTATCGCATATACGCGCAGCACTACGACACCGCCAACCCGATCACAAGCTCGTTCTTCTGGTGGCTGCTGTACGACGATACTGACGAGCCAGTCACCATCTGGAACCCGCGCCTCACAGTCGGCAACCCCGCCGACGCTCGCGGCTACTTCGTCTCCGGGCCGCAGAACTTGCTGGGCGATGGGTCGGACTACAGCGGCTGGACCGCAGGGGTTCACTAAACAGTGGCAAAGGTTTACTACAGGCATTAAAATCACGGGCGGCGATCCTGAGTTCCAGGCGTGGCTCGCATCTAAGTACGGACACCAAAACTAAAGAGGAAGACATGGCAAACGCACTTTACGGCAAAGGCCGCGAGAAGTTCCTGAGCGGAGACATCGCTTGGGACACGGACAACATCAAGGCTAGCCTTGTTGATACCGGCACCTACACGGTGGCGATTGACACGCATGAGTTCTACTCGGACCTCTCCGGGGTCGTGGCTGACTCTGGCAACCTCGCCAGCAAGACCGTCGCGCTTGGGGTGGCTGACGCTGCCGATGTCACCTTCAGCACGGTGACCGGGGCCACCGTCGAGGCCGTTGTTATTTGGAAGGACACGGGCGTTGCTGCGACCTCGCCCCTGATCGCGTACATCGACACAGCCACCAACCTCCCGATCACGCCCAACGGTGGCGACATCACCGTGGCCTGGGACAGCGGAGCCAACAAGATCTTCAAGCTGTGATCCACTGGCAGGCTAGGCCTGCTGCCACCTCAGGGGGCCGTCGTATTTAGAGCGCGGCGGCCTCAGACAATGGCACACGCACTCATCATCACCGCAGCCCCGAGCGGCGGCCTGACTTACTCCGACAACGATGTCGTCCAGGTCCTCGACGGGCACCTGAACCCCGGCGGCAGCGTGACCGGCACTAGCTCCGGCTTCGCGTTCGTCTATGTCTCCGACAAGGAGCATGACGACCCGGATGTCTTGGCGCTCATGGCCCCGTGGGAAGGCGACCTCATCGACCCGAACGACCCCGACATGCGCCGCGAGCAGCTTGGGAAGCGGCGCTACACGGTGACGCTGGCGGACGCGGCGCACCTGACTTGGGTGGACGCGGACAGCGCGGAGGCTGCTGCGATCACGAAGACCTGGGCTGAGATTCAGGCGCTGACCGGAGACAAAGCGGCGGTCTGATGGTCACGGTCATCACGAAGACGATTGGGTCCGGTAAGGACTACGCTTCGTTCACGCTGGCCGAAGCGGATGTAACGAACATCGGTACCTCGGCTGACCTCGTTGCGAACGATGAGGCGATTGTCTTTGAGGCGGATGCGGGGGACTATTCGGAGAACGTAACATTCAGCACAGGTGGGGCGCTTACCTGCGATGCAACGCGGAATGTAACTTGGACGCACGCCACAGGCGCAGGGCATGGCGGCGTGTTCGGGGCGGGCGCGAACATTGTGGGCGCCTTCACGGTCCAAGAATCCTATACCGTAGTAGATGGCCTATCTATTTCGCCCGTTAGCAATGATGCCTTTATCGTAAGCAACGCTCCTGTTGGGATCATCGCACAGAATCTCTGCATCGAGACAGTCACGGGTGAAGCCGTGTATATGGCTCGGGCGGGTACAGCATCAGAGCCCGCAATCGTAAGGAACTGCAACATTTATGCCCCGGGATCACGGCGAGGTTTTGATCTTCAGTCAAATGGCGTCGGTGACGCTCATTATCTGATCGTCAACAACACGGTGAATTCTGGATCGCAGGCTTTCCTCATTGGCCTGAATTCCAGCGATACGCTTTATGTAGAGCTATATAACAATCTCGCCATAGGAGGACGTGCATGGTTCCAGCGCACTGGATATACGCTGGTTTTGTCTGGCTCGAACAACTTCGGGCCTTCGACCAACCCATTCCCCTCCTCCATCGCGGGCAGCCCCGACCCGATCACCCCGCTGGCAGACACATACGACCCTGGCGTGGCAGGCGACTACGCCCTGTATGAGTCGGCGACGGGCAAGCTGATCGACAGCCCGCACAACGATGTGGTGGGCCAGGGCGTTGGCCCTTCGGCTAACAGCGACGTGCCGACGACGGACATCCTGGGCGACCCGCGCAGCGGAGCCACGGCGAACCCAGGAGCATTCGAGGATCTGGTGGTGATCTCGCCGGTGCTGACCCCGACGGGCATCGCTAGCGGCGAGGCGTTCGGTAGCCCGACCCTGACTCCAGGCGCTGTCACCGTAACCGCCACAGGGATCGCGTCCGTAGAGGCGTTCGGAACAGCAACCGTACAGACCGGAGCCGTCACGGTCACGGCAACCGCAATCGGTAGCGGCGAGGCGTTCGGAACTCCCTCCGTGTCGCAGGGTGCGGGCTCCGCCCAGTCCCTCTCTGCTACGGGCATCGCCAGCGGCGAGGCGTTCGGCAGCCCTGAGGTTCAGCCTGGGACCGCCACCATTGCGCCGCCAGGAATCGGTAGCGGCGTCGTCTTTGGGGTGCCCAACCTCCTGGGCCAAGTGGGCATCCTGCCCGTGCAGATTTTCTCTGCCGAGGCTTTTGGCACACCTACGCTGTCTGGAGGCGCGCCCCAACTGCTGCCCAGCGGAATCCCGACCGCAGAGGCCTTTGGCTCACCTACGCTGTCTCAAGGCGCGGCTCAACTGCTGCCCAGCGGAATCCCGACCGCAGAGGCTTTTGGCACACCTACGCTGTCTGGAGGCACGCTCCAGCCTCCGACTGTAACTACAAACCAGATAGTTGCGCCGAACGGCAGGCTAGAAGCAGACACGATCTCGCACACTGACCAATACACCTATGTCAAGCTAGAGAAGTCTGGCGCTCTAACGGGCGGCGAGACCATTAGCTACCACTGGTACTTCAAGGTGGACTCGGGTCTCGCGGCTGGAACTGGCGAGACGATCACCTTCTCTATCAAGGACAGCGGAGGCACGGTCGTCGAGGAGATCAACTGGACCGTGGCCTACGACGATGCGACGCCGACCGTCGCTCTTGGATCGACGACCACCGCTGGCAGCGGCTACACGACCGCAGCCCTTGAGTATGTCGCTATCAGCAACGATTGGGTGCGCTGCTCGATCACGCTGACCGACTTCGGCAGCACGGGCCAGGATGTCGCGGTCACGCATACTGGCGAACCCGGAGCAACGTCTGCTGGCACCGCGTACGATGTAACCCTCTGGGGCTCCGAGGTCACAACCCTGGACCGCACGCCCACGGCTAACGAGTTGCGCCCGGTGTCCGGCGGCATCGTGGACTTCGACGCCTACCCCGCAGAGCATCGCAGCCTCTTCGGGAGCTACACGGACCTCGGGGATAACCAGTACCGGGTGGGCATCACGCTGACTGACGACACCTCGTCGGCGGACTACGCGCGCATCGAGCATTACCAAGCTAACAGCGCCGAGACGACGCACCAGATATATCTCAGCAGCCCGTCAGTTGACGACATCGACCTAGACCTGCTTGCGGATGTCCTTATCAACCCGCCGAAACCAGGGGGTCCGTTCTTCGACATCCCCCTCATCACACATGCGGTGCATGAACTGGGCAACGACGGGCGCGTGCCGACGACGGTAGCGACCTTCGGTTACTACGCTGGACACCTCGGCTGGTGGGACACCGAGGGCGCTGTGGTTGAGAAGGAGCCCCAGCCCTACGGCGGCGACAAGATCACGGTGATCGTGCCCCCTGTGCGCGGCAACGGGTCTACACCCTAAAGGTGAAGGGCCCCCCGCCGTCACGGGAGGCCCTTCGGGTGATGCGGTCGGCTAACCCTCCGCCGCATCTACTGACCGCGCGCCTTTCCACAAACACGCGGCCAGCGGTCTAGCAATAGTCGAACTCGTCCGGGGTGTGACTCGTAATCTCGTCGATCTCTTGCGCCGCCCGCTCCATGCGCTCGCACAGGTCCACGGGCAGGGCGATGATCTGCTGCGTATCCCAGTCCAGCATGAGGCCGGGGTCTAGCTCGTCCCAGAAGCACGCGATGAACTCGTCGTCATTCACCACGCCCTCGAATGAGATGCACTCCCACTCTCCAGGGTCGCTATGGAATGCTCCGCTACTGGGCGGGTCGTAGCCAGACAGCCGCCAGTCAGCGCCGCCGTACTCAATCACGATCATTCTTCATCCTCTCGGCGTGGTAGGAGGTCATGGCAACGCCAAGATCCCAGAGCTTCGACGCATCGCTGCGCTTGGGCTCCATCGACCACTCGGCAACCCTGACCGTCTCGCCGTAGCGATTGCTCACGGTGATGGTTCTGGTTCGGATGTCGTGGCCCTCCTTCTTTAGCTCATGGATGCGAGCGGGGGCCTCAAGGACGCCAAGCTCCGAGAAGGAGTTGATGCGGGTCAGGGTCTTGCCAGATCGCAGGTAATCTAAGATTCGCTCTCGTTGGTTCATGCGGTGTCTCCTTCGCTGTCTCGTCGCGCCCGCCATTGTTGATAGGCATAGCGCAGTTCTTGAATCTGGTTCTCTACTCGGTGGCGTCTGATGAAGTGCGGGATGGTGATTCCGGGGCCGCGCACATGGGTAGGCTCGCCGTGGCGGTCCTCGATCCACTTCCGAATCAGGGCCTTGCGCTCGAGCTTGAGCTTGCGGCTACGACGGTTCTCGGTCATTGCCAACCTCCGTCTGATAGCCGTCTAGGTAGTTCTGCAACCCGGTGATGTCGCCCTTCGAGACATACTCACCGACCTTGCCGAAGTCCTCTAGGTGGATGATCGCCGTCTGGTCGAAGACGAAGGAGCCGTCCTGCATCTCGAACCTGCGGATGTCCAGCAGGCTTTCGGTTTCGCCGTGCAGCACGGCTACCTCGCAGAGACCAGGGACGAAGCCGCTCAGGTCTTCCACCGGGATGCGCGATAGCACTAGGCCGTTGGGATACTTGCGCCGGAACTTGCCAGAGAAGTCCTCGCGCCGATCCTCGCGCTCTGTGTCGTCGTAGGTAGGCATCACTCGGCGTGGTGTTCGGCGTGGTAGTCGTCCACCACCTGCTGGACCGCATCGCGGATCTGCTCTAGCTCTGCGATGGTTTCGGCGGAGTCCAGCGCGAGGTCAATCCGGGCCTGAATCGCCGGGGCGAGGGCTTCGTGGACGGAGATCTGTTCGGTGAAGAACTGGAAGGTGTAGCGAACGGGATGCGTCATGCTTTGCTTGTGGTTGTGCCCTGTTTGGGCGGTGTCTTTCCGAGGTTAGGGGGTAGATCGGATGGATTCAACGGTCCTCGAGGCCAGCGGTAGAGGCCTCGTTCGTTCATCGGTCAATCCTCGAGGGCTCTCCGTATCAGTCCTCTGATTGCGTGCGCGGCTTGTTGGGGGACAACGGCGTTGCCGAGGGCACGGATGCGGTCCAGTCTTGAGGGTAGCCCATCAGCCACTCCACGAATCGAGGACTCAGGACGCATGGGCCAGAGGCTAGGCTTGATCCGAGACCAGTCATCCGCTGGGCATGGAGGCCAAGCCAAACTCGAGCCGCCCCCCCCAGCGTTGTCCCGTTCGTCGCATACTGACCAGCCACTTGCGCGTTGTCTTGCGTTGTCGCTGTAGGCCAGCACGAAAAGACGCTCGCGCCTATGCGGGGCTCCAACATCGGACGCCCGTACAAGGCTCCACTCCGCATTGAACCCGAGGTCGGCAAGCTCTCCGAGAACTCGGTCGAATCCCAGCCGAAGGTGCCCTGCGACATTCTCCAAGACGACGAGGCTGGGTCCCACTTCGCCAATGATTCGTCGGACCTCAGGCCAAAGGTGCCGCTCGTCCTCCTCACCTTGCCGCTTCCCGGCAACGGAGAACGGCTGGCAAGGGTATCCGGCAGCGACGATATCAACGCGGCCACGCCATTCTTCGCCGTCGAAGGATCGCAGATCCGAGTGAATAGGTGCGTACTCAAGCGCCCCTTCTTCCATGCGAGCCTCCAAGACTTCGCAGACCGGGTACTCCCTCTCCACGAAACAGACTGTTCGAGCGCCTGGAATCGCCAGTCCGATTCCGAGATCGAGTCCGCCGATGCCGGAGCAGAGCGAAAGGATGCGGGGGTGTAGATCCACATGGCTCATCGGCTAGATCGGCCAGCAGCCGCGCACAGCGTCCAGCAGTAGAGAGCGCCGAGGGTTAGCAGGATGGAGAGGGTCATGGGTTAGTAGCTGTCGAACAATTCCGGGTGCCCTTCCGGCTGGGGGAAGAACATCCGGTGTGGCTTCGGGCCCTCACCATGCTCTCGCAGGTAAGTGATCAGCCCGTCCAGTTGTGTGTGGCTGCCCCGGAACCAGCCCGTGCCGTCGCAGCTCTCGGCACCATGCTCATGGCACTCCAGCAGGCCGCGCAGGCCGTTGATGCGCCCGACATGCACGCGAGGGAACTCGCGGCACCAGCCCTTGAGCGTCCGCATCTTCCACTCTGTGCTGCCGCCGATGAACACGATGTCCGGGTGAATATCGTTCTTCTTGAGGTCATCTAGGGCCATCCCGTCCTGCACCGCGAAGGCCAAGGGGTAGCCGTAGCCAGCCACCTCGTCCTTCCACTTATGCCAGGACTCGAAAGTCGCCTCGGCATTCGTCACGACATCAGGCACCACCACCCACTTGGGCTTGATCGGTCGATACGCGGCCCAGTCGAGGGCCCTGCGGAACTTGTCCGCATCCCAAGGCATCTTGTTCGACCACGCAGGGAACGCGCCGTTGTCGATGGCATAGAAGGGGAGGTGAGGGTACGGACCACGCAGTCCATCCGGGGGTAGTAGCAGGCCAAGGCCGCCGTACTTGCCCTGAAGGTAGTGCGTCCTCCAGCTTGTGCAGTTGCTGACCATTACCAGCATCACTTCACCCCCCAGAACTTGTGGGCCTGTAGTGCCGCCAGCCATTGGCGTCCGTTGTGGTGCCGCTGGAGGCCGTCATCGTTGCTGCGCCGATTGAGTCGGATCACAGCGTCAGCCGTGGCGCGGGCGTTCTCCATCTCATTCGCTCCGGGCAGCCACAGCGGCGACAGATAGTAGTACCAGAACCCAGTCGAGCGGCTCATCTCCAGCAGCTCCTCGTCGCTCTGGCCCTGATACACCACGACCATCTCCTGGCCGTAAGTCTGCCGCAGCGCAGAGAGCGGAGTCTTCGGGCTGACCGTCAGCCAGTCATACGGGGCCTCGATCCCGGCGATCCCGCTGGTCTGAATGTGGACCTTGAGCCCGGCCTCTGAAGCCTCGCGGATCAGCGGGTAAAACGCAGGGTTCTGTGTCGGCTCTCCGCCCGTGATGTGCAGCCAGCCGCCGTGCCCGAGTTCCTCCAAGGCGCGATCCACGATCTTTCGCACCGTGGTCTTCGATCCAGCATGTGAGGAGAAGCTGCGGGCCTCGTCGCAGAGCGCCCGGATCTGGCAACCCTTATGGGCGCAGCCAGAGAGCCGGATGAAGTATTGAGCGACACCAGCAAGGTGCCCGGTGCCCTGGACCGTAAGCCCGGAGCTGGTGTACCAGAGATCAGTCATGGGTTAGCAGGGGAAAGGTGGAGGACCCGCCGAGGGAGATGCAGCAGCTTCCCGTCCCGCACGAACGGAAGGGCTGGGGCGGATCCTCCTAGTTTAGTGGAAGGTGCCGGACACCCCGGACCAGGGGCAAGGCCCGTGTTAGGTGTGTTAGAGGTCTAGTCAGGATAAGGCCGAAGAGAACTCGCACGCTCTTCGGGTGCCCGGCGTTGGTCAGACTACAGGATCGAGGGGGGTCATTTCTGCACTTCCCAGGGTCGGACCATCATGGTCTGCGTGGCGTCGCCCATATTTGCTTGCCACTCCATGCCGATCAGCCATCCTTGGTCTTCTCCGAAGCGGAACTCCACGGTTTCGACCCCCACAAAGGGCCACTCCTCTATCTCGGAGTGTGCCGCTTTGATCGCCGCTTCCTTGGTGGAGAACACCCCTAGGACGCCGCGCGACACGCCATCGGATGCGGCATGGGTAAGGGTCCACACGATTTGACTACTCATGACTTCACCTCTTTCTTCACGATCCTATCCCGCCAGTGGCGGACATTCTTCAGCCAATGCCTGTTGAGCCCGGTCGGGTCATTGTCCGCACCCACCGGGCAGTAGCGCCGGGCAAGGGACTCCAAGAAGTCCCCCTTCTTCCCGGCCTTGGTCCAACGATCGTAGTGTTTCTGCACCGTGGCCGCGCACCAGCCCGCTTGAGTCCGGTAGGACTTGCCCAGGGCCTTAGGGTGCAGCACCCCGTACTCGCGCCCAGCGCGTCCGTTCTCGGCGTGACGGATCGCCGCCACAATCGGGGCCAGCTTGGCCCGTAGCTCCGGGCGGATATTGACGCGCACCGCGTCCTCGA
>Ga0196899_1000291_pt1 | contig 27264 bp, 43 predicted proteins | sample VirMetDEL_Sep_01_FD_169095 | JGI IMG/M metagenome (GOLD analysis project Ga0196899, IMG submission 169095) | Aqueous microbial communities from the Delaware River and Bay under freshwater to marine salinity gradient to study organic matter... | ecosystem: Environmental > Aquatic > Marine >... | reverse complement strand
AAACTATTGAAGGCATCACCATTGGTTCTGACCACGATGCGAATCCTGATTTTTTCGGTAAAATTCAAGAGTATATGGTTTATGCCTCCGACCAATCATCAAACAGAACCGCCATTGAAACAAACATCAACACCTTCTACTCTATCTACCCATGAGCCACTATGTAGGTACAAAGACAGCTTGTGAGGCTTACGACACCAAAGTAAGCAATCAACTAGGCTTTACGGGCAACCTAACCACCCGTTGGTCAGATGTTAGAAGACACCCATCAAAGAGCTTGTTTTCCGTAATAGCTCACTCAAGCATAACGCCCGATGAAAGCTCTGGACTCAAACTCGTTGATACTTTAACAAATGATTGGTTTCCAGATGAGCAACTTTAAGGATTGGATTACTACGATTTCTGGCTTTGTATTCATGGCCTTTGCTATCTGTGATTACTATTTTCAATGGCCAATTTCAGAGAGCGCCTACTTATCCTTGGCACATTTCGCAATGGGTTTCTTGCTATTGTTTGCGGATAGACATAAGCTCATTGAGTGGATTCAAAAGATAATAGAAAAGAGGCTGTGAGTTATTTCAAAATATCTGAGTTCGATTCTAAGGATGGCGCGGAGATGCCCTCTGATGTGAAGGTGAATGTCATTGAGCTTATCGGCAATCTTAATGTGTTGAGGCAAGAGCTTGGAAGTCCTTTATACGTCAATTCGGGTTATCGCAGCCCTGAGCATAATAAAAGCATTGGAGGCAGTCTAAACAGCCAACATCTAACAGGAAAGGCGGCAGATATACGCTCAAATGAATACACTCCTAAGCAGATTAAGGAGAAGATAGAAGAGTTAATCAAAGTAGGCAAGATGAAGCAAGGCGGCTTAGGTCTTTATTCTACATTTTGTCATTACGACATCAGATTGAAAAAGGCACGTTGGTAAATGACACTACAAGATATTTTAGAATACGTTGGACTAGCTTCTGGTGGCGGCTTGATTGGTTGGCTTAGTGGAAGGAGAAAGATAAAAGCTGAAGGGATTGATGCAACTATTGAAGTATTCGAGAAAACCGTGAAGCACCTATCTGAGCAAGTGGAAATACTACGCGCTGAAAACTTGGAGTTACGTGAACGGGTGCGACAATTAGAGGCGAAGCTTTATCCTGTCATTGAAGAGACGCAAGATAAATGAAAACCCTACTTCCCTTTCTGATATTTCTTTCTTCCTGTTCTGCTCAATGGCATATTAGACAAGCCGTATCGAAAGATCCTAGTATTTTTCTAAATAACAAAGCCATTATACTTCGAGATACTGTTTACACAAATTCTATCCGTGTAGACACTTTAGCGCATTTCATAAGCGATACCATCACAATTGAGAAAGAACGTCTGAGAATACAGATAAAGCGCATTCATGACACTTTAAGGGTAGTCGGTGAATGCAGGGCAGATACTATTGAGGTAGTTCGAGAGGTGCAGTTGCCTCCAACGATTGAATATAAGCCTTCGCCAAAGTGGAAAGATAGCGTACTTTTTATCTTAGGAATCTTCGCTTTTGCCGCTGTGGCTAGAAAGGTTTTGGATAGGGTGCTAAGATAAAAGCCCCTTATTAGGGGGCTTGTCTCGTTTCTTACGCTTCAATAACTTCAATGTATTTACTTTCAAAGGCATCATAACCGCTATTGGTAAGGTGCTCAATTTTATAGTGTCCATTTTCAATCTTAATAATTCTTGACTCAAAGTGCAACCCACCATCTTGGTTAATCATAAAGATGCCTTGAGCTCCTTTGATTCTAACGGGTACAGGGTTGTACCATCCTGAATTTGTTTGGCTAAATAGGTTTATAGCTGTCAATGCCTTCTCTATTGTGTCATGAGTAACCTCACCAGTCCATTGCGTTTCTTTGACCACTCTCAAGGCTAAAACTTTAGCGTTGTTCTCAGGAGTGTTTTTCAGTGTGTTCATGATTGCTTTGTTTGATGGGTCAAATATAATCATAATAATTTAACCCCACAACCCTAAATAGTAATTATTCGTAAATTGCAGAAAATAAAGCAAGTGGATACACCTTACTACACAAACCAAGAAGCACGAGAGAAGATTGATGAAGTGTTAGAAAAGAACGCTATCATGTTCACTCAACTAGGCAAAGACAGCACAAAGGACGAAATCCAATGGGCTAAGGACAAGGAGCAAACGAGACTAAAGCGAGTACATCACCTTGACGAGATCTTCATCAATAGAATGCTAATCGATTAAAATGAAAAAGCAAAGCAATCAAGGTAGGTTAATTGAAGCCTACATAGCTGAACACTTAGATCAACTCAATAGAGAAGTAAAGCCGTTAGGCATTAAGACGCTCGCTCGCAACTTCATTAAAGACCACGCTCAGCTAATCGACTACAACGATAAAGAGATTGAACGCATTCGGGTTCTCATGCGTGGGTACTTAGGAAAGCATAAAGGCACTACAATGAAGCAGCGTTTTACTATCCGAGATCGCAATACAGGAGAAACGCAGCCGTCAATGCCTACAAGCGAAGTAAAGGAAAAGAAGCCTTTTATACTTCCTACTGGCAAGCTTGGCGTCTTATCTGATGTTCACGTACCATACCACGAACCTCACGTAATAGCGAAAGCCTGCCACTACTTCAAAGAAAAGGGGGTAGATGGTATTCTTCTCAATGGTGACATTTTAGACTTCTGGGCAAAGAGTAGGTTCCTGAAGATAGGGCAGAAGCCAGACACAGTAGAAGAGATAAAAAGAGGGCGTGAGTTCTTAGCTTGGTTACGTTGGCAGTTCAAAGGCATTCCGATTTATTACAGATTAGGCAACCACGAAAACAGATGGGCGCATTATCTATGGACCAAAGGAGGGGAGATCGCAAAGGCAATGGAAGAGATGTACGGGAATGGCTTGGGATTCCCTCAATTCCTGCACTTCGATAAATACGACATCACCTTTATAGATGCTCATATCATCAAAGCAGGTAAGCTCAACATCCTGCATGGTCATGAGTTCGGAGGTGGCTTCTTCAATCCTGTGAACGCTGCAAGAGGGGCTTTCTTGCGAGGGAAGTCAAATATACTTGTCGGACATCATCACGCAACGAGCGAGCATCAGGAAAGCAATTTAGATGGTGATCAGATAGCTGCTTGGTCTACGGGTTGTCTTTGTGAGCTTCGTCCTGAGTATTCACCTGTAAGCACCAAAACGAATTGGGGAGCTGCTATTGTTGAGTTCGAAAAGTCGGGTGACTTCTACGTTGACAACTTCAGGATCTGGAAGGATAAAAAGGGAGTGTATAAAATAGGGTAGGTGGGAGCTGTTGTAGGTAGTTAAAGATTGCTTGGCATACAAGCGTATCCATCTTCAAGTCCTTTGTCGTAAGCAGCCTCAATTTCAGCTTGAGAATAACTACCTACATCATCAGGTATAGCAATCAACCTTGATTCGAGCCATTTGACATATTCAATTGTTGGTTGTGCCGTAGGATTTAACATCTTCCAGTCTTTGCCCGTATGCTCTTTATATTCTTTTCTTAATTCAACTCTACCTATCATGTCGTTTACTTTATCTTCTGTACACTAACAAACACCATCCAATCGCCTAAGCTGCTTTCACCACCACCCTCATTCCATCCCCAAGCTACAAAACGCATAGCCGAGTTTACGGGACGTTCTAAGATAAAGGATACGCTAGTAGCCCTATCTGGAACTCCCATAGCTTTAATGTTATTGAATGAAAGCTTTTCGCCTCTTCGACTGTAATTGCAAAGCTCAACGACTCCTGAAGGATAGACTCTAATCGCAACAAGCTCTTCGTTGTTGGTCCGAGTTAACCAGCCCGACTTCCATCCCCCGATCTTCAGCCACTTAGTACCGCCAGTCATAGCACCTATAATTGATCCGTCAAAGGTGACTGTGACTTTTACTTTCCTATGCCTTCTGAAAGCGCGTATGCTTTGGAAGACGCTTTTGATGTTAGGCCATGCACGGCCTGCTTTAAACTTGATCGGATACATATCTTTGGTTTTAAATGTGTTTCCAAGTTTTACCTAATCTAATAAGGCTAACAAGCGTTGAAGTTACACCGTAAAGTTTCGCAATTTCCTTTTGAAGCATCCCACTATGACCGTACTTAATTGCTTTCGCTTCGTTTTCTGTAAGCTTGTTAGTATTTACTTCTACACCTCGTTTGATCACACCCATTTTAACAGCGTGATTCATGTTTTCTTGACTGGTGCAGTATTCAAGATTCTCTAACCTATTATCTGTTTTAACTCCGTTAATATGATTTACATACAAATCACTTGGGCCTAAAAAAGCCAATGCAACGAGCCTGTGAACTTTCATTGTTTTTCTGGTTGTATTGACACTAAATAACACGTGAAGATACCCCCTTGCATTAGTAGGAGCTAACACCCTGCCTTTATAATTTCGGTTTTTATAGGTTCGAGGGATGCTTTTCACTCTCCCGAGATTAGACACTTGGTAAAGTCCCTCGTATTCGGGGACGTCTTTCCAGATTTCTTTGTAGCTTTGCATCTCGTTTATTTTTTTAGGGTGTACGGAATCCAGATCCTGCACCCTTTTTTATTTAGTCAAATATAGCAACTTAATACAAAACAAACCTACTCATAAAGTCCCTCCGTACTTCCAAACGCTGGGACGTTGTTAGTATCGGCATCATTTGCGCCTCTTTCCTGAATACTTTAATCAATCGATTAGCTTCTTTTAAGGTTGGAATGTCCCATTTAAGCGTTTGGTATTTCTGCGGCAAAGAATCAATCTCATCAAATACAGCTTGCCCAAATAGCCCTATTAGGTTCTTTCGGTATCCTATAAGATGCGATGAGTCAAAGCCGTTTGAGTTCTTCGATTCGACCCACACATTCAGGAAATGAAACCTTAACCGCCCATGTGTCGAAGTTGGCCAATAGTGACCGCTATCCATCCCTCCGTTAATCCAAGCGTTTCCAGAACTAATACAAGGTTGAAATTTGTCTATCTCGCGGATGAGCTTATTAAAGTTTGGTTGAATCACAGCTATCCATTCCGAGTGGGATCGTGTTTCGGCTTTCATCTTTTGTGTTTCGGCTTTCCTCCTCTTCGCCTCTTTACGTTTATTGAACTCTAACGCGCAGGCCATCGAGCAGACGACTTGTAGACTGTTGCGCCTATTCTCGATCGGCCTTTTACAGATGTCACATTTCTTTGCGCGTGGTTTCAAACCTCTTCAAGCTCTTTAGTCAAACCCGCAATCAAATAGCCCTGCACCTTTTGACTTCGCAAATATTCAAATACCATGCTTTTAACCTTGTTGGTCCGCTCTCTTTCCTTTCCCACTTCGCGCTGAAGATTTTGATCCATCATCTTTTTTGCTTCGTCCAGTCCTTTTTGCTGCATTGCCTTTTCAAGCTCGAGTTGAAAGTCTTCCATTTCTAATATTCCTGAAAGCTGAGGAAATGCCACATTGTAAATCCTGTCAAAGATTCGCCTTTCAAAGCCGACAGCTTTATCAATTACTCTTAAGCTATGAAGTACTGTCGCGTGGTCGTTCCTCGTTTCCCTCGCAATAGTGTCTAATGTGAGCTTGGTATACTTCCGCATGACATAGTGATAAAACTGCCTAGCTCGTACTATTTCCATCTTCCTAGAGTGGCTTTTTATGTGGTCCGTTGTGATTAGTGTTTTTTGCACTTCACTTGCCGCCTGAGCGACTATCTTCATTACTTTATTGCTCATTTCGGTATTGTTACAAATACAGTTTCTTTCCCATCTGTGAAGTCTGCAGGCGTTATCTCCACACCATCGGCATCATACAACGTCTGCCCTTTCAATCGTAGCTTAAAAGCTTCCTTTGCATCTGCTTCAACTTGGCTAATAATAGCTTTTGCATTGTTCCATTCGTCAACGTGCTTGAATGAATACCTGCCTGCCGTGTTTCTAATCTCGGCAACAGCTCCGAGCATCTCAGCTTTTCCCTTTGGATAGTTACGCAGCTCGTCAATAGCAAGCTCTTCAATTTGCTTTAGTGCTTCTGCCATAAGCTTTGCACTTGCTTTCAATTCGATGAATGCTTTCAGTGCATCCATGTGACCGCCTTCAACAGCTTCAGTGCAGTTGGCAACGGCTTCTTCTATCTTCTCTTTCATCACTTTGGTTTAATCGTTGAAAATTTCAATCTGTTCATTTGGCTCTGGAATCGTTATCCCTAAAAACTCAGCGCACCAATAGCGGATATTGTCAATGTAAATTGTCATGTCCAATGTGGTCAGCTCAGTGGTGCTTTTAATGTGGTCGATAAATTCACCATCTTCGCCAATAGGCAAAGCTTCAGTGAGGAATTTTGCGCGGAGCATTAGGTGCGTATCTTCCTGCGTTATTAGGTGGCCTGCATCCCTAAATGCATCTCTTACTATTGGGATGACACAGCCCCAATAATACCTGTTTTGCTCGTTGCTCCGAGACTTTTTCTTTCGGGCTATGGTAATAGTCACCTCCTTACCCTCAAAGTCATGCATAGCGCGAGAGAGGGCGGCACGATTAACCGATAGCCGCCCATTCTCTACTTTGCTATTTACGCTTATTTTCACGCAAAGGGATCATCACCTGTGAATAGTGCCTCAAGCTTTGGTGCTGACTTGGCATAAGCTGCTTGCACTAAATCGTCTTGTTGGCGGTGTGGACTTGGATGAACTTGGTACTTCGTTTCAAGCCCTGAACCCGTGCGGCTCACAGTTAAATCATACTCGATAGGACTGCCCCAATCTTCATTCTGAGCCAACGAGGCGATCTCTTGGCGAATGCTTTTCTGCGTTACTTCCCAGACTTCAATCTGACCAGTTCCGTAATTCCATACGGGCATTGCCCAAAACAACTTGGCGTTGTCATCTTTCCAATCTTTGCGTTGCGGCTCTTTATCTGTTAAAGGCCAACGGACTGGCTTAGGCTCTGTGGTCCACTTTAGAAAGCCTTGAATTGGGCTTGCCAATACGCGAAGCTTGACTTTTTTACCTTCTTCAATCTTGGTATAGTGTCCGCTACCTGATGACGGCTCACTATAGTTTTCGGGAATAAATCCACTCATTGTACTTGGTTTTTGGTTACTGATTCAAAATAGAGGTCGATCTCTTCGCCCTCTTTACTTTCTTCTTCCATTTGCCTTTCGAGCCTTTCGGCTTCGAGGGTACGCCAGTAGTCCTCATCTATCTGAGGGGGTAGGCTTAGGATGTACTCTGTTGTTCTGCTCATGCTTTGGTTGTTTTCAGTTTTCTTATCAAACCGTTAAGTGTCAGTCCTGTATTATTACTTAAATACACACCATGACTAAATCCGTGAGAATAAGTCAAATTTTGAATGTATAGACGGAATGAAAGAGAATCTTTTTCTCGTCTGTAATTTCTTAAATGCACAGCGGCTGCATACCTGTATTCCTGAAAGTGGGTTGCAGCTACTAAAAAACTTTCTTCGCTCATGTCGTTTGCTTTTGGTTAGGCAAATATAGCTCTAAATTTTTAATGTGCAAAACTTGTTAAATTAAATTTTCGGCTTATATTTGCACTCGAACCAAAATCCAAAGCAATGGTACACACATTTGAGAATCTATCGGAGTTGGCAATCTACGGCGTGCCCGAAGACGTTGAGATTAAAGAAGCTGAGCTTCATTATAGAGTTGACGTTATAGAAGGGGCTTACGGCTTCCGAATTAACGTTGAAGGTAAATTAGTATTAACCTGTGAACGCATGGTTAAGGGGGTAGGCACTACCGATGAGTACGGAAGAGAGGAACAGATATGGGAGGTCGGTGATCAGTTCTATCAGAACATCGAAATCAAACAATGGAGCATTGATGAAGTGCAATGCGCTATTGCCTACATCAAGCTAGAGCCAGTTATTGATGATGCGGACTTTGATGGGGAGTGTGCTATTACTTTTCAACTGGTGGGCTAAAGCTATACTTTGTATCACTTAGATCAGCTTGAAGCTGGCCTAACGACTATGAAGTATAACAACGATATGTACAACTAAAAACCAAAGTCATGAACAAAAACACAATCAAGATTATAAGTGTAGGAGGCTTAGCCCTCTGCATTATCGCTACGATAGGTCACGCTTGTCAGGATGAAACAACCTTAGACTACTTCCGCATGGTGGTAGGTCTGGTAGCAGGTACAGCCGCTTTCGTGGTCATTCTAACCATCGTCATTGGTGGTGTGTGGATAGGGAACAATCTGCTCACATTTATATTCGAGCAAGCAAAAAAGGCCGCTCACGAGGAGCAGCCCTTAAACCAAAGCAAGGAGGGAAGAACTCCCTCTGAACGATACAAAGATAATCAAAGCAAATGAAGTACGAAGAGTTTTTACAAAGCAAACGACATTCAGTAGGTGAGTTTGGATTTGAGGCGAATTTTATACCCGACATAGCATTTGACTTTCAAAGGCACGTTATTGAGCGAGCTGTGGCAAAAGGTCGAGTAGCTGTATTCCTTGACACTGGACTTGGCAAGACTTTGGTTCAGTTATCCATTGCTCAAAACATCGTTAATCACACCAATAAAAAGGTATTGATATTAACTCCTTTGGCTGTTGCGTTTCAATTCATTATAGAGGCTGAAAAGATAGGAGTTGGCGATGTGGAGTATTCAAAGGATGGTAGGCATACAAAGAAGATAGTTGTTTGCAATTATGAAAGATTACACTACTTCGATCATTCAGATTTTGAGTGTGTGATACTTGATGAAAGTTCAATTCTAAAGAACTTTGATGGTAAGATAAAAAGTCAGATAACAGCTTTTATTAAGAAGATCCCTTACCGATTCTTAAGTACTGCAACGCCTAGTCCTAACGATTTTATAGAACTTGGTACAAGTAGTGAGGCATTAGGTTATTTGGGCTACATGGATATGCTGACAAAGTTCTTTAAGAACAATCAAAACAGTGTTGATAGTAATAATAGAAACATCGGGGAAAAGTTCTACCTAAAGCCACACGCTGAAAAGGATTTCTTTGCATGGGTTAATCAATGGTCAATAATGGCAAAGATGCCTAGTGACCTAGGGTTTTCTGATGATCGTTATAAGTTGCCTGAGTTGATAGTTAATAAGCACGTGGTAAAAAACAAATCAACTATCAATGTCGACGGTCAAGTTCAGCTTTTTAATATCGTAGCTAAAAGTTTTCATGAGATAAGGCACGAACAGAAACAAACACAACAAGAAAGGTGCGAAAAAGCTATCGAGTTAGCCGATGGCAAAACATCCGTATATTGGTGTAATACCAATAATGAAAGTGCAATTCTTAAAGGATTGGATTCAGAAGCAGTTGAAATAATAGGCAGCCAATCCATTGACAAGAAAGAGGAAATTTTACAAGCCTTTGCTAACGAAGAAATAAAGCGACTCATAACTAAAGCAAAGATGACTGGAATGGGTTTAAATTGGCAGCATTGCAATCACTCTGTATTCTTCCCTACATGGTCCTACGAGCAATACTACCAAGCTGTAAGGCGGTTTTGGAGGTTTGGTCAGACTAAGCCTGTAACGATTGACATGGTTATTTCAGATGGTCAAACAAGGGTTTTAGAAGCGTTGCAACAGAAAACGCAAAAGGCAATTGATCTGCATAAACAACTAACCGAAAACGTGAATAGAAAATTCACTAGCACAAAAAAAGAGTTCTTACAACAAACACAAAAACCAAAGTTTATTTAATTCACAATAATGTTTTGTGTAGTTAAAATATTTGTCTTATATTTGACCTATCAAACAAAGCAAACATGATACGCACAACATCACTTAAGCACTACAAGGAACTAAAATCAAAAGGTATTTCAGTTCAATTAGTAACTAAACAAGATCTAAATAAATAGATCACTACAAAACAATAGATAAAAACCAAAGCTCAAATGACAAAAGAACAAATCCACGAAGAAAACTACTCAATCTATAACTCAGATTGTATGTACGTTTTACCAGAGATTGAGTCTAACAGTGTAGACCTTTCTGTTTATTCACCTCCATTTGCAGGGCTTTACAATTATTCAAGCTCTGAAAATGATTTCTCTAACTGCGAAACAAAAGAGCAGTTTTTAGATCAGTACGATTTTCTAATAAAGGAAATGGCACGAGTAACAAAGCCAGGCAGAGTAAATGCCGTTCACTGTACTGATGTATTTGATAATACTAGTAGGCTTTGGGACTTCCCTCATGAGATAATCAGACTACACGAAAAGCATGGTTTTGAGTATCGCAATCGTATAACTATTTGGAAAGAGCCGTTAAAAGTTCGCATGAGAACAATGGTTCAAAGCTTAATGCACAAGTTTATCGTAGAAGATAGTACTAAGTGCTTTACAGCTATGCCCGACTATGTTTTGATATTCACTAAGGAAGGGGAAAATGAAGTGCCTGTAACTCATGAGCATGGATTGACTAGGTATTTTGGTGAAACACCTATTCTACCCAATATATTGAAGGCTTGGAATAATGCTACTAAAAGCAGCTTAAACGAGTCTCAATTATGGGATTATTTAAACTCTAAGTACAAAGGATGGAAGGACCCAAAATCAAATAAGCTATCACACTACATTTGGCAGCGTTACGCATCTTCTGTTTGGGATGATGTTAGGATTGATAACGTTTTACCTTTCCGAGATGGTAAAGATGAAGATGATGAAAAGCACGTTCACCCTTTGCAATTAGATGTTATTGATCGAATTGTAGAGTTGTACTCAAATCCTAACGAGGTTGTACTTACTCCTTTTGCAGGCGTTGGTTCAGAAGTTTTTAGCCCTGTTTCATTAGGTAGAAAGGCTATCGGAATAGAGTTGAAGGATAGCTACTTTAAGCAAATGATAGCTAACATGAAGTTGGTAGGTGATAGATTCACAAATGAAGATCAGCTTTCGTTGCTATGATTGAGCGCGACAACATCAGGGATTTGATCAGATCAGGCGAGGCAGATGAGTATAGCTCAGAGCAGTTCAGCGATTTGATAGACAGGATACAGGCGGCAGGGTTTGCGTACTGGGAGAGCCTGTGTTTAGTCCAGTACTGTCACCAACAGAGTGGGCTCAATGATTTTATAATTAATCAAAAGATAGAGGCTCTCTTTTTATAAAGCGCTATATTTGCAGTAATGTCCCCTCCACAATAGGACATCAATAACATTACTGAAAGCCTTATAAGGGATGTGCGAAGTGGAGGTCGCGCTGAACTTATAGGGCTTTTTTAATTTGAGAATAATGGCAGAAGGAAAAAAGAGTTTTGTAGCTTACTGTGATTGGATAAACACATTTGACGAGCTGAGCGATGAAGAGGCAGGAAAGCTCATTAAACACCTTTTTAGGTATGTTAATGACATGAATCCTGAAGTTCCAGATAAGTTAACTCAGATAGCCTTTATTCCGATTAAAACAACTTTGAAGCGCGATCTGGACAAATACGAGGAGCAAAAGGAAAGGAATAGGGAAAACGGGAAGAAGGGAGGCAGACCAAAGAAAACCGAAGAAAACCCAAAAAACCCAGTGGGTTATTTAGAAAACCCACTTGAAGCGAAAAAAGCCGTAAGTGTAAGTGATAGTGTTACTGTAAGTGATAGTGTTACTGGAGAAGGAAGTAAACTTCCTTCCTCTACTGGGGGAGGCCCAAGTTTTGAAGAGTGGCAGCAATACTGGAGGCTAAAAGGAAGGGACGAAAATCATATCGACTGCGAAAACGCTTGGAACTACTACGAGGAAAGAGGGTGGACGGATAAGATGGGGAAAAAGGTGGTGAATTGGAAAAACAAAATGACCAACCTATCTTGGTTCAAAGAATGTCCGAAAGCGACTTTCGATGTAGATTCCGAGCATTGCAAAGAAAACCCTCCCAAAGATTGGCTAGACGAAATGATTAACAAATGGGGCTTTTCACGTAAGCAGGCCAAAGAAGATTGGAAAAGGATGCGCACACACAGGAGTGACTACTACAATCCACCAAAGATTAATTTTGGAGGGCTATGAGCGGTATAATTTGGAAAGATCTCAACTTTCGGAGGTCATCAGGAGAGGAAAGAATAGTTTGCCCTTACTGCTCACATGAGCGAAAGAAGCAAAACATGAAAGACCTTGCGGTGAATCATGATAAAGGCTTAGCACATTGCCACCATTGCGGAAGGTCTGGAAGCCGTGAGCCGTACAAAGAATACAGCTTACCACCTCAAGGTTGGGAGAATCACACAAGCCTGAGCGATAAGTTTGTGAAATGGTTTGAAGGTCGGGGCATCTATCAGAAAACACTGCAGGATTGTAAAATATCTGAGGAGCGAGCATACATTCCTGCTCACCAACGTGAAATGAATTGCGTTAGCTTCAACTACTTCTATAAAGGGCAGCTAGTAAATAAAAAGTACCGATCAGCAGATAAGAAATTCACGCAGATAAAGGGAGCGAGAAAAGTATTCTACGGCATTGATGACCTCACAGAAGACACAGCTTACATAGTCGAGGGCGAAATGGACAAGCTATCAATGTGGCAGGTTGGTATCAAGAATTGCATCAGTGTACCGAATGGAGCGAACGACCTTACTGAAGTATTTGAAAACTGCGATGTTTCTCACATCAAGAATTGGATTATTGCGGTGGACATGGACGAGAAGGGAAAGGACCTCGAACATGAGCTACTAAAGAGGTTTGGGCGGCATAATTGCAAGCGAGTTAATTTTATCGGAAAGGATGCAAACGAAGATTTGCAAGGCGGTTATCTGCTCAAAAGCGTAGGCAAGGCATCTGACTACCCGATAGAGGGAAGTGTAACGGCTGAGGATTATCAGAGCGATATTTTACACTATATCAAGACTGGTCCGCGCAAGCCTTTGATGAGTGGAATTGAAGGGATGGACGACTTTTTTAACACGCTGCCGGGACAGTTCAATTTGATAACTGGAATTCCCGGGCATGGTAAGTCGAATTGGCTTGAATGGTACATTTTGAATATGTGCCTTCATAATGATCACAAAGTCGCATTCTTCACACCTGAGCACGGAAGTACAAGCGATCACCTAGTGACCTTGCTTGAGAAGGTCGTGGGCAAAACAGCCGATCCAAAATATCCAAGCCACATGAGGGAGACGGAAGCACTTGAGGGTATTAACTGGCTAAAGAACCATGTCCGCCACTTGGAATACAAAGGCGAGGGGAGGCCAACGGCAGAATGGATTTTGAAGAAGTTCAGTGAGCACGTTAAAGTATACGGCACAGAACATTTCGTAATTGATGCGTTCAATAAGATGGGCGTTGAGGTTGGCAACCTATCAAGCATTGCAGGGGTTCTTTCTGATCTTGCTTTATTCTGTCAACAACACCAAGTTAGTGTATGGCTAGTTGCACATCCAACCAAGATGCGGAAGAAGGAAAAGAGCGAATATTACGAGGTTCCGGGGCTGTACGACGTCAAGTACTCAGGTGACTTTGCCGACCAGATACATAACGCCTTGACAGTTTACAGGGATTTTGAAAATGGGGGATTGAGTCGCATCCATGTATTGAAAAAGAAGATGCGACATCAGTCGGGGCAAGTTGGTTTAGCTACGACTTTCGAATGGGAGGGTGGCTCTGGTAGGTTTAGGCACTCACAACAAAAGAATACGGGAGGCAGCTTTGTAACGGAGGCTCAGAAGACTGTTTTTGATGAGCCTGAAGAGCCTTTGTTCGATGGTGGTCACGTTGGTGATTTACCTTTTTGAAATGGTCGGGCAACATCAGCTATGGAAGGAGAAGGAAAGCGGCTTTATTAGTGGAGGGGAAGTAAAATTTTAAAGACGGCTTGTGTGGTTAAATAATTATTTATATATTTACACCATCAAACAAAGCAAGGACATGACTAATCAAAAATTTATTTCAGGGCGCGCATATCAAATGAGGTTTATCGGTGACAGCGATTTGCGCCCAGCTTTTCAATGTATGGAAAGAACGGCTAAGACGGTTACTTTTGAAGGCCGAAATGAGACTTTGAAAAGAAGAATAAAGATTGATTTAGACGGCAATGAGTACGTTAAGGATGGGAATTATTCAATGGCTCCCACAATAAACGCAAAGCATAGACACTAAAACCAAAGAGATGAAAGCATACAAAATAACAAGAGGTGAAGAGGTCAAGCACTGGAAATTCCTCTCAACAGCTTCAAAGCACTACGGGACATCTTACCCAATGTTAGCCCGAAAAAGCAGAGAGGCAGAAAGCTTTGAGTACGACGGCTTAAAGGTTGAGTTAATCGAGGTGGAGAACGCATTCACCTTAAACGGGCAAATCATTAAAATCGAGGACTGATGGAAAGACCAAAGGGAGTTATTGGACAATGGTACACTTTAACGAGTGAAGCCAAGGGGTACGATGATATAACTTATTCCAATGGATTTTCTTGGCCTTGTAATGGTGTAGACCATGTAGGAGAGCCACTTCTACCATGTAGGGTTTTATTGGGAACACATGAAACCTACCGTCTCGCCACCCCTGAAGAGATAGCAAAGGCAAAAGGGGAGCTTACACCCTACCAAGAAGAAGATAAAGAGAGGCCAACTGAACTACTCAACTTCGAGAAGCCTGACAACGTAAACCCCGAGCATTACAAGCAATTACCCAAAGAGACTATCGATGCAATGGTATTCATATGGGGAAAAGAGGCCGTTGCCAAGCACTGCCAGATGTGCGCTTTCAAGTATCGGATGCGCTTAGGACATAAGGAGGGGCAGGCTTTAGAAGATGAAGTGGGTAAAATAAGGTGGTACGAAAATAAAGCAAGGGAGCTAAGAGGGTGACAAAACGAAGCCAAGTCACATGGAAGAAGGTAAGCGATGAAGAGCGCATAGGTTACTTCAGAGGGAAGAAACGCTTTGAAGCCTACCTAGTAAAACACCAATACACCGATGACTGGAGGCTTTACCCTAACGGCTGTATCCTTCCTGAACACTTCACAAGCTGGAGGGCATTAGCCGCCCATTGCAATGTTATCGTTTACAATGAGTAAATTTGAATTATGAAAATCAGTAAGCTAAAATCCAACCCGTCTAATCCGAGAGTAATAAAAGACGAGAAATTCAAGAAGCTCGTCAAGTCGTTACAAGACTTTCCTGAGATGATGGAAAAACGCCCTATGGTATGCGTTACTGATGTGGATGGTAAGTTATACCCTTTAGGCGGCAATATGCGCCTGAGAGCTATCCAAGAGCTAGGGATGAAGGAAATACCCGAAACATGGGTAATGATGGCAGACGACTGGACAGAGGACAAGCGCAGGGAGTTTACTATCAAGGATAATGTCGGCTTCGGAGAATGGGAATGGGATCAGCTTGCGAATGAGTGGAACTCGGATTTGCTTGTTGAATGGGGCTTAGATGTTTGGCAGCAAGAGCAGGAGGTTGATTATTCTTTATTGGATGATGAAGATGTTGACAGTGAGCTTAGCGATATGGCTAACGGAGTGAAAAGGGCTATTCAAATAGAGTTTGAAAAAGAGCATTACGAAGAGGCTTATGAGCTTGTGAAGTTTTGGAGGGAGCAAGGTGCCTATGTTGGTAAGATGCTCTTAGATTACCTGAAAGCTGAAAAGGAAAAGTTGTGAAAAGAGTTGATGTTGAACTATTAAAACATAGCATTAAAATAGGTGATAATTGTGGGAGCATAAAACCTAACATAACGGAAGATTGCATATTTTACGCAGATGGCGAGCCGATTGGCTTCTTTATGCGACAGATGCCAGAGAAGGCTTGTAAGCTTGCTGATCTTGCAGATAAGGAATTGAGGAGTAAGAACGTACCAAAAAGCGAGATGAAGCGTTCTAGCGGACTTCATAGCAAAGAAGGTGAGGTGCTACAATTCAGTACTATTATAGGGAGTGTACCACCTAAGCCCCATATGCGAAGACCTTATCCAACTATAAGCAGCGTACACCAAGTCAAGTCAGCGCAAACATTCATCAAGGCTATGTTATTACTGGTAAAGGAAAGTGAAAAGCTCTTAGCCGAGATAATGCCAAAACAATACGAAAGGCAAAAAGAACTATTTGAGCGAGTGCCTAATGAATGGAAGTTCGGCAACTTGTTCACCTCATCAATTAGCAATTACAACATCAGCGCACCTTTCCATAGAGACACTGGAAATATAAAGAACACAGTAAACGTCATAATAACCAAACGCAGAAACAGCAAAGGAGGGAATTTGCACGTGCCCGACTATGGCGCAACAATAGACCAATGCGATAACTCTATATTGGTTTACCCTGCTTGGAGAAATGTGCATGGAGTAACGCCTATTGAACCCACGTTTGAAGGTGGCTACAGAAATAGCTTAGTGTTCTACCCTTTGAATGCGTTTATAAACAAATCATAATGGCATACGACAAAGCGAAACTATACGAGCAGGCGAAGGAAGCCATTGAAAAGAACAATCTGTTTTTTATTGAGGACATAGTTGCGTTTATACCTTGTACCAAGCCCACATTCTATGATTACTTTCCCGTAGATTCTGACGAACTTAACGACCTAAAGGAAAGGCTAGATCAAAATAAGATCAAAACGAAGTCAGGTATAAGGGCGAAGCTGTGGAAGTCAGATAAGGCCGCAGAGCTTCTTGCTCTTTATCGTCTTATTGCCACACCTGAAGAGCACCAAAAGCTCAATCAAAGCTACATTGATCACACTAGCAAAGGGGATAAGATTGAGATCACAAGGCGTGTGATAACGGGAGATGAAAATTGAGCTTACTTACACACAGCCACAGCTTGACATCTTCTTTGGAGCTAAAGCAAAATTTACAGTAGTAACAAAGGGGCGAAGGTTCGGAGCTACGCACGGGGCTGCACACTCATTTATTGAATGGGGACTAGAGGGAAGGCGGTTGCTATGGGGCGACACCATCAACTCAAACATTGATAGATACGTTCAGAGATACTTCGAGCCTGCAATGAAGGCACACAACGTACCTTATACCTGGAATAGCCAAAAGAAAGAAATGCGGATAGCTTCAGGTCATATTGACTTCAGGAGCGCAGATAGGCCAGAAAACTGGGAAGGGTTCGGCTATGATGTTATATTTCTGAATGAGGCAGGAATAATACTTAAAGATCCTTATCTGTACACAAACGCTGTTCTACCCATGCTCATGGATTACAGCGACTCTCAGCTAATAGCCGCAGGAGTGCCAAAGGGAACGAAGGGAAAGGACGGAAAGAACCACGCTTTTTACACTATGGCCTTAGCTGCCGAAAGAGGTGAGAGCAATTACAGGCGGTTATCCTTTTCAAGCTATGACAACCCACTACTCAAAACGGAGGACATTGACGAGCTGAAAGAAGAGATTAGCCGCATGAACCCACAAATGGTCCGTCAAGAGATTTACGGGGAGTTCCTTGAGGGTGCAGGTGGTTTACTTTGGGACATGGACATAATCGACAAGTTCAGAGTTACCGAAGTGCCTCAGCTTATTCGATGCTTTGTAGCTATTGATCCTGCTGTAACAGCAAACGAGAAGAGCGATGAAACGGGCGTAGTCGTGGTGGGTGTAGATGCAAACGGGCACGGCTATGTATTGGAAGATAAGTCAGGGGTGTACACGCCTAATCAATGGGCTAATGTAGCGGTTGAGCTTTACAACAAATACAACTGCAATGAGGTGGTGGCGGAGGGAAACCAAGGACATGACATGGTAGAGGCAGTATTGAAGGGTGTAGATAACACTTTGCGAGTTGTATTAGTGAGAGCAACCAAAGGAAAGTACGTGAGGGCAGAGCCTGTGTACAGCTTATATCAACTTGGAAGGATTCACCACGTCGGCTATCATTCAAAGCTCGAAGCGCAGATGGTTAGCTTTAACCCAGACCAACAAACGGGAAGCCCCGACAGGATGGATGCTTTGGTCTGGGGCGTTACTCATGCTTTAGTAAAAAACATTCAAGGCAATTCAGGCGGTTACGGAGGACGGAAGAAACACGCTGGAGGGCGTTATACTTAAGCTATGGTAAAAATCAAAATAGGCGGCTGGTCGTTCAACGTTAAAAATAAGTGGTCCGAGGTCACGTATGAAGAGGCTAAGCGATTAGCCGAAACAGAAGAACACGAGATAAGAAAGCGTGTGAACGTGCTAATGACACCACCTCTACCAGATTCGCTAAAAGTGGATCAGGGGCATCTATTAGCCCTTTACGAAATATGCAGCTTCGTTACTGAAATGCCCTTGCTCGTTGGTGATACTGTTGTATTGCCGTCTGTCAAGACTTGGAAGTTTAGAGATTTCGAGAAGTGCCGACAAGCGATAGTCAAACACCCTGAAGAATTGGCACTGGCCTTCCCTCGTATCTGTGATGTATTGGACTTTGACGAATCGAAATACTTGGAGGTGGGCGCGAAGGCAATGGATGCCATAAACGAGTTTACAAATGGTTGGGATCAATGGGGAATCTTTGACGATAGCGAGCCAAGCCAAGAGGAGGTTAATGCAGGAATAGAGAGGTTACAAGCCTTCGGTGTATTCTCTATGCTCGATAGGTTAGCGGTGAAGTATGGTGTAACGCCTGAGCAGGTGGAGGAGTGGCTTACTAATGATGTCTTTGTGAAGTGGACGTATTTGATTGAGCGCAGCAATTTTGAGACGAATATGTCGAAGGTGTAAAATAATTCTTGTGCAGTTAAAATATCCGTTGTATATTTGACCTATCAAACAAACCAAAAAGCAAAGCATCATGACAACTAAAGTAACTTTTGAAAGCGAAATGAAGAGAAGAATGGATTTAGTAGAAGATCCTAAATTCCGTCAGATCGCAATTGAAGCCGCCAAGAAAATGGGCATTACGGCAGAAGAGTGGAACGCAAACAAAGCTGGATTACTCTTGATGTTTGCAAACGAAATCTGCAGCATTGAAAACAAGGCAAACTAATAACAATACATCTAAGATACCAAGCCCCCTAACACGGGGCTTTTTTATTTGCGTAAATTTGCCACATGGCAACAACAAGCACCGCAAGCTTCTCACGCTTCAAGACTTTCAACGAGGCTATCTTATTAGCTCTAGTACCTGATCTGAAGTTCGCTTCGGGAACCTGGGACACTATCAGCACCGAAGTAATAAACGACCAAGAGCGCGTATTTGCTTTCATCCTTCAACCGATCACATTCAGACGTGACAGGGTAGATGATAGTTTTGACACCGCAGATGTTTTAATGCAATTCGGCATTCGAGACAGTAGCGATAGCACAAGCCAAGAACACGCCAATATCATTGAAAGCATGGAAATCTTGGTAGAGCAGTTTTTAAGAGAAGCACAAGACCTTTCCAACGATTACGGCATTGAATATACAGGAATCAGCAAAGAGCCGTATTACAAGCAATTTGGGCAAAACATTTCAGGGCTATACCTACGCTTCAACGTGAATGTGAATACGTGCCTTCCCTTCAGTTGGTCGGACATGAGCAGCTTTGCAGGTGAGATAAGTAGGAAAATTAGCCCTTTCAATTGGTCGAATTATGCTGCCTCCTGACATTGGTTTGTTGGTTCGCGACATTGCGAATAAGATAATCAAAGACCTACAAAGGAACATCCGAGAGAAAGCCCCTACGAGCTTTGGACCGATGAATAACACAGGTGAGGCGGCTAACTCCTTGCGGTGGAAGATTGACAATGGCAACCTAGTCATTTACTCGACAATGGCTAAGAGCTTCAATCACATCATGACATTGGAGACGGGGAGGAAGCCCGGTAAGATGCCGCCAACTGAACCGATATTTCAATGGGTGCAACAAAGAGGCATAAACCCTTCCGATATAAGTCAAGAGTCATTAGCCTACCTTATAGCCCGAAAGATAGGGCGCGAGGGAACGCAGGTGTATCAAGATTACACAGCAACGGGAAAGGGTACGGGAATCATCCTCGACGTCGTAGGCAATCGTGAGTACATTCAAGAGACAGTAGTCAAGCCGATAAGTAGTAAATTGGCAGACATATTCATAAATCAATTCCAATATGTGGGAGCAGATTGATAACTACTTGCAGTATTTTCATGAAGATACGGACATAGTAGCTGAGGTGAGGAAATTGCCGTGGGATAACGAGGCGTATGTGTGGAAGGTGGAAAGCTATACGTTAGGTAGAAAGGCGGTAGCAATAACAGCAAACGAAGAACACGCGAAGCAAGAAGTACTAAAAGAGATTGCTAAATGGCTTTAAGTTTAATCACAAGTCCTGCAAGTCCTGCTCCTGCCTATCAGGTGGGCACAGGTGAGTTCACGTATCAGGATGAGCGGACAGTTACAGGAACGGCTAACGCGGCTGGATTCCTTCAGCTTACTGTTACGGGCATTGGTGCGGATGTCGCGGTTGGTGACTACGTTTGGTATTCGGAGCTTCAAGACGTTGACGATAGAGATACCGCAGTGGCGTTGATCACAGCTGAGGGAACTAACACCATTACTTTGGATGCGGCTTACGATGCAGGTTACAGCGGTGGTAACATTCGCCTGATGAACGCTGAGAACTTCGCAATCAAAACGGGCTATTCGGGTGTAAGCTCGCAACCAAAGAGAACGAGCCAAACGCTAACTGTCAGGGCTGATCTTGACGGGGTTTATAGAGTAAGCTGCCAAACGGCTGTAAAGACTCGTTTCAATTGGGAAGAGCCTAACTTCACAGACTTCTATCATAACCAAGTTCAATGTGTTGGCTATCCTACTTCGATTAGCGAGCCGTCTAACATTGTGTTATTAAAGCAAAGGACGGGGATAACACCGCAACCGCCAATAAGCTACTCTAATTTCAGAGGGATTATAACGGAATTTGACAGCGGACAGTACAAGGTATACAGTGAAAGCAACAAGGCATATACGCTTTTAGATGGGGCTGCGGACGTTACCTTGCGTTACATCTTGAGCAACTCTATTGACGTGATGTTTGAAACGAGTATAACCGATTCAGACACCACTACCACACCTGCGCTTCCAAGTGGGTTGAGCTTCATTACTGAGAACTCAGGACAGACGTTGACGGGCATTAGGATAGCAGCCAATGCCGTTGCAGCTACGATAAATGGTAGCTACGAGATTGAAGAAGATGACGGGGTGAACCCAGTTGTTAGATACCTAGTTACCTTCGCAACTGTTGACGGGTTAGCAGGTAGAACAGAGTGCGCGTCCAAGTCTGTTGTGTTGGTGTGGTGGTCTCCTGATGGAGGTTGGCAGCAATACAGCTTCGAGATGCTAAAAACCTATTTCATTGACGGAAACACGGGAACGATAGTTAAGGGAAACGGCGGGCGCTCAGCGATTCAATACGAGGACATAATTGAAGGCATAGATCTAAAGGCAGAGTTGGAGAATGAATCTGTACTCGATGTCTTGAACACATTGCATTATTCAACTCAGATCTTCATTGCATCCATTACGGGCAGCGGAGGGACGAGGGGTATTGACACTTCCAACTTCACGAGGGTATTTACCGAGGGAGGCGGCTTCGAGCTGAAGAAGGTGCAGCCGTACAAAGCGAACATGAACGACTTTGCTTTAACTGTGTATAAGAGTGCCGAGGTTATAAGCGTGGGGCAATGATCGAGATTATCATAAACAGATCATACAAGCTTGACGGCTTCAAGCCTTCCGAGGTCATAGCCCTGACATTTGCGGAGGCGAAGTTCAATAACCTAGTGACAAGGGGCGGCACGTTCTCCAATAAGATCAAGCTAGGTAAGACCGTCAACAATAGACAGGTGTTAGGCTTTCCTGAGGACAATAGAGAGACAAGCTCACGGCCTTACACACGATTTGAATGTGAGATTAAGATAGGTCAAAACCCTGTATTTTACGGGGTGGCTATTTTGGAGTTGACTCAGGACTTTTACGAGCTTCGGGTGTTTAGTGGGTTGACTGATTTCTTCAAGCTGCTAAATGATAAGACGCTACCTGAATTGGATTTAAGCGACTTGAACCACAATTGGACGGCTGCAAATGTGAGGTCTGCAACCAACAGCTCAACAGATTATTGTTATCCTGCCATAAATTACGGAAGGTGGACGGGAATTAAAGCGAGTAGGGCAAATACTGACTTCTTCCCCGCTGTATACTTTAAGAGGCTTCTAGAATCTTCAGCAACGGAGTTGGGTTGGACGTTGAATAACTATTCAGAAACGCAATCAATTCCATTTAGTAAAGAGAGTATTGAAAGTGAAAGGGGGTGTTTATTTGAAATTAGTATAAATGGAAGTTGGACAGGAGGTATTACACCTACTGGAATATTGCCCATTTATACAAATACAACAATTAACATAGACGCCTTCAATACAATTGTAAGTGATCCTACAGATCATGTATATAATTATTCAGGAACGGCTGATTTAGATTACAGTTATAAGCTTAGAGAGGGTGGCGTATATGATTTTGAGGCAACGATATACTATGATGTGAACTATCCCCCTACTTTCGGTGCGTACTTCTGCATAATACTCGTAGATAATTCAGGGGCGTATCAAAAGCTATTAGCTGCTTCCGAACCCATCACAAACTTCGTAGGAACTGGCACAGTTGTAATAAAAGCCTTCGGAGTGCGTTATGAGGCCAATAGAAATGTCACTATCGGCATAGCAGGAAATACGGCTACATTCACAACAGGTACAAAGCTTAAGTGTACATCAGGAAAAGAGCCAATCGTAAACGGTAACATCATAAACATTGCCGACACGCTACCAAAAATTAAATGCAAAGACTTATTTTTATTTGAAGCTGTAAGGCAAAACGCTTTAATCGTAGCTGATCCAATTACCAAGACTTTAGAGTTTGTCCCCTTCGATACTATTGCTGATAGGTGGGGAGCTGCTAGGGATTGGACAGATAAGGTAGACTTGACAATTAAGCCTAAGTACGAATACAGGCTAACCGATTACGCGCAAGTCAATGAGCTACGATGGAAAGATGGTACTGACGAAGACGTGGCGTACAAGGCAAATAACGAGCTAGGCAATAGCAGCTTTGATATTGACGATAGAGGGCTAGATGATACGAAGGTGGAGTATACTGCACCATTCGCAGCGAGTGTGAGGCGTTCGAGCTTTACTGATAACACTCACGCTTACATACCTCGCTATTCAGATAGCTCGATTGCCTATGATGCACCTGATATAAATCCTGTTGTTAGGGCCATGCCTTTGGTAAGTTCAACAGATAACCTCGTTCAGATAACCTCAGCATCTGCCGTAACTGATCAAATGCAGGGTTTTCCTGAAACGTGGGCAGAGATTAAAGCGGACAACTACACGAGCTTTGAGGCAATGCTCAATCGATTGAAGCTAGTTACTGTTCAAGTTAATTTAACCGCTGAGGACATAGCGAGTTTGGATTTCACCTACCCTGTGAAGATGCTCGGTAACTATTGGTTTCTGCAGGAGGTGAAGCAATGGAAGGCAAATAAGGCAGGTACTACAACTGTGAAAGCAATAAGATTATAATGGCAGAAGAAACTGTATTACTGGACATCCAAATACCGAAGGGAGCAATTGAACAGGCCACTGCGGAGATTGGAAAGGCACGAGCTGAAATAGACAAGCTCAGGGAGGCTAATAAGCAAATGACCGACAAGAGCTCTGAGGCGTTTACAAAGAATGCCATTAAGATTAAGGAGCTGAGTGCAGAAATACGCACCAACGAGCGTGTGGTCATAGCTAACACCAAAGCTCAGAAGGCGAATGAAGGGAGTATAGAGCAGCTTAGAGCGCAGTTAAGTACAGTAACGTCTGAATGGGTTAAGCTATCCAAAGAAGAGCGCGAGAACACCGAACAAGGGAAGAAGCTCAGTAAGCAAAAGTTAGCACTTACCAATGAGCTGAAGCGATTAGAAAAGCAAACAGGGGACACCCGAAGGAATGTAGGTAACTATTCCGAAGGTGTAAAAGAGGCGTTGCAGCAAAGCGGACTATTCACCAAGCAACAGCAAGCAGCGCAACAGGTATTTAACATCTACAATACCACATTAAACACCATCTCAAAAACATTCAATAAATACACTCAGGTAAACGCACAAGCGACTGTATCTAATACCACATTTACGCAATCGGCTGAAACGGCAACAGGGGCAACAGCAGCGCAAGCAACAGCCACAACTGCGGCAACACGAGCAAGCGGAGGCTTTAGTAAGGCTTTGAAGGTATTAAAGATTGCCTTAATATCAACGGGCATTGGTGCTATTGTCGTAGCTGTTGGTTCATTGGTAGCTGCATTCCTATCTACTCAAAGGGGCGTTGATGCACTGAACAAGGTATTAAAGCCGATCACGTTTGCCTTTCAGCGTTTGATTGGAGTCTTTCAGAAGGTAGCTACGGCATTAGCTGATTTGAATTTTGAGAAGGCAATAAACGAGCTTTTAGGAATAGGGGAAGCATTAAAGCAGGGGGCAGAGGATGGTCGTAAATTTGCTGAATCTACTATTGAACTCGAGAATGCGCGATTGAAACTAGCGGAAAATGAAGGGAGGCTCAATAGAAAATTCCAAGAGCAAAAGGCACTTATTCAAGATGTCACAAAAGCAGATGATGAAAGAAGGGCAGCAGGAGAGGAGGCAATTCAAGCACTTGAAGAAAGGGCAGCTTTAGAGCGAAAAATACTTGAGGAGCAAAGGGATTTAGCTAAATTAAAGGCTGATCAAAACAACTCTGATAGAGAAACTTTAATAGAACTTGCTGAACTTAATGGGGCAATAGATCAACTTAAAGCAGACACAGATCAGCGATCGCTCGAGATCCGTAACCAAATCAACAGCCTAGACAAAGCAGCCGCAAACGAGCGAATAAGAGAAGCTGAAGAGCTGAAGAAGCTACGTGAAGAGGAAGAAGCCGAGCGACTAAAGGCCGCAGAGCTAAAGAAAAAAGAGCTTCAGGAAAGCATACAGCAAAACCTAAAAGAAGAGATTGATGCAGCTATAAAGCTAGCTGAGGAACAAATACGCATTGAGGGTGAAAGGTTTTTAGCAAGCGAGATCAGTCGCGAGGAATACAACAAGAGAATTGAGGAATTAGAACTCGAAAGCCTACAAGCTCAAAAGGAATTAAGGGAGCAGTACGGGCAGGATGCAACGGCACTTGAAGACAGAATACTTGCTCATAAAATCGCAAATAAAGAAGTAGACGTTGACACGACTGTAATCGCTGAAGAGTCCAAGAAACAAACAACAGAGGCCACTATTGCCGCCTTAGCTTCTCAGATGAATAAAGAGAGTGCAGCGGCCAAGCTCCTATCTTCAGCACAAACGGCAATCAGCACATACAAAGCAGCTACGGCTGCACTTGAACCGCCTCCAGTTGGTTTAGGTCCCGTACTTGGTCCAATACTCGCAGGCTTAACCACTATCAACGGACTGGCCAACGTGGCAAAGATTAACGCTATTCAACTACCTAAATTCGCAACTGGAGTTATTGGCGTGGATGGACCAGGAACAGGAACGAGTGACAGTATAAATGCAAAGATCAGCGCAGGTGAATCTGTCATTACTGCCAAGACCACAAGCGCATACGCCCCACTCCTCGCGAGCCTTGAAGCTTCAATGGGTAACCGTCCGAACATTGGGAATATAGGGCGTGCTAAGTTTGCCAATGGTGTGATCAATGCAGGAATGAACGTAAGCAGACAGGCCGCGCAGGTGAGTATGAATGAAACTAGCCAGCTTGCGAGTAGCATAACACAAATGCCTATCTTCTTATCGCTAACGGAGCTTGAAGATGAGCAGGCGAAGTACAACAGAGCAAAGGCTCAGGCTCAAATAGTGGAATAAAAAAGCCCCTCCGCTTAGTTTTATGGAGAGGCTTTCAGCGAGCTTGCCCACTATGGGCGACTTCTAATCCCGACCTAAGAGCTTATTAGTTTGTGAACTCGCTTTACTTTAATTAGACTTCCCCATTCATGTAAAATATAGGATCGTCTAAAATATCTTTTAAGCAATCATCTAGAATCGTTCTATCATCTTCGCCATAGTATTGAAACCAAACCGCATTATCTTCTACTCTTACCGAAAGATTAAACTCTACCCATTCCGCAGGAGGGTTTCCATTCCCCTTGAATGGGCGCACATCCACAAAGTCAATATCGCTTTCATGCACATAAAGCTGTCGAGGCAATCCAAAAATATAACCTCTGGAATCCATAATATTTCCTATTTCTGACATCTTACTTTTTATTTACGTCTAACATAGGAGTAAATAGGAATGAATCACACTCTCTAACGCCTAAGACTTTATAGGTAGGATGCTCGCTACCGCTACAAGTGCAGTTAAACTTTAGCAATGCGCTATGACGATTGTTTGACCTTACAGGAATTGTAATCTCTGTGTTTGGTTCGTAACGCCACTCCGCAACTTTATTGGTTGTGATTATGTCAATTAAAAACACTTTGCTATTCATCTCGCTTTGGTTTTAGCCTCTTGTTCCTCGGTGTACTCAATAACGAGCAGGCGGACGACATCACTCATAGACCTGCCCTGCTTGTTAGCTGCGCGAATAAACCGTATCTTCAAAGTTTTGGGAATCGGTACAATGGGTAAGTGACTTTGCTCCATAAAGCAAATATATAAAAAATATATAGAAAATATATAAATACACAACCCTCTTTTTTATATAAGGCAATTTTGCCGCAATGGAAGTGGCAAAGATAACTATTAACGGCACTATTGGAGAGCCTGACAAGAGATTAGATTCCCTTTTAGGCGATACGGGCGTAGGCAGTTACTTCTCTTCTTCCATGCTCAGGGCGTTCTTTGAGAAGGAAGCACCAGACGCGGAAGCCTACGAGGTGACTATTGATAGTCCAGGGGGTGATGTGGTGGACGGATTTGCAATGTATGATCTTATTAAGTCGCAAAGCAAGCCAGTAACTACAATAGCGAAGAGAGCTGATTCAATCGCTTCAGTTGTTTTCCTAGCAGGAAATGTACGCAAGGCAGTCAAAGGAGCTTCATTTGTTATTCATAATGCTTGGATTTCACCTGCGGACCTTGAGCCCTCTATAATGCTCAACGCTCAAACTTTGGAGCGCATTAAGTCAATCAACGAAGATGCGGACCAGAAGCTACTATCTGCTTACATGGATAGAGCAGGTAGAGATGCTTCTTTTGAGCTTCGGGCATTGATGGAAAGTGAAACGAGCCTAAGCGGTGAGCAGCTACTTGCTTTCAACTTCGCGAATGAGATTATTGACGGACAGCCGTCCAAAGCATTGAGGGCGTTTGCTTTCAATTCAAATACCCTAAACATAAAAACAGAACCCATGTCTGA
>Ga0196899_1000290_pt1 | contig 27287 bp, 30 predicted proteins | sample VirMetDEL_Sep_01_FD_169095 | JGI IMG/M metagenome (GOLD analysis project Ga0196899, IMG submission 169095) | Aqueous microbial communities from the Delaware River and Bay under freshwater to marine salinity gradient to study organic matter... | ecosystem: Environmental > Aquatic > Marine >... | reverse complement strand
TACAGCTACTGCAAGCCATGCGGCAGAGAGAAGGCCAACAAAGGGCGGGCGGCCCGCAAGGCGAGGGAGCAATGAAGGCTTTTGTGTTGTTCCTGTACATGTACCCGTTCGGGTGGGTGGAGTATGCGGAATACACCACCGCCCAGTTGTGCGAAAACGACATGCAGTATATACTGAACAAGTTTGATGATAGAGAACTGGAGGGGCTATGTCTGATGATCCAGAAGCAGCAGCCGTAGATCCGTTTGAGATATGGTGGAAACTGTATCCCGGTACACGTAAGTACGGCAAGAAGAAGTGTCGCCCGAAGTTTGAGGCGTACACCATTGATGTGCAGCGCCAGATATGGCTGCATACGAAGCGCATGGTTGACCACCCCAATGTGTGGAATGATCCGCAGTTCATACCCGCGCCAGAGGTATACCTTAACCAGGAAAGGTGGGAGTCACAGGTGCCGCCAGTGGACGCGCCAACAGAAAGGCCGCTGACCATTGAGTCCAGCGTGGATAAGCAGCAGGAGCTGCAGGGGCTGGAGAAGCTACAGAAGCACGCCAAGGACCCCAAGCTACAGGCGCAGATTGATAAACTGAAATCAGAAATGGGAGCAACGGATCATGTCAAAGGGTTCTAAGCGCAGACCAGAGGTAAAGGGCAACTATGGGCAAAACTACGACCAAATCTTCAAGAAGAAAGAAGCGAGCCCCAGTACAGCTCGAGAAGAAGACCCTGCCGCAACTCAGGAGAAAGCTGTGGGCAGTGATGAGTCAGGCAATCAGGGATCAGTGGAGGCTTAAGGATGGATCAACAGAATGTTATACATGCAGAACAAAGATTCCGGCGGGAGGTAAGGTTGACTGTGGACATGGGTGGCCCAAGCGAAAGTACGGAGGCACCTATTATGATCACAGGAACATACGTCCACAGTGTACCAGCTGCAACCTGGCAGGACAGGGAGAACAGTGGGCCTTTTTCAATCGACTGGTTGAAGAAATTGGACATGCTGAATTTGAGGAAATGAGTTCATGGCGGCACGATAAGCGGCCAACACGCAAAGAATGGTACATCAGGGAGATAAAGAAATGGACGGCAGCCCATTGATAAGAATTGAGTTTGAGAGAATGCGTCAATCGGTAGTAATGGCGATCACTGAGCGTCAGATTGCGTTTGACGAGATGTTTCAGCAGGCTTTGGACGAGGCATGTAATCCTGAAAGGGTGCAAGCGGAGCTGAATCGGGAAGTCAGGGCCAGCCTAGACAGGGCGCTCAAGGAGGAGATTGGGAACTTTTTTAAATGGGGCGGAGATGGGCGGCGGCATGTCAGGGACGCTGTGGTCGAGTGGATGGATAAATATTTCTGGGAGGAAGAAGATGGCAGCAACACCGCTAATTGATATAGAGATCATCATCCACCGCGCATTTGCGGCCCTTGAGGGTATGCCATTGACCATGGTGTTTGACGAGTGTGTCAAGAACTGCTACCTGTGGGCTGGATTGGCTGGCAATGCGGGCAACCCATTCCTGTGCTTCTCAGGCCGTGGCAACTTCAGGAAGCATCTGAGCGACACCTACAAGGCCCACAGAAGCCCGAAGCCAGAGGGCTATGACCAGATGATTAAGATGCTGAAGGACAAGTTCAGGCACATGGAGTTTGCCAATCTGGAAGCGGATGACCTGATGGGCATCTTGCAGACCAGCCCCAAGTTTGGCCAGACCCGCATTGTATCCATTGACAAGGACATGGCAACCATACCTGGCTGGCTGATTAACCCAGACAAGTATGATCCCATTGACTGGGCTGGATACAGGGAGATTAGCGTGGAAGAGGCTGACCTGACGCACCTGCATCAGACGGTCATTGGGGATACTGCTGATGGCTTCAAGGGCATTCCGGGGGCAGGCCCCAAGGCTGCAGAGAAGGTCACATGCTGGGATGATGTTGTTGCTCTTGGGGAGAAGAAAGGGGTTGATGAGGATTACCTGATACTGCAGGCAAGGCTGGCCCATATCCTGCGGCGTGAAGACTATGACCATGAGGCAAGAACAATCAAGCTGTGGCATCCACGGGAGCCCCAGACGCTGGATCTGAATACGATGGAGGTGGTGTGATACACCAAGTTCACAGTAAGGATGCAGAAACGGCTGTTATAGGGGCGTTACTGGCATCTGGGGGAGAAGACTGGGATACGGTTGACGCTATTGTGTCTCCTGCTGACTTCTATGATCCAGTGATGCGCCTGATGTATGAGGCCATCCAGAAGCTCGTAGAACGCGCTCAGGGCGTTGATATGGTCACCATGGTGGAGAGCCTGCCCGAAGATGACTATGTGCTCTCAGGGGGCCTCAGAGGGGCTATGGAGGCCATAGATGCCACCCCGGTGATAGGTAACGTCAAGACCTATGCCCAGGTTGTGCGTGACCATGCTATCCGCAGAGGGTTGCAGTTGGCTGGTCATGCCATAAGCCAGATGGCAGAAAGCAACGAAGACCCAGAGGAGATGCTGAACAAAGCAGAGTCTGTCCTGTTCCAGGTTACCACAGGTGAGGATGTGGGTGAAGGTCCAAGCAACATGACCCAGCTCCTGTCCAAGACCATGGACCACATATCAGAGTTGTGTGACAGTGATGGCGGCATTACCGGATACAGCACAGGCTTCAGGGATGTGGATTCTGCCACCAATGGCCTCAAGCCTCAGCAGTTGATTATTGTTGCAGGACGCCCAGCCATGGGCAAGTCAGCCTTTATGATGAACATGGCTGAAAGCGTGCTGCTGGAGTATCAGGAGCCAGTGGTCGTGTTCAGCATGGAGATGAGCAAGACAGAACTCATGATGCGTATGCTGTCAGGCTTGGCACGGGTGGATAATACCCATATACAGTCAGGCAGGCTTACCCAGTCAGAGCTGGAGAAGATTGCTGCGGCCAATGCTGTGCTGCACAACAAGCCTCTGTTCATTGATGATTCAGGCGGCATGACGCCGGGTGCCATGAGGAACAGATGCAGACGCATTGCGAGAAGGCACGGCAAACTGGGCATGATCGTGGTGGACTACCTGCAGCTGATGGGCTCAGGCAAGCAGCATGACGGTAACAGGGTGCAGGAGGTGTCAGAGATCAGCAGGCAGCTCAAGATGCTGGCAAAGGAATTTGACTGCCCTGTGGTTGCTGGATCTCAGCTCAACCGTGGCTTGGAGGCAAGGCCCAACAAGCGTCCCATGATGTCAGACCTGCGGGAGTCTGGTGCCATTGAGCAGGATGCGGATATCATCATCGGTATGTACAGGGATGAGGTTTACAACGAGAACACTGCTGCCAAGGGTCAGGCCGAGGCCATTATCCTGAAGCAGCGTAACGGGCCTATTGGGGTCCATAACTTGGCATTCATTGGGCCGTACACACGGTTTGAGGATTGCGTACCACGCCCTGTGGCAGAGGTCTACAGTGCGTATGAGGGAGAGTTTTGATGACGAAATACAGCGATCTGAGATTCTTCAAGGACAATAACGGGATATACTGTCAGGCGAGCAACCTAAAGGAGGCTATGGGGATACTGACGCGATATCATCAAGAGGAGAATGATGCGTGGATGAGGGCGGCCGAAGAAGATACTTCGGGGAATATGAAAGCCATCTGCTACGAGCGCCTTCGGTATGTTACAGGCGTTGAGTGGGTCTTCACGGGCTATGTGTACGAGGATGCGCCTCCAAAAGACCTGTCATGGCCCGTGGAGTTTGAGTGATGCAATGTAAATGCGGGGCCGAGATAGGCCCATGGAGAAAAAATAAAGATGGCACCCTGCTTGCGAAATGCTCAGGGTGCACAAGGGTTGTGAAGAGGTGGGTTACTGCTGGGGTTGATCGTCATCTGGAGCCAAGCCAGCAGCAACCAAGGACGCCCGAATCCTAGTAAGGGCCTGTTCTTCCAGTGCAGGCGACCTGTGTTTGGCAAGCAGGTCAGCCATCACTTTTGGGTTTTGCGCGGCGTGCTGCAGTATGTGGACTGTTTTGTTGAACGGGTTTTTAGCAAGAATCTTGCGGAACAGCAAAGAGCCTTTACCGGCTGCGACCAGCTGTGCGCCTGTTGTGTGGCCCGCTAAGAAAGCACCAAATTTTGCACCTTGAATCCTGATCATTGTGTCAAGCAATTCAGCGCCCTCTGGCCCATCTCCTATATCTCCGGCCCGTCCCGATGCTTTCGACATGTTGGCCTCCAAGGTAGATGCCCTCTTTAGCAGATTCCTGAATCGAGAGGCCTCTCCAGCATCCATGACGCCATTCTTTGTCATCATCCTAATAACGTCACCCATATTGTCCGACAGCACCTGAAAGCTGCTTGACCTGCCGATGACGTTCTCCATAGCTGCGGTCTTTAATCCCTCAACCGCATCATCTCCAGCCCTCTTGGCTGTATTGGCAAGCTCCCTGAACCCTCTTTGCGGGTTTTTGCCGGTGATCACGGCCCCAACCGCGCTGGCTGGGTCCTCAACACCGAGAACTTCCGATATTGCAGACTTCTTCAGAACGGCATTCCTGGCCGACACTTGGGCCTTGACATTCATCAGTATCTTGGTGCGTGACTGGGCATTGGTAAGGGTATCTCTCAGCTCTGGGAAGCGAGACAGCAGCTTCCGATTCTTTCTCAGGAACTCAGTAGCGCCATCTTTGATGGTTCCATCGCCCTTGACAAACCTTTCGGCGAAGCTGGTAAGAAACCTCTCCTGCTCCGCCTTCATGGATGTTGCAAGGTCGTCGCCCGCCATAGCGGCCGCAGATTCAAGCTCAGACATGCGCCTGTTGGCGGAAGCGCCGCCACCACCCATGGCCTTTGGAAGGACCTCCTCTGGGGCCATGCTTCTTGCGCCGCCAACACCAGTCCTGCGTGCAGCACCTGCAAATGTTTGGTCGTATCCGTTCCTGAATGCTCTGGTAAAGGCCCTGGCAGAGTCGTATCCCGGCAAGCCAGCCATGTCGTCCATCACAGCGTCTGCCAGGTCGTTATAAACTCTGGCTGCATTGTAGTCGGCATTAGCGCCTGATGATGCGGAGCGGGCCTCTGTCAGCAGGTAAGACCTCAGCTTCTTGAGCTTTCCAGCCTCCATGTTTGGGTTTTGCCTGTAACGGGTCAGCAGCTTCTGAATGTTTGGCTTAATCAGATCCGGCAGAAGCTCAGGCTCCGTGTCAGCCTTCAAGTCCTTCCACGCCCTGCCTATGTTGACCCCAACCACTGGGGCGTCGGATGGGACCTCGGCCCACTTGGCATCCTCCACCCCTTTCAACCTCTTGAACGCCGCATCCAGAACGCTGTCTGCCGCTTCGCTGATGTCCTCGGCAGAATCGTCTGCACGCAATGGCCCGCTCGCTGCCGCTGCTTTCTTTCTGGCCGCGTCCAAAGTCCTTTTGACCGCATCATCATATGCAGATGCGCGTAACTTTGCCGCCATTCTCAACGCTTGCGGGTCGCCCGTTCTGGCGAGTCTCTCGATCAGGCCCGACATCTCGTCAACAGCCTGACGATTCATTTCGGACAGCCCTTTCTCTACATCGGGGTCCATTTGCCTGATCCAAGACTCTAGCCGGAGCAGCCCCTCATCGCCAGATTTTAATGCGGCAGATTCGCCCACATCTTCAGCGGAGTTGAGCACCCGAATTACATCATCTACATTGCCGCCCTGAGATTCAACCATGTGTCTGGCAATGTCAGCGGCACGATTCTCTTGGCCCGTTTTGGAGAATATGCTGGTGATCTTGTTGATGCCTTTCCCGCCGTACTTGAGGATGGTCGGGGCAAATGTGGCGGGGGCAAGGCCGCCAGCGACTGCCCCTATAGTCTGTGACGTTGCGTCGCCAGGGTCTACCGCTTCTGCCGCAGCCGCCCCAATACCCGCGCCTAAGCCAGACATGGTTTCCGTAGCTTGCGATGCCCTGGGGTTTCTAGCCGCCCCCTCAACAACATCCTGAACAATTCTGCCTACAGTAGAGGTTGCTTGCGGGCCTGTAGTTTTGACTCCCTTTGCAAAAGCGAGGGGCACAGATGCGCCCACAGCAGCCATAGACGCCACATCAGCCCCGGCCTTAGCGATTCTGCCAAGGTCGGTCCTGCCTTCCATGCCGACACCGGGAATGTCTGCCCCAGAGTGAACAGACCCGCTAAAGATGTTTGGGAATCCAGACGCCGCAGGGCTGATGCCCGCTTTGTTGTCGAAACTAAACTCAGCAAGAGCGGCCTCCAACTGATCGGATGTGGGCAGCAACGCCGGGTCTTTGCCGGAGATAAATTTCGATATGTCTCCCGGCAGACCAAGCACGGATGTCCCAAGCTCTACAATCGAGTCGGCAATAGAGCGCGTTACTCCTGCCTTGTTTTCCTCGGACGTTGGTGCCCACTTAGCGTAAGGGTTGGTTCCAGCCTCATCCTGCTGGGATTGCTTTTTGGCCCACTTAGCGTATGGGTTAGTATTCTGTTCTGCCATTTTATATCCCTGGGGGAAGGTATCCGAAAGTTTCTTTGAAGTGCTTGCGGTGGATTGGGTCGTTCTTGTTCTTCATCAGAAGGTCTACAGCCTCTTTTGGGGCCGAACCTTCCCCTGCCCCCAAAATTGCCTTGGTTTGAGCGATAGTGGCAGCAATCTCTCTTGCACTTTTGGCCGCTGCTGACCTGACAGACCTCTCAACACTTTCGTTCTGGGACAGCCGCAAGTCCCTATCGTATTGCCTCTCCATGAATGGCAGCGCACCCTCTAGCTTGCCACGAATATAGCTGCCCGACTTATAGAAGGCACCTTGCACATCTGAAAGCCCAAGGTCCTGCACTTGCATCCTCTCATTAACCGGGACTCGCTCGCTGTTTATGTATACCATTTCTAACTGCTTGGCAAGGCCCGCCATTACCTGTCTTGCAAGAACATTCTTCTCGCCATTGAATGCTGCATCCGTGAAGGTAAACCCCTCACCTGTCGCTTTGACGCTAGACTCAACGCCTGTAGCAAGCCCAATAATGTCTTCGCCCTGCAGTCTTGCTGGGATATACGCCTCCGTCAACTCCAGCCCGCTTGTGTCAAACCCGCCCCCTTGGGTTGGTGCATCGTATGGGTTGGCATCCATTTTGACGCGGCCATCTTTGTGCTGCCTTGCCCTGACGGACCTGTTCGGGGCCACGCCGAGTTCGATAGCTATTTGCTGGTTTGGATGGCCCTCTACGTTGGATGCGATGAGATCTGTCCAATCGGCGTCATCATCAGGCTTTTCTTTCTCATCCCGCCACGGGTTGGTCTTGAGGGAGATCACGTTTCCTTGGGCGTCAACTGAAGCCCTGGCAGACTCACCAGGCTTCAGGCCTGTGTCCTCCGCCAACTGCTGCGTGGGAGATCCGGGCACGTTGCTGATCACTATTTGCCGCTCAGGGGTGTCTGGCGTATCAAGCTCCTTCAGAAAGCCCTCAGCAACCATGCGCTTGCCTAGCCCCGTTTTAAGCTCGACAAACTGGTTATACTGGTCTTCTGATTGTATCTGCTCGAGCATGGTCTTGGCTTCATCGGAAAGGCCATCAAGGAGGTCGGCTGCCTGCCTGTTGTTCTGGTATCCTGTGGCAGGGTCTGCAGACTCCTTCAGTTCATGCAATCTCTGGTATGCGCCCTCAACCTCATTCAGCGTATCCCACTGCTTTGTGATGGCAGCCTCGCGCTCCGCCTTCTCCCTTTCCAGCTTCGCCTGCTTCATTGTCTCAGCAAACTTCTGCCGCTCCATTTCGCGGGATTCCTTCTTCCACTCCTGCTCCTTGCGGTATTCAGGACTCTTTGTCTGTAATAGGTCGACAAAGCCTTGTGCACTTGATCCCCATGACATCGCGTTTCTCCTTAATCTCTATCGAACAGGGTCTTGAAGATATCACCAATGTTGGAGTATCTGCTGCCCGTTGCGCCAGCATTAGCCAAGGCCTGCCCTGACAGAATCTCGCTGGCATTAGTCGCAGCTGTTGCAGCCCCGCTGGCAGCAGACTGACCAAGCCTTGCATTCTCAAACAGTTGCTTCCACATCTGCTCATCACTACCCAGCAGCTCCTGCCAGTATTGTGCACGCTCTGCCATCTGTCGCTCACGGTCAGCCATCTGTCTTGAGAACTTGGCCTCATCTTCTGCCGCACGCTCCCTGAAGTACTGGTCCCTGATATCCATCCGCTGCTGGTTGCCAGCAAAGCGGCGGTCAAAGGTTGCCTCATCTTCAGCAAACATCTCAGCAAACGCCCTTTCCCTGTTGCGGGTCAGCTGGTCAAACTTCATCTGGGCTGCAGAGCCCTGCTCGGATACCTGCTGCTGCCGCTGCCCCATGGCCGTATCACGGTCATAAGTCCTGCGGGCAAGCTCCTGCTGTAATCTTTGACCCTTGACGCCCTCAATCTCTCCCAGGCTGCGTGCATATGCCTTCATTAAAGCATCTTCACTGCCCTGTATTGGTGCATCACCACGGGTTCCCAGCCTGCCTTTAGCCTTCCTTTCGTTGGCCGCTGCACGCAGATAGTCCTGTGTGATGATATCCTGCCATGTAGGGGCCGCCTGAGTGCCCTCTGGGCCTGCTGTAGACGTTCCTGACTGTTGAGTGGTGCTACCCCCTTGGGTTGCTCCAGAGGCCCCCTGAGCGCCTCCAGATTGCGTTGCGGGCGTCCCTCCGAGGATGCCCCAGTTACCGCCCTGTCCCGCAAAGTCTGTCAGGCCTTGAAAGCCTTGGAATGCCTGTGGGTCAGCATTGGCGTTACCCAGCCTGCCACGCACATTGGGTGTTGTATCGAGGCCGTATAGCTCGGTCTGCGCTGACACCCAGTTGGGGTCAAGGTTCAGGTTCATGCCACCCAATCGAGCATCTGGGGTTATTTGATTGTTGGCAGCAGCCTCGAGCCCAGGTAGGGCAGCCTTGCCTGTTTCCCAGAATGGTCGCTGCCACTCCTGCAGGTCTTTCTGCCACTGTAAGCCTTCTTCGGCAGCCTTCTCGTAGGCCTCCCCCATCTTGTCGGAAGCATACATGTTGATACCACCCTCAAGTATACCCCCGAGGTTGGTGGTGATGTTGTTTGTCACTGTGGACAATATCTCGTTAAGCCACTCTCCTGGCATGTCGGGTTCCTCGTTGTCGTCGTCTATAACCGGATCTGTATCCGGCTCTGGTGTTGGGTCAATAATTATGTTCGGGTCTGTTGGGTCTGGATCTGGCTCAGGTGTATCGTCATCTATCGGATCAGGTTCCGGCTCAGGCTCAGGTTCCGGTTCGGTGCCAGGTGTGATAACTATGTCCACATCGGGGTCAGGGTCAGGGTCAGGTGTAGTAACCGGGTCCTGAGCGCCGCCCGTTCCACCTGCACCATCCGCACCACCTGTGTTGCCATCACCGCCATCACCACCACCGTCCTGCTGGCCGCCCCCATCTTCGCCGGTCACCGGAGGCACGTCAATCACAAGCCCGTCATCACCAATAACAACTTGGTCATTGTCCCCGATAGTGTCTATCTCATCGCCAGTGTCTGGGTCAAAGATTGGCGGCTCGACCACAACAGGCGTGTTGTATATTTCATCAACCGGATCAGGCTCCTCAGCAGGGGGCGGGGCCGTATCCAAGTCAGGCACAACAACATCGGGTGTGTCGTCATCGTCATCACCACCGCCTGCCCACCCAATAGGGGTTGGTGGAGCTGTTACCAGGTCGTTGTGTTCATTAGTAACAGGCACTGGGTCAGGGGTTGGTGTGACAGGATTGCCGCTGCCATCAGTAACCCCATCACCGCTGCCATTGTCATCATCGCCACCACCGCCGGGTGTAACCACCGGATTGCCGCTGCCATCTGTACCGCCTGTGCTGCCTGTTGGGTTTGGATTCCATGCACCGCCATCACCAAACAGGTCTGTCGCAACATCACCCAGCAGCCCAACAGGAATGATGACATTGCCAACCTGGATGCCTACGCTGCCAAGGGTTTCACCAAGGAACTTGCCAAATCCGCCGCCAGCATTAGGGTCGGCGCTATCAACCTGCTCGTTGTATATGTCCCAGAAGTCTTTGACTTCCTGCCAGTATGGGTCGTCAAGATACTCGTCGCCGCCGAGAAGCCCAGTCAGCTCCTCGCCCGTGTCTATGTCAAGCCCGTCGCCAAAATAGTCTCCAGCAGTTTCTGGGTCTGGGTACGCCAAGTATTCTTCGCCCGTAACTGGGTCTACCACAACCTCGGGCTGGCCGAGAGGGGCGGTTAGGGGGTCATACCCTTCGTCAGGCACCCAATACTCTTGGCCGCCCGAGTATATGCGCTTGTACCCCTCCTTCTCGGTGTCTGATAGGTTTTCATAGTCCTCGCCAGTCAGAACATCATCCTGCCAGTCCCATTCGCCATCCGTAAAGCCTGTGGGCTCAACAACATTGCCTTCACTGTTTACCCACTGCTCAGTGTTGTTTGGGTCAACAACCGTGCCAGATGGGTCTGTAGGCTCGAAGTCTGGGTCCAGTCCGGCAGCCTCCATCCACGCATGTAGCTCTGGCGTGTTTGGGATAATGCCAAGCTGTGCTGCCTGTGCAACCAAGTCGGGCGTGTTGCTCGGGATGGTCTGTATGAACTTCTGTACCGTGTCGGCAAGATCAGGGGGGAGGAATATGCCGCCCCAGTTGACGCCAGACCCTTCTATCCACCCGCTATCAAAGTCCTCTGGCGGGGTATCGAAGGTAAAAGTGTCGCCGTTATAATCTATGGTTACCGGACCACCTTGCGTTTGCCCACCCACTGGGACAACATCGCCGCCACCTGTCTGCCCGCCTGTTCCTGCATTGCCGCTGCTACCATCTTGTCCTGCTTCGCCATAACCCCCTGTGCCCCACTGGGGGAGTGTGTATTCTTGGCCGTCAGAGCCGGTAACTGTGCCCGTGTTCATTGAGTCATTCAGCCTGCCTTGGGTAGCATCGCTGAGTAGCCCGCTGTCGGCAGCGTCTTCCATCTTGGTGACCCACGCATCTTCCTTGCCCGCATCTGGCCCTTTGTCCAGCATCCAGCCAACCCACTCATCGGCAGATATTTTGCCGTCAGAGTCCTTGTCCCAGCCATCGTTCTTGATGCGGTTGTAGTTGTCTTGAGTAAACGCCTTGTTGTCGTTTGTGGGCCTGTTGCCGAAGCTCGGGGCCGTCAAGCTAGGCCTGTTTGCCCACTCGGAGTTGCTGACAAAGCCATCACCATCAGTATCCACACCAGGCTCTTGACTTAATGCACTTTCGTTGTGAGCAATGGCCTCATTCCAGGTCTGGCCATTTTGGGCCATGAGTTGCGTAATGTTGCTATACCAGTTCTGGTCAAATCCGGGTGCGCCCTGTCCGAAATAGTCGGTGAACTCATGGTTCGGGTATGCCTCAGACATGCGCCGCAGGAGCTTATTCTGTAGTTCAGGGCTTACCTGATGCAGACCCCCAACAACCGCATCAAACAGGATCTGCTGAGTTTTAGCCTTGTCTCCACCAGCCCAATCAGCCTGCCACCTGGAGTCGGGCTGCGCTAACTGATACTGCGCCCACTCGTCTGACGTAATTTTGCCGTCAGCCGCCCAGGCAGGATTGACAGCGGCATACTTGGACAAATGACTCTGGTCAAATGGCTTCCCGGTGCCTGGGTTTATCCCGAAGTTCTGAAAGCTGAGGGAGGCGTTTATGTCCTGCGCATCCCAAACCGCCTGAATGGCCTCTCGGGTCAGTCCGACCTTACGCAGAAGCTCGTCTGATACATCGCTAGGGCTGTTCTTCCTCTCTGCCATCTGGCGAAGGATGACATTAGCACCTGCGCCCAGACTTGCAGCACCACCAGGGCCAGAACTGTGAGCGCCAGAGCCGCCGCCAGAGCCGCCGCCAGAGCCGCCGCCAGTGCCGCCGCCAGTGCCGCCGCCAGTGCCATCCATCGCCTTTTGAGCATCATCTACAAGCTCCTCAAGCGTCACATTGCTTTTAGGGAGGGGCATTACCTGACCTCATCCCAATTCAAAGAGGCCAATACAGAAGCATCACTTGCTCCCGTTTTCTGTTGTAGTGACCAGACCCGCATTACAGTTTCTCTGTCAGGTTAAATGACACGTTGCCCTCTGCGCCGTTGCCCGAGTTGGGGGCCAAGGTTGCCGTAATAACCGTCCCCGGCCCAAACTCACCAATGTTCAAGTCATCTTTAAGGTCAAGAATGACCTGTCCAGTCTTACCAAGCGGGATACCAAAAAAGAAGTTGCCCCCCGAGATTGCCGTGGCAGATGTGTCCTTTTGAAGCGCAGAGGTGTTTGCGCTTACATCGGCCCAGCTTGCGCCCGTCAGGGTAGCGTTGCCATAGAAGTTAATGAAGCAAGGCTTGGTGTGCTCCACAGATGCAGCAACGTAGTTGATCTTAACCTTTGACCTGTTTTGCTTCGACTGATAAACATCCTTTACCCTAAATGACACAATCGGAGTTTCTGTCGCTGTACCAGCCAGAGTCTTAGTTCCCTCAACACCTATCTTTGGGCCTATATTCTTTTTCGCCCCGTCAATGAAAATCCCGCAAGAGGCAGACGACAGCGTCAGGTCAGAGGTGTTTGATGTGTTCTCAACACGCATAAACGCGCCCATTGTCGGATTGTCAATGCTTGGCCTTGTGTTGGCGTTGGCATAGGCAATCGCGTGAACAAGGTGAAGCTCTCCGTCATCCGGGTCTTCGATGTAGAACCTGATCGCACCAGCGCCTAGATACTGAAAGTCAATCTGAAAGACGTTCAGCTTTGTCGGGTCAAGCGTTACGCCCGTTAAGCCATTACCATCAAAGATATCAGCACCGTTCCAAGAGGCTTGAGCCACCCACGCATCTGTAGGGGCTGCACCTGCAAGCGTCTGAGCAAATGACCCAACCGCCGTCGATGCACCGGACAGAGAGTATGTCCCTGTCCTTGACGAGTCATCCCACGCGATAAAGATAACTGTTGACCCCACCGCAGAAGCAGACCACCCCCTGCCAACGTCAGAGTAATCGTGGGCAGCAATCTCGTTAGCCGTCAGTGTCGTGTCGCCTGTGTTCGTAACCGCGACAGTGGCATCTGCTGTCCCGTCGAGCGTGATGGTGATGTTTTCTGCGGTGCTGGATGCGGTAGAGACTGTCAGCGTTCTGATCTCAGGACTGCCGCCATAGCGCCGCAAAACGCCAAAAGAAGTCCCGTTGTAGCCAAAGAAGTACCCTTCTCCTGCGTCACCAATGCCAATAATCTGTTCGCTGTTCGCCACGCCTGTTGTGAACATTCCGGTAAATCTGGCCCTTACGCCCATCCCCGGCTGATATGTTGCTGTCTCAACTGACTTCAACGCGCTGGATGAGTTTGCAGCAGCGCCAGTAGATAACTGCGCCATTGACGTAACGACAGAGGCAGAACCGCTTTGGTTGTTCTGAACCGTGACAACGGCAGAGTTAAGGTTGTACGGATACTGAAGCTCAACTGCCGGGGTCAAAGAGCCCACAAGCTGCTCACCGAATGCCGTCTTGCCCTCTGGCGGTGAAGTTACTTGCAGCGCCTGATGGTCTGTGACAACAGCAGTGTTACCATTCGTCCCTGTAATGACGTTGCCAAAGTAGCTCAAAATATCCTCCAGTCATTCAGGTCTGCACGCCATATAAAGTTCGGCGTGTCGTATTGGTTTAGGATCACAATACTGGCATTGCCGTTGATTGTCTCAGATCCAGCAGTAGCCACAGTGACCGCGCCTGTGTTGGCCCTGGATACAATAACAATGTCCCTGTCCTCGGGCAATGCGTGCAGGTTGACAGTGATGCCCGATGTGTTATTGCACTCAACCTCCTCTACAGCAACCTTCCCAGAGGCCGTGTAGTCCGCTGTGACGGTGATTGTGAACGGGCTAATGATAGACCACATGTCTACCAGAACGTCCCGTATCTCGCGTATCTGTGCGTCTATGGGCATCTGACCAATGCGTTGCAATCGGGCATTGGGATCTCGCAGCCTCTGGTTGCGCTGTTTAGCCATTCAGCACCTCAAACTCGCCCTGCACATCCACGATATCAACACCAGCATTGGCTGTAGTGCTGAACCTGAACACGCCCTCCCTGAACCTGCCCCAGCGATTAAGCTCCCTAGTTTCCAGCCCGGAGTTGACGGTCAGGGTCCTGCTCTGCCCAAACGCTGCCCCGTCTTTGGATAAGGTGACAGTGATCGTGGTAGAGTCCGTGGTGCAGTCCGTAGTGATCTTGAGGCCGTTGCATATGACCTCATCCCCAGCAACCGACCCGTCGAACAGCTCTGCCGTAATGGGCACCGTGTCTTTGGTCCTTGGCATGTTGGCGCTGTTATCCTGGTATGTGCCCTCTTCCAGCTCCCAGATGTTGCTGTTCCAAAGGGCCAAAGTCTTGTTGTAGATGTTGGCATATTCCACGGCCTTGTAGCGCGTGCCATCTGACGCCTGCCGCTCTGACCAATGCTGGCTGTCAACATGGTACGTCCAGTGCTTGTCTGCAGAAGGGAAGATAAAGTCAACAAAGGTCTGCTGCCTGTAGCTGTACGCTGTAACAATGCAATCCGAGACTGCGTTGTAAGATTCCCATGCCTCTGCCACGCCGGGCTGGTAAATGGGCTGGTACTGCAGGCCAGACAGCATGTTTGGCCGCCTGAACTGGTCCACAAAGAAGATCGTGTCGTCAATGCTGTCAATGGCGTGGGTGCCAATGATGCCCCTCTCAATGACCTGCTGGCGATCAATGGGCGGCCTGCCTACGCCTGATGTGTAGTATACCTCTGTGGAGGATTCGCCAAATGCGTACAGAAGCTGGTTGTGGGCATACATTCTGACAATGTCGTCAGCAAAAGATTCAGCCTCGAGTATGTCGTCTGTGCTGAAAGCCGTGGCATCATTGTTGTCAGATGCGATGAGCTTGCCGTCTGCCTGGTCGAAGTAGAACGCCAGGTCAGTGTACGCGCTGGATTTGGCATTGTCCTCTATGTCGGCATCGGTCACGGTCACAAGGCCGCCTGCCACAGTGTACACGTAGATTTTGTTGCCCGTGGTGCCCGTGGTGATGACCAGCTGCACGCCATCTGTCTCCATGACAACCCGCTCAGTGCCGTCAATCGTGCCGATGCTGGTTGCCGCGCCTAGGCTGGAGATGCTGTACAGCGTCGTGTCCCAGATTGCATACAAGATGCCGTCCATAGGCAGCATCCCGCGAGCGACCTTGCTGTCCTGTCCGAGACTGTACGTGGTTGCAAGGGCGTACTGGTCAACATCGGTAGATGTGTCGGAATCAAAATTGTTGATGTACAGCTTGCCGCCACTGTCACCAAATGATATGCCGACATCTGGATAGAGTATAAAGGCCGTTGTCGTCCACGCCTCCCCGGTAGCCGAGGTAAAGGCAAAGGTGATCCAGTTGATGCTGCACGGCCCAGCATGATCTCTTGGGTCGCACTGGGCTGTCGGGGTCACTGTGGCGTCTGTCCCACCAATTAAGCTGACGGCACACATCTGGCCGTCAAAGAAGCTGCTAGACCCAGCCAAAAGGGAGCCAGCCTCAAGCCTGCTGCTGCCTTGCCTGCCGAACGATGATGAACCGTGGGCTTGCGTTGCCCCCAGCTGCGACCAAGACACAGAGCCAACAGCCGTTTTCCTGGCGTCTGTGGATGTGTAGAACAGGACGTTGCTGCCAGACCATGTCATCCTGACCCACAGCCCGCCGCCCGAAGCAGGCCAGCTAGGGGTAGCTGATGATGTGGAGGTGTGCGTTGTAGTTGACCCGTCCGTTGAGCTGCTAAACTGCAGGTCGCCAGAGGTGTCAATGCCGAAATACCAGTCCTTGGTTGACCCTGTCTGCCACATCGACAGTATGGTGTTAAACGCAGCGGGAGTCGAGTCGTCAGGGGCCACCCAAGCCACAATGGTAAAGTCGTCATCGGTGAAGTAGTAGTTGCTGCTAAACGCCGTGTAAGCCACGCTGCTGGAGCCGTTGAACGTCCACATAGGCACGTTGTAGCTGGTGTGGCTGTCCAGCGTGGATACGATTTGGGCGGTAGCAATGTCGGATGAATCGACAATGCGATACTCGCGCTGCGGCTCACTGGACGCCGTATTGATGATCAGGGTTGTATCATCCGCAGAGATATCAATGCCAACCGGGGTCATGTTGGTGATGAAGCCAAGATCCAGGTATGTGTTGTCGTATGTCGCAGAAGATAGGTCATACGCCGACGACAGGCTATACTGCAGAACTGACTGCACTGTGGTTGATACAAGGCCGCCCAGTCTGGCCGGAGCATACAGCTTGGTCCCGTCACTGTTGAAGGTGAAGGTATAAGGGAACCCGCCTGCCGGTATCTCGCTGGACATGTCCAAGGACACAGAGTCGTATGACAGGGATGTGGTGTCGTATGCTGGAGACAAGGTGTACTGGTATATCTTCCTGTCTGCATCACAGACATACATCTTGGTGCCATCGGCGTTGAAATTGAAGCCAGTAGGCACGGGCGTTGGATGCGTCAGGGCCGTTGCCGTGGTAGACCCAATACTTGAGATGTCCCATCCAGCGGACAGGGTCGCCTCCTCTATTTGGTCGTTGGTTTGATCCAGAAAGAATGCCTTGGTGCCAGCGCCGTTAAACCGAATATCACGGATACCCTCGGCAGAAATGCCTTGGTTTTGCGTGAACGTGGCGGACCCCTCTGTATCAGAATAGAACGATGCAAGGCCTGGGAACTGTCGAAAGCCTCGGCGGGCGGCGGGGTACATATTGATGGTGCGCTGCTCTGATGTAGCGAGCCGCGTGCTACCATAGTTGCTATCAAGCGGTACGGGCAGTCTCATGGCTTGCTTTTGACCTCAAAGTCACAATCATCTTCCTCGGACAGCCCCATGCCGACACATGTTGCCAAGATTTCATCCAAGCCCATTTTGACAACCTGATTGCCGCGCCTAACCCTGTACTTTCCGTTTTCATCCGGCATGGGTCTGTCCTTACTGCGGCCCACTCCCCTTTTTATCCGATCAGGCATACGCCAAGCACCTCTGCGTGAGCTGGAGCCACATATGCAATGTCGCCCCAGAACAATTCATGGAAGAACACAATCGGGTCATCGAGGAAGCGAAACCGCAGCCCCGTATACCAACTATGCAAGCAACTGACCTCAGCCATTACCTGTAGCCCGCCCCAAAGTAAACAGACGCATCATCCTGATCCCACCCCTCGAGCAGCGACTTTGCCTCGGTGTATACAGCAAGCACTTCATTAGGTACGGCAATGCCGTATAGGGGTGCAATGCGTACAGCAAGGCCATACACCAGGTACTCCATCCATTCCTGCGGGAAGTTGCTGGTATCGGTGTTGGCGCTAATAATCTCCAGCTCATCCAAGTACGTCAGGTTAATGACATCGTCTACCGTGCTGGGGGTCGGCCAAAGATACATCTTGCCAGTGCCCTGTTGTGGATCATAGTAATACTGAACGGGCGTACCTGTAGCAGTCTTGTTGGGCAGGTTGAAGTATTCTTCCCGTGAGAGCTGGAACATCTCGATTTCTGTTGAGCTGTTTTCTCTGCGGGCCGACAGCACCTTGAGAGGCCTTGGAATTGCATTGGTGTAGACGTATACCTTGTTGCCGCTGCTGGCTGCTGCCGTCAGGGCGTCGTTGATTGTTACTGTGTCATTTGCCACAAAGCTGGAAATGGTGCTTGCATGGATAGTGTCATCGTCCTGCACAATCAGGATGGTGTCACTGTTGGCAAAGCCTGCCCCCTGAGATGTAGAGGCAACCGAGATAACCGTTTGTCCCGAGGCCTCATCCGCATCCAGGGTTGTTTCAGATAGCTCTGAGATGTCGCAGGCATAGTTCGTGGAGGCCGTGGGCGGGAACGTGTATGATGCCGTGCCGTCAACCAAGAACATCTTTGCCTCACGATACCTCCACAGCCCAAGTTGCATTTGGTGCGTCTTGATCATCAGGTTCAGAGATTCAAGGATCTGGTCCTCCTCACCGCCTGACGTTGTATCCAGGGTTTCATCCACGCCTATGATCTTGAGTAAGCGTGCCGCGTGATCTGCTATCTGAGCCCCTGTGCGGTCATATGCTGTTACGCCTGATGTTGCCATTACAGATCATTCTCCGACGTTTGTGCAGATGCAATGACGACCTTATTGCCGCTGGCTGCCTTACTGGGCAGAGCATCCGCTATGGTTACTGTATCCCCAGCCACAAAGCTGGAAATGGTTGACAGGTGGAACGTGCTATCGTCCAGCTCAATCAGTATTGAGTCTCCTGCCTGCATGTTGGTGGTTGCGGCAACGCTAATGACGGTCTGTCCTGCCGCCTCTGCTGCATCCAATGTTGTTTCGTTGTGCGTGTTGCTATCCGGGGCACCGGGCCTCGGGTCTGGAACAGATTGAATATCGCGCACCCCCCGGACATAATCCTGGGGGTGGCGATGCTCGAAGTCCTCTTTGCGTACCACAGAATGGTTCCACTCTTTCCGAACCTCGGTCGACTTGACCTTGAATCCAGAGCGGTCACAAATAACATTGTGAGCCCCGTGGATGTATTCATTGCGGTTACGCATCCTGGATCACCTCCTTACGAAGTTGCCATAGTCACGCCGCCGTCAGCATTGGTCTGACCAATACCGTACCACTTCGTGCCGTCTGACTTAAATGATACCCGGTCACCTACAACAGCGACGCTTGCCACGAAGTTAAACGTGTCAGCGTTGTCGTCATAAGGGCCGTCATCAGCCGTGTCTACCTCAAGCTCATTGATGCCTGCTACGATCACATCTGCACCACCATTAGTTGTAATGATGTATGCGGTTGTGGGAGCAACAGAAACAATGAATTCGACTTCGTAACCCAGCTGCGGTGCGGGCAACGTGACAGTAAAGCCTCCAGCCAGAGCCAGGAAGAACGTCTTACCGTTATCTTCCTTATCCAGCGTTTTGGCAGCCGTCAGAATCTCGGCAGCACCTGATGCGTTATGCACAAAGATGCCATCGTCGTCCTGAAGCTCGTAGTCTGTCGCGTTGACGCCTCGAAGCCGTTGAATTACTTTCTCAGCCATGTTTAGTCCTCCTTAAAGAGGGGGCCATGACAGCCCCCGTTTAGGTTATGCACCCGGAGAGCCGTACAGAGCACGGAAGTCCCCGACAGTGAGGCTGAAACGCATGTAAGACTTAGCCTTAGCGTTGTCAGTATCAAAGTCGTTGTCCTGAGAGAACTCAATCGGCTTACGCTCGAACATGGTCATGCCGCTGGGCGCATCAGTTCGGACGAACCATGCGTCAGCATCGGTGAAGTAGTTGTTCACCTTCAGGCCGCCGGGGATGGCACCTGAGTTGCGGATCACGTTGATAGCGTTGTTAGCCGTGTCATTCTGCAGCGAGGAATCCAGAATCCGCTTGGCGTTGAAGTAGTTGCCAGGAGCAACATGCAACGTGCGCGGAGACAGTGAGATTCGCAGGCCACGAGAGTTCTTGGCATTCATAATCTGGATGAGCAGGTCTTCCAGTGATGCCTCGGACAGGTCTGCAGCAGTAGAGAGTTCGTTGGACTGGTCACCAGACAGGGTCGGGTGGTCAGTTGCCAGGATCTCTTTGCCGTCACCGAATGTATACGAGCTGTTGAAGGCGCGGTTGTATACGTTAGCAGCAACCGTTTCCTTCGTCGTGTACATGGAGAAAGCATTTGCTTTAGCCCGTGTGCCAGATACCTCGAGGTATTGGTTGTCATCCATCTCTTCCTTGGTCACAATGTAACCGAGGGAGTATGCAACGTGAGTTGCGCGGGTGACAGTACCCTGAGTCTCAGTATCGTAGACAGTGGACGCACCTTCAGACTTGACAGGAGCTACGCCGAAGCCAGTGACTTCAACGATTTCCTCATAAGCCTTCTGCGACTGCACAACGTCAAACAGGTCTTTACACTGTTCGCCGTGTGAGTTGTAGGTACGACCCCAAATGTCAACGATTCCCGGCCACAGGAGTTTGGGATGGTTACCAGTACTAATTGGAGCAGCCATTCTTTATTCCTCCTTAAATGCCGAGCAGACCAGCACGAGTAGCAGCTTCAGTCGAGATGTTCACCCGCACAATCACTTTATTGTGGATCAGGTTAGTCTCGTTGTCTGGAGCATTGTACATGCGCGTGATCAACAGCTGGTTAGAGGCATCAGCGGCAGGGGCGTCAGACGTAGTGTCCAGCTCCATGCCAGAGAGGCCAGTGGTAGTGCTGCCGCTATGAGTAGCGATAAGCACAGCGTTAAGACCGATAGATGCAGCCGGAACTGCGCCGTCGGCCTGGATCAGGTATTCCTGATAGGGGTCAATGTTCACCAGTGCAACACGCACCGTAGAAGCAGCACCATAGATGACACTGTCACGAGTAGTGGGCAGGAAACCTACCACAACACCTGTGATTTCGTTTGTGTCGCCCACGGCAACTACGTTGACCTCTGGAAGAGTACCTACCTCGAATCGACCGCCGCCAATGATATCTACTGCAACATCGTTTGATCCAGCCGCAACCTTGATTACGGGATCACCAATGAAAACATCGGTGGCATAGTCGGAGGGGAGATACATGTGTACAACCTTACCAGTGCTTACAGAAGCAGCGCCCGGTCCGATTGGCTTCAACCCAAAAGGGGTATCTGCATTAGCCATGATTTTATCCTCAGCTAGTTAATAGTTTAGCCGAGCCACAGGCTTATCGCCTGAACGGGTCGGCATTGTGTGAAATGCTTGCCTTTGAGTAGGTCGTGCCATCTGACGCAACCATGTTGCCTTGGGGATCAAAAGAGTTGCCTTGTTGTATTGCCTCATCGAAAAGATCAATGTCGGACTGCTTTGCCCGCATGTTCTCCTCGTACCACTCTTTGCGAATAGCCATCAAGTAAGCCATGAGCTTGCCGTACTGGGTTTCCCCTACGGATTTGCTGACCCACTGATCTTCATGGGCCAGGTCGCCTCCGCTTACTTCTACATCGCCAAGAGAGCCATCTTTGAGCACAGGGATATAGCCTGCATTCAGGGCTTGCTGGACACGTTCTCCATCGTGGTTGATCCAGCGCCCCACATACCCGCTCGGAATGCCTGTAACAGCCAGTTGCTGGGTGTAGCCACCCATGGGCTGCCTGTCGCCTGTGCGGGCCTTGAATGAGCTTTTGCGTGGATCTTCATCTCTACGCTGCTCCCGTGTTTCACGCTCTTGCGGAGCTTCTTCCTGTGCCTTGGTTTGCTTTCGTGCTGCCATGGTTTATGCCTCGTTGTAGAGTCTCAAGTACTCTTCTTTGGTAAAGTTGGGGTTGTCTCTGTGGAACATCTGGTATGCATCCTTTGCCTCTTTTGGCAGGGACTCCCACGAGCCGACAGCGCCTGATGCTGTCTCCCCGTCTACAGGTCCTAGAGAGGGCCGCGCCTGGAAGTAAGTCTGGCGCACAACCTCATCGGCTTTCGCTACAGCTTCCTCAAAACTTAGTCCACGCTGTCCTTGGTATTGCAATTCCTTCTGCCAAGCCTCCGCTTTAGCTGAAGTGTCAAAAAGCTCAGGGTTTGATTGCTGATGTTCCTGAACAGCCTGAATAACAGGGTTGACTTGCTCGTGTCGCGGAATGATGGTTTCCGGTTGAGCTTCATCACGCTGCTTCTCCAGTTGCTCCACCCTTCTGGACGCTTCTGTGAATGCATCACCATCGGCCTCTTCTACAGCCTTTTGCATCAACGCTTTCTGATCGGCTATTGCCTTGTCGTAGCCTCTCTTCATCGCATCTGCACGGGACTTCTCCAGAAACTGGGCCATTTGCGTCATTGTGGCGTTGTTCTCCGCCAGCTTAGACTCCAGTTTGGCTAAGTCCTTACGCATCAGACCCAAATGGTCCTCGCGCTTGGCAAGAAAATCCTCGGCAGACAGCCCGCCTTCCTTCTCATGCCAGCCCACAGCTGAGGCTCGCTCCTCTGCGCTGAGGGTTTCTCCTTGGGCGCTGAGATTCTCCTCGCCCGGAATGTGTGTGCCCTCTTCTGGGGCTGCTTGTTGTTCGCTCATACTTTAATGCCTGCAATGTCTTTGTCGGTGAAAACCATGTACGCTTCGCCGTCATCACCCACAAATCGTAGGCCAGCAAACTCTTTGGTTATAACCCTGTCGCCAACTTTTGGCTTAACGGACCACTGGTGCAACTCACCGTCACCCCTGCGGCCATCGGTAAAGGCCAGCTCACCACAAGAAACGATAACGCCCGTCTGGACATTCCATTCCTCCTGGTTGCGGGCATCATCAGGGACAATAATGCCGCCCTCTGTGACCTCCTCAACCCTGTCCTTCTTAACGAAGACCTTGTAGTCAACTGCCGCCCAGCCAGATTGGTTTCCCTCAAACTGGGCGTCGCTAACTGTCAAGCCACGCTTACTCCTGTCTTTCATTCTGTCTCCTCAAAGAGTTCAGCATATGCATCAGCCTCTAGTGAGTCGACAATGGCGTTGTAGGTTTCAGCCACAGTGGCTAAAACCAAAGACTGCTCAAAGTATTTATGAGCTGACTCAAACCCTCCTGGGTGGAGGTCCTGCCGGGCCTTGCGGAACTCGTCCCGCCGATCTGCCAGCATTGCCTTGATTTTGCGTGTTACCGGGCCTTCCAGCCACGCCTCCCATTCGTCTACTTGCACCTAATGACTCCGCTTCTGCCTTGTATTTGTCTAGTTGTGTGCCTTCTTCTGCAGCCTCCGCATCAGCCAGGGCTTTGATCGCCAAAGCCTCATTCTTGACAGCAGCCGATTCTTGAGCAATCTGGTCACCTTCCATCTTGAGGGCATCCATCTTCTCTTGCATCGTCTTGTCTTGAAGTTGCTGTTGCATTTGCTGCATCATTTGCTGCATCTGCTGGAGTTGTTCCTGCAGTTGCTTCACTTCCGGGTTCTGGCCTGCCTGCAGGTCATCAATCCCATCCATGTTTGCGCCTTCCCAGATACGCTGACGCAGCTTCCATTGATCGAAGTACGGGTCATTGACCCATTCCTTCACAAAATCAACTCGGGCTGCCTTCTGCATGTCCGTGGTTACAGAGGGGTCAGCTACGGGGACAAAATCCAAGTCCGAGTCACTGAAGTCTTCTGCATCCAGACGCTTATCCAGAACCGTCGCATAAAGCGGATTCCGAATCTCGTAGTTCCAAAACCTGATGAGCTGTAGCTCCTTGGCAAGGGAACGTAAAATCCTCTTGTAGATGCCGCTGAACACCTTTAAGCCCTGCTCAATCAAGGCCATGGTCGTAGTAGCGGTCATCTCTCTTTCTGATTGACCTTCCAGCACCTCCTTGAGGTTGCCGATGTCGCGGCCTGCATCTACCATAAAGCCCAGCAGTTGAAACATGGTGCTGCTTGGCCCAGCAAAGTTCATGGGCATGACACTCTTGCGAATGTCCTCGCCGGGGTTAGCCACGGTCTTGTACTCCCCAGGCTCAAATGTAATCGGCCCCTTCTTGCGTAACCCAAGGTCTCGGGAGATAAAGCCTCCGCCTGCAATCTCAAGCGTACCAGCATCCATCAGTTGGTTCAGGGTCGTGTTGACCACTTTGTTGACTGGCAGCAAGATGTCAAAGAAGCCAATATCGTAGAAGCAGTCATCTGTAGCGGGAATGAAGGTGTACTTGACGTAATACTGCACGGGCTTGATGCGAGAGATTTCGCCAGTCTCCTCGTTCTCGTAGACATCCTCCATGCGGAAATTCGGACTGATTCGCAGCACGCGCTGGCTGTCAACATGGACCGTTACCAGGTATGGCTCCTTGTAACCGTCGCCATCAAGGTCGATATAGCGCAACTGCTCAATAAACTCTTCCGGCTCCTCTCTGTCCTCATCATCCAAGTCCAGGTCTACATCCGCATACATACCGCTTCTGATGCGCTCCTGAATGTGCCTAGGGGCCAGTTTGAACACCTTGCTTACCCTGCGTGCCTCTGGAAGCGATTGTGTGTCACAGGGCACTACAAGCTCGCTGGGGTCAAGTATCTCCGTGCAAATACGCCGCTTGGCTTCTGAATAGTACACACATCTGAACATGGTGCCGTACAATGGGAGCCTGAGCAGCAGCTTGTCAGTATCCTCTTCCCATTCTGTGAACTCGTTGAATAGCTGCCAGTTGATGAACTCAGACACATTCTCGGCCTTTCTGAGCTTTGATCCAATCATCTGGTCAATCTGCTGGGCCTGCTGGATAATGGGCATCAGAAGTTGCTGCTTCTGCTCCTCTGGCATCTGCGCCTGCTGGATCTGCTCCACTTGCTGCTCCACCTCTTTCTTCTGGTGGATAAACGGGTCATCACCAACCATCTTGGGTCTGACAACAGAATTGCCCTGCACAATAGAGGGATACGCCCTTGAGCTGAACTGGACAGCAGAGTTGGTCAGCAGCGGGTACTTGATATTGGCGGCATTGGTGAACGGAAACTGCTTTTGCTCGTCCGTCATCTGCACCAGCTTCTGGCCCTCATCCCAGCACCGCCTCTTAGCAACATACCGCTTGTCCTGGATATCCTCCATGAACTCTTCTACGGCCTGCTGCCCTATGCCATCGGGATTCTCCACCATGTCAATGATGTTCCCATACTGGGCCCCAAGGAAGCCTTCTAGTGTGTCCTTTGCCATACTTTAGTCACCTAACTGATGGAACCAGTCCATAGCCTCCGCGAATTTAGTTGCTATTGCCGCCGCTATGATTGCCATGCCCCACTTCAGGCCCCGCACAATCTGCTCGTTTCTGTCTTGTATCAGCAGCTCTTTCATCTCGTCCCTGCAAATCATGCTGCGCTGAATACGCTGTACGTCATCTCGCAGACCAAGCATAGCGTCGTGGTTTCTAGCGGCCTTCTCTGCAGCTCGATTAACCAAGCCGCGCAGCTCTGTTTGACCCTGTTGCAGATCGTTGATTTGCTCTTGTAAAAACGTATCATCCGTCATCTTCCAGCTTCCCTGCCATCAAATCGCTCATGTACACAGGTATCCTTATGTATCGGTATCCCCAGTTTGCAAACCACTGCCATTCATGGACGGCATTAAGGCGGTTATCCAGGACGTATACGCAGTCATCGTCAGCGGCGTATACCGCCAGCACTGCATGGTTCTCGATCTCGGAGCCCTCTGTTGAAACTGTGCAGATAGCGAGATGCTTGTGTGAGACTCCCGCTTCTTTGCACTTGAGGTACTTCCAGCTTGCGTAACTGTCACAATCCTTCCTGTACATGTCTGGCGACCAGTCCTCAACATCCTCATGCTGAAATGGAAACTGATTGCCCTCCTGGTTAATCTTCTCGAGCAGTTGCCTGTTCATCTAGCTCCCCGCATGGATTCCTGCATTGCTCGTCATCTTTGAATCTCGGGTCGTCGCACAGCAACAGCATTCCGTAGTGGTTTTGGCACCTGGTGTCCAGTACTGGGCGGTCAGTTGCGCAGCTCTGCAATGCTAAAAGAATCAACCAGGCGCTGCAGGCTTTCGTCAGGGTTGTCATTGGCATAGTTGTCCTTTATCCATTTTCTAAACATGCGCACCAAGTACACCCTGAATTGCTCCATACCACCATGCCCCGCGATTGCTTCTTTACTGATTGGGGCCTCTTCGGCAAGCCGATATACACCCTCCGGCTGCAAGTGCACCAGGCATATAAACTGCCCCAGTCCAGCAACCTCGTATATTCCTATGTGCAGCGCGCTGTCTAGCTGGTTGACGCGGCCTATTGCTTTGCTTGGGGCGTAACTCACAGCAAATGCTCCGTTGCAGCGCCCCCAGGCACAGCAAACAGCTTCGGAGGCGTGTGTACATTGCCTTCCTCATCAGTCACAGGCGTCTGGTCGTAGATCAAGTCGTATAGGGCTTTCAGTTCAGCATCCCCTGCCACTTCCTCCATGATGGGATTGGGTGTCTCGTAGGATGATTCAGGAACTACAACGTCCTGCCAGTAGCCGTTGTCCACCATGATAGGGTTATCAAACTCGTCCACTTCACCCGTAGGCTCAAGCACCTGCACCCATTCCTGCTCAGGGCCGTAGATAGGCTTCTGGTGATAGCCCTCGATCTCGTCTGTGGTCACATACTCAACGATGGGCCTGCCGGGAAGCTCTACGGTGTTCCCGTCTTCATCGGTGAATGTGCGGATGGTTGGAGTTTCGACTCTTTCAACTCTGTATATCGGGCGGGTAAGGTCGTCCTCGTATCCAATGACCACGGAGGGAGTATAGGCAGGCGTGACCGTAACGGTAGGTTCTCCGAACTGAAGTACGCCATCAACTTCAACTTGTCGTCTGTATCCAAAGATTTCTTCTGGCGTATGCACCAACACATAAGGTAAATCCTGCAAATTTTCCAGTCCATCAATCGAGGTGATCGCAATCATGGATTGGGAACCGTCTGCCGAGTAGCAAACATGCGCCCCTGATCTCCCGTCTATAACGCCCCTATAAGGCGAGTCATCTGCAACTAGCCCAGACTCTCTAAGCGCATTCATATCGGTGCATATTGAGACAAAGAACATTACACCCACCTCCCAACTTTAGCGAATAACGCTTGGTCTACACTTTTACCGCGATTCAGCCTGCCTGTGAGGGTGTTTCTGCACATGCCAACCGCTTGCGCCCATTGCGTCACATTAAGCGAAACTCCTTCGTGCTCAATAATTCGACAACTCCTCTTATTATTTCCCTGCTCTTTGCTGGTTGCCCACTTGCAGTTTTCTGGAGAATAACCCTTGTCGTTATCTATTCTCTCCAAGGAGTGCTTATCACTTGGTCGTGGCCCCATATCGGCATAGAAGGCATCGAAAGAATCTTGCCACCTATCACAAACAGAAATGCCTCTGCCACCATAATTGCGGTAATTAGGGTGATCTTTTTTGCCACACCTATATCGAGCTTGCGTCCACGCTATATATTCAGGGGATTCACACATACCGTGTTTACTATTGGCTTCTGATACCGCTTGCTTTTGAGCGCATCCACACGAAGTTGTCGATCCAGATCGAATTGAGTCAGCCCTAATTTCTACCTCGGCCCCGCAGTCACAGAGGCACACCCAATAGCTTCGTCTGTTTCTGCGACCTCCGAACTTAGCCACGGTCAGCCTTCCGTAACGCTCGCCAACTAGGTTTTTAAATGCGCCCATTAGAGATTCCCCACCTGATTGTCATTGAGGCGCTTGTTGAATATCTTGACGTTGCGGATGTTGCCGTTGGGTTGCGTTGCGTCATCGAAGCCACAGCCAACACTAATAGTGTCTACTGTTGGTGTTGTTGCCGATGTGTCAGTGCCT
>Ga0196899_1000278_pt1 | contig 27812 bp, 21 predicted proteins | sample VirMetDEL_Sep_01_FD_169095 | JGI IMG/M metagenome (GOLD analysis project Ga0196899, IMG submission 169095) | Aqueous microbial communities from the Delaware River and Bay under freshwater to marine salinity gradient to study organic matter... | ecosystem: Environmental > Aquatic > Marine >... | reverse complement strand
GTAATATCATTCTCCCCAGATATCTGAGTAGAATTGTATACATAGTAAGATGAGAATATCGGAGTAGTTACTTTGTGAAATTCAGTATTCTCCCCGTCTCTAACTTGTAACTCTCCCCAGTAATACAATGAAGAGAATATCTTACTTATTGCTGGGGATGTGTTATCAATGTACTCAAACTCAAAGTTGTACTCAGTATTGTAGAATGTACATGGGGTGTCTACATTGGAGTGCTCCCAGATTTGAGCATTGTATCTAATATCATTGTAGTTTGTAAATGAGTACAACTCTTTAGCTGTATTGCAGTAAAGGGTAGGGAGATAAGAATGCCTACTTCCCCATACTTTAATCTCTGGGTAGTATGATAATGTCCACCCTGATGACTCAAACATATTATCATCAGTAATAGATAGTACATCTCCTTGACTGTACCCTACAATCCCAGGTAAGTACTGTTGTACAATAAATCTATTATCTATTATTCTAACTCTCCCAGCATTTAAATGATCAATTAATACATTGTTTGGGACACGTTCTTTCTTAGTAAGCAGTATTCTCTTGTACTTAGGATCATACCCAGCATGAAACCCAAAGCTAGATGTTGGGGAATCAATATTAAACCCAGCTTGTATCAGAGATATGTTGTACTCTTCTTCTAATACATACCCACTATTCTCTAAGAACCATTTCTCCATCCCAGCTGAGGATGCTTCAATAATTGATTCAGTTAAGATGTATGCTTTTCTATCTCTTCTGTTAAAATAGAAGTGTCCGTACCTAGTTGTTACCCCAGTAAACTGAGAATCAGTACCTCCGTACCCTGTATTAGTAGATATTAATTCTTCAGGATCTTGTGAGAATATATCCCCTGAACCTACAAATGCTTGAGTACCACTAGATAGTTGTAAGTTTTCTTTACCCCTAGTAACAAATAATGATCTCTCACTATTCAGATAAAGTACACCCCCAAGACTAAATAGTTTGACTACATCTCCTCTATTTCTTGGGATATCCTTGTACTCTAACGCTAAGAATTGTCTGTATTTATCTTGTACTGACCCTTCATCGTTGTTAGATCTGATTGTACGTGTAGGGAATAAGAATACATCTCTATATGTCTTAGGGTATGGACGAGCTACTCTAATGTCTTGATTAAGAGAGTAGTTGTTCATATACAGCAAGTTATCTTGCTTAGTCCCATCATTTAATGGAGAGTTGAATATTACATCTGCAGCTACTTCATTGTCAAAGAATTTACTCTGAGCAGTTGTAACCCCTTCTTGATTATCCCCTGCATGCCTAAACCCTAACAAATCATCAGATTCACAGATAAAGTAGTACAGTGTAGATATTGGGGTTCTATTCCCCACAGTCAAATCATTTGAATCTGGGTCGTTTAAATCAAATAAGCTTGTATCATTATTGTATGCTCCCCCATATGTCTGACCTGTAGTTCTAAATCCATACCTCCCTATATAGGTATCTCCCCCAAATATTGAATCAGATTCAGCACCTTGGTAGTAGTTATTATCCTTCCCATCATCTGCAGCTTTAGACTCTGCCCCAGTATCAATATCAGCAGATATAGGTTTGTAGTATCCTGTCCATACTAAGTTCTGCTCATCAAATGGTTTGAATACATCAGTCTTATAAGATACTAAGTTTGCTAGATAAGTTACTGGGTAGGTACTAATATCATCTTCAGTATACTCACTACTTAATAACTCTAATTCTTTACGTCTAGTAATCTTCTCAGCATTCCACCAATCAGCTAATACTCCAGAACTACTGTATGCCTCATTAGATGACCAAGCCATTATTGCGGGAGGACCTGTTACAGTATTGATAAATATCTGAGTTTCTCCTGCAAAATTAAATATTGTATCAGCGTTTTGGAATGAGTAGAATTTATCGTTATCAAGAATACTTAACCCAGGTAAGTATGTGATACTTTTAGGTCTAATTGTGTAGATAGAGTTAAGATCAGATATTACCTCTGTAATATTCGAATGCTTAAAATCAGCAAAGCTTACGTTTAAACTACTTAAATCTGATGGATTATCATATGAGTGAGCTAATAAAGCTGATGTCCCAAATAACTTAACTGTTGAATCATCATTAGCATTAGTCATTTCAGCACTAACCCATTCAGGGATGTAAAAGTCACCATTATCATCTGGGGTTCTCTGATCTGTACCTGCCCACATCTTCATAATCATAACCTTCTGGATATCAATATGAGTAGCCCCAGTAAGAGTATGTTTATTCTTTAGAAGATTGAAGTCATGAAACCCAAATGCAGATACACCTTTATATGAAGTCCCATTTAAATTTGTACTGTATACATATGATAATGTTGATGGGGGAATATGCCCTAATGATAACCACGCAGGATTAAACGGTCCTGTCTTTGCAGTATCATAGCTAGTAGCAATATTAGATTGCTTCTTAAAAGCAGCTGGGATAATAGCACTTTGCCCAATAATTGTTTTATGCTCTTGTTTACGCTTAGCATAGTAGACTTTGTATCCCTGTATCTGCTTAAGCATAAACTTAGGGATCCTGATATTATTTAACTTTATACCTAGAATCTGAATAGACTCTACCATCGTAGTAGCTCCTACATTTACTGGAGAAGATTCAGGATTTAGTTCACCATCGTTTAAGTCAATATAAGAATACTCAGATTTATTAGATGGCATCTTATGATGTCTAACATTCTCACCTTGAATATCAACATCTTCTTGAGATGGGGAACCATTAGAAAGCACAGTCCACTGTTCAAAGTCTGAAGTTTCTGGGTACTGTTCACTAGTATTCTCCCAGTAACCCATACTCTGACCATTATCTATATGAGTATCAACTACTTGATACATCTTTGCATCAGGGTAGTACTCATGGAATTCTTGAAGATTTGGGTATGCATCAAAGTTATCTGCGATAGAACTCATTTCATCTGTTCTACCGTCTGAAATACTTTTCCTTCCAGGAATATGATATGCATATGTCTCAGTCCCATCTTTTAATACGAATGAGATGTAGAATGCATATACTTCACTACGTCTGAATGATTTGTATCTGTAAGAAAGATTAGAGTCTTTGTATCCCTTCTTTACATTGCTATTCAGTCTTGCATCTACCCCATTTAACTTTTGAATATTGTACTCAGATCGTATTCTAGACCCATATCCTTTATACCCAATAGTTAATGTCTCATTATCAAAGTATCTCGGGTCAAAGTTTCTTAATGGGTTAAGTACAGGCTCAACTGATATCCTGTTTGCAAATCGTTGATACCCAATATCTCCCCTAGATTCAAGATTAGCTAAGTACAATCTATTATCTAGCTGTACTAATGTCTTAGCTGATTCATACCTAACTCTATCAATAACTATATCTGATACAGATGCTTGAGCTACATTCTCTAATCCTGTGTAAGTAATTTCAATCTTACGATCAAAGAAACTATCTGGGATAGATATCTTCTGTAATGAGTATGCAAACTCACTAGACTCTTGATTCAATCCCCCAAAACGCTGTATTATAACAGGTTGTACAAATGTATAGTTGATGTTAGCTGGGATAATTACTTCCCAGATAATAGATTTATTTGATTGAGTTCCTTGCGGATCTCCAGTAATTGTCTCAGTTGGGATAGCATCTTCAGGAGCAGTAACTAAGTGTACAGCATTAGATGTAGCCATATAGTTAGTCACATTAGATTCATCATCTACATAAGCTAATGCTAAGTGATATGTCCCACTAACAACTCCTCCCCCTTCTTCAATTCTAATATCATTAAATCTAGGAATCTCCCCAGTATGTAAGAACAAATCTAACTTATCTACATTGTAACTTGAGTTATTGTAAAGTATTGTAGGGTCTGTAAGATCTTTTAGTTGCTTAGTTATATTGAATACTCTTGGGGGATTGTAGTCCTCTAAATAAGATATCCCAGTAGCTTCTTCAACTCGTCTATCTACGTAGTTATCAGTGAAGTAAACTAAGATATCATTGTTATTCCCAACCTTAGCTGTAGCTTCAATGGTGTGATCTATTTGAAAGTTAAGATCATTATCTCTGTAAAGTACTGTGAGGGTATTGTCTACAGGATCTGCTAAAAGTATTGCATCAGATAGTTCCCCTATAGAGAGAATAATTTTCCCAAACACTACAATTCTCCCATCTTCTAATACGCATCTCCCTATTACATTATTAATGAGAGTTGTATCAAAAGCAATTGGGGTAGTCCCTAACTCATTGGCTATAGCTCCTTTCTGAAAGTAGATATTTGCATTCAGAGCATCTCTGTATGTACCATCTGGTTGATCCACTCTTTCTGGATCTTTAACCATTCCTTGAATAAACTTCTTCATGAGCTACTATGATATTGCTGGGGTAAGTGCTACTCTGATTGTTGCAATCCCATCTGCTATCCCAGCTGTTATTGTAACACTCCCAGTTTGACCTGTTTCTATATCCTGTCTAATTTCCCAACCTGTAATTAATCCCCCACTTGATGTATCTGGCCAATAGCCTGATTGTTCTGCTGTTTGACTACCTGAGAATGGGTTTTGAGTCCCACCTGAAATAGTTAATGGGTAGCTATCCCCTCCATCATATCCTACAAATATGATTTCTGCACAACCTTCTTGGGATACAGTCGGGCCAACAAATGTTTCTACCGTCCCGTAATTAGAGTCAGTAGCAAATCCTTCTAACCATGTAGGAGTTACATTTCCTCCTGATGTATCTACATTGTCTATACGTAACAACCAAGCCATCCAATCTACAGCTCCTGCGCTTCCTATAAAGAAGTTTCTCCCATCCTCAGTACCATCAGCTACTTTCCAATACAATTGAATAGGGATATCTAATGTCTCCCCCACTTCTGCAAGTTTTGTAAATCCTGCATCTACAAAGGTATCGCTATAAACTAACTGCCCAGTTGGGTAGTATCCACTAGTCTCATCATTAGCTACAAAACAGAGTAACAAATCTCCTGCATCTACAGCTGAGAATCCTGTAATAGTTACAGTTGTTCCTGCAGTTCTAGTTGACTCAGTATACTCAGCTACGTTTACACTAACTACGTACTCAGAAGTAGCTAAGCTAGTAATGTTAACTGTTGCATTACTGTCTGTAGCATTCTTAATAGTTAATGGGATAGCTGCAGCAGGAGTTGTAAAGTCTACATATAAGCTTAAGTTCTGAGCATAAGGGATGCTTATATTAGTTTGTGGGGCTATAGCTGTCATCCCTACATAAGGATCTACTCCAGGAGTAGGGGTGGTAGTCACTTCATCTAACCTATAGTAAAGAGTAACGTTGGTGTTATCATACTCAAAGAACAGTTGGATAGGGACATTAAACCCTTGTATTGTTAGAGTTTGATACTGAGGATTAGATGCAGACTCGGTAATTATTGGGAAGCTAATAGCATCAATAGTAGCATCATTAGCTACTACTTGTGGGAGAGATAGTGGATTTTGAAACTGATAATACTGATAGATATTACCCCTCATCCTCTCATAATATTCAATAGATGCAGCAGATTGATTTAAGTATACTGTATAATAAATCAGTTCATTTATATGCCCATCAAACCCATCTCCCCCAATACGGTAAAGACTACCCCCATCTACAACATTTATACCTGTCGGAGTAGATTGAACTTGTAGTACATCTCCATCAATAATTAACTCACTCCCATTAAGAGTTAAGTCTGTATCTGCAAAGTAATCCCCTTTATGAGTAAGAGCTAATACTACATGATCCCCTAAGTCATTATCTACATAGTTAAATGTGATAGAATCATCTATTACCCCTATCTCAGCTGACCCAGTATTAAGTCTTACAAAATACCCATTCCCAGCACTAGAGCTGTTCTGTCTGAATAGTTTATTTCCTGAGACATCTGTACTTGTTTGAGTAAATGCTGAAAAGAATGATCTATCTGTATCCCTATTTAAATCATCTACATTAATCTCTAGGAAGTCATTATCTACAAACTTAATAGCAGGAGCATTAGATGTTCCCGTCCTAGTTACAGCATTACTTTCAAAGATGATAGGTTGAACAGATGTAAATGTGTTGTATGCTTTTTCCCCAATAGTAGAGCTCCCATTGTTAGATTGATCATACCATGTTGTTACATAACATGTATCCCCAAAGCAAAAGTCATGAATAGCTTGTGCATCTAAGTGTCTCCCACTAAACCCTATATCTAACTCTTCATTGTCTCTATCTCGTCTAATTCTCATACAATCCCCAGTGTAAGTATCATTGAGTAATCTACACCCAAACATCCCAGATCTAGCGTTTGAGTTATACTCTACACTAGTAAAATAAGGTATAGGTTGAGAGAATACTTTCCCAAATGAACCTGCTACTGCTGACCAATATCCCATGACTTATACTGCTTCTCTTTCCCCACTCAATACCCATTCATTCCCAACAGCTGCAGGGACTAATTTCAAAGCCATTACTGCGTATTGAGCGTAAGATTTTAATGATTGACTAGATCTTATAGTTACTCCTGAAGGTACAATAGTTACCTGTCCTGCTCCTGATTGCTCTATAACTATCTCAGCCCCAACAGGGTATGTACTAGAGTTAATTATGTAGTCTGTAGCAGAAGAGTTATTGATTCTAATGTATTTGTACAGATGAGATTCTTGAATAGTATTACTAGTCCCAGTAAGTTCTATTACATCAAAAGCAATATCTGATACTACAGGTACTAATGATATAGCTGAGCTGTACTGCCAAGCTTCTTGAGATGTAGCTTGCCCAATAAGTTTAGGGCCAAACAATACATTAGTTGCAGTATTAATGTAGAAGTCCCCAGCATTACCCGTAACAAGTAATGGATCTTCTAACCCATTAAGTATTGATGTCCCATCCTGACCATCCAACCCATCTGCACCATCCAATCCATCTGTTCCGTCTGCACCATCAGCCCCAGGAAGTCCTTGAATACCTTGTGGGCCTTGTGGTCCTGTTATAGGGGTAGAAGCAGCAGCCCAAGCTGTTACAGCATCATATGGTCCCCATAATGTTTCACTACCTTCAGTAGTTTGTATGAAGAAATCATCTTGCTGATAAGCAAATGCAAAGGCAGTAGGTAACCCATCTCCATACCATATTCTATTCCCATCTACTCCAGGAATACCCTGAGGACCTTGAATACCCTGAATTCCTTGCTCACCTTGAATCCCTTGTATTCCCTGCGGACCAGTAAAATCACTGGTTATGAATGTAGTAGCATCTGTAAATGTGATAGTAAATGTCCCATCCCCATTATTTACAGTGCTTTGAATCCCATTCCCAGTTTCTCCTTGAGGCCCAACTTCACCTTGAATACCTTGTATCCCTTGTTCACCTTGTATTCCTTGAATCCCTTGTATACCTTGAGGACCAACTAATGATACCCCAGCTGGCCAAGTTGTAGCTTTAGGCCCAAATAAAAAGTTAGTAGAGGTATTGATGTAGAAATCACCATCATTCCCTTCTGTTGTAGGGTCTACTGCCCCATAAAGAATTGTATTCCCATCATTACCTGCAGGGCCTTGTATACCCTGTATACCTTGAATTCCCTGTTCTCCCTGAGGTCCTTGTATCCCTTGCTCTCCTTGTATACCCTGAGCTCCAGTAGCCCCTCTTGGGATAGTAAATCTAAGGCTAGCAGCTAAACTAGTACCAGCATTAACTACTGTAGCATTAGTCCCAGGTTCTCCTGTAGTTGTAGATTCTACAACAATAGTAGCTGACTGTCCATCACTTCCGTTAATACCATCAGTACCTTCTAAGCTAGTTAACCATTCTTGCTCAGTTCCTACAAACCCATTATTAACAGCTATTTGATAAGCTGAGTCCCCATCTACTCCATTTGTTCCATTAGTCCCGTCAGTACCTCTAAGATCATTTGTAGTAAACCCTAATCCGTCATCACTAGTGAATGTTATAACTCCTGTATTAGAGTCATAACTCCCACCTGTAAATCCTGTCCCATCTACCCCATTAATCCCATCTACCCCATTCAATGATGTTAACCACTCAGCTTCTGTACCTGAAAAACCTGCATTTTGTGCAATCTCATAAGCAGTTAACCCATCAGTACCATCAGTTCCATTAGTACCATCAGTTCCTGGGAATCCTCTTGGGATTGTGAAAAAGAATATTGCATCAGGACCAGTACCAGCATTTATTACTGTTGCGTTAGTTCCTGCAGCACCTGTAGTTACTCCCCCAACAGTTATTGTAGCTGATTGTCCATCTACCCCATTAGTACCATTAGCCCCATCTACTCCATCTACCCCATCTTGACCTTGTGGGATAGTTAAATTCAAGACTAAGTTTGGGGATGTTCCAGTAATTGTAGCAGTTGCTTGTGTCCCAGCTGCCCCAGTAGTTACTGTCCCGATAGTAAGAGTAGGAGTTTCCCCATCTAATCCTGGCTCTCCTTGAGGACCTTGAATAGTACCTACATTTTCCCATGCACCCCCATTCCAGATATAGAGATCTCCTACAATTAAATACCCCTCCCCTAAGTTACCTGTTGCAGGAAGTTCTGATTCATTGGCTAATGACCCAAGGATTGTAATACTTGTCCCATCTTCACCTTGTGGACCTTGAGGGCCTTGAGGACCAGTTGGTCCTGTTGCCCCAATTGGTCCTTGAATACCTTGAGCACCTTGAGCGCCTTGGTCTCCTTTAGGTCCTATTGGACCTGCTGGGCCTGTCGGGCCTTGAGGTCCTTGAGGTCCAATTAATGAGTTTAAGAAGTCTTCTACACTCCCAAGATTACCTTGGTTAATCCATATATCAAATGCACTAAATCCTTGAGGACCTTGCTCTCCATCATTTGTTACAGGGAGTAACTCTACAGTACCAGGCTTAGATTCATTGTTAATGAATATATACCCACTCTGATTAGTTAGTCCTTTAACATTTGAGATATTAAACGGAGTAATTCTAAAGAACTCATTAAGAGCTGAGATAGCTAAAGCCTTAGTAGTTCCCCACGTATTATTATCCCAAGTCTTAATATCTGTATATCTAATATTCCCAAATATCACATTGTTAGTGATAGTATCAGAAATATTGATAGTGTTATCCCCTGCTGATGTAGCTACTAATCTCTCAGAAGTGTATGGGGATTCTCCTAATAATTTATTATCATCATAGGCAGCAACTACTTTAGAACCACCTTCATCATATATTCTTAATTGCACTGCCATAATTATCCTATCTTGATAGTTAAGTTCTTAAGTACTGTATTTACTAAGTAACTGTTTGTTGTATTTATCTTGAGATAAATATTTACAGATTCTAAATCCCCAGCTGTATTATTAGCAACTCCTGAGAATGTAGTAGCTGTATTTGTAGTAGTAGTAAACTCAAATGTTTCTAGTATGGTTTGATTTGCAAACACTTCTACAGTTACGTTATCTACTCCAGATGATGTTCCTATAATATCAAACTGTACTTCAATATTAGTAGTAGCTGATAAGTTATTGAATGTCACAGAATCTCCCACAAACTCTATTGGGTAAGACCCTTCATCTTTAATAATATCAGTTAATTGAGGGAACTTAAGCTGTAGTGGATTAATAAATACAGCTCCAGTCTGTACGGTATTATCTTTAAATGTAACTCTACTACTAGTTACCTCCTTAGTTACTTTAGAAGTAGCTGCTCCTCTAGACTTAAATCCTGAAGTTGTAGTTATGTAGTCATAACTAGTTCTGTCTAAACTCTCTCTTGTGCTGAGATTAGCAAACCCTTCATCATGTCTATTGATGTTAGGGATAAGCCTAACCCATTGATTCATAAATGCTTCGTATCTATCAATGTCTGGGAAGTTAGCTGCATTACGAGCTTGAGTACAGTAGTATTTCCATTGCTGTTCAGCAAATACGTAATCAATCCCATTATCTGCTATTTCCCCTCTCCCAAGAAGCATCTTCTTGTATACATACCAGAACATAGCTTCTTTGAATGAGATATCGTCTGGTACTAGCGGGTAACAATCATCATCTAAGGGAAATGCAGTATAGCTTAGGCATACCTTCCCATTATAAAATGATGTTTTAATTCTATCATTATCAATGTAGTAGCAGTCTAAATAAACTGCATTCTCATTAACACAATTCTCACAATGAATACTTTTAGGAAAGTTAGTACTACAGTAAGATAATACTTGTACTTGCCCAGATGCTGAGTATTGACTCTCTAGTACATGCAGCCTTGCATTGATTCTATTGAGCTCATAATCATTCTCCCCTTCTAAGATATTGTTAAGCTGGTCTCTGATTTCATCCATCTGAGTAGCTATAGACTCAGCTTCACTACTTGAGTTGATAGCTACTTGATTGATGTAGTATAAGTCATTAGGGAGTACAGCTTGATACTCCTTAATATCTAAAACACAAGTCTTAGTAACTAATTGAGGGGAAGCCCCAATATGTTCTAGTGCTTCCCCAATCCATTCAATTGCATCCTCAACCCAGTTATCTCCAGTAGGGTTGAGATCTCGCATTATTTTACGAACAATCGTTTTGCTAGATGTATTCTTATATATTGCCATGATGCTTAAATCTTAGGTATGCGAGATCATCTTCTTTGAGTAGCTTAGATAGCTTTTCTTTATTTCCTTTAAGTCCTCTTGTTGGGGTGAACCTATAGGCTGTTTTGTTTGGGATTTTACACTTATGCTTCTCCCAATGAAATTTGCAATACCAGGGATCGGTGTAGTAGATTAACCACTGTTCACCCTCCCCAGTATTGCTATCATATAGTTTCTTTCCTTCAGCTAATAATTCTGCTTTGTACTTATTACTCTCCCACCAATCTACTGTTGGTTTACGAGGGTTTCTTTCTATACATCTTATAGACAAGTAAGCTAGATTGCTCTTCATATTAAACACTCCCCCTTCGAGTATGTGATTAATAATCTCTATATTAAACTCTTCACATATATCTCTGTGCAGAGTTCTATCTACTGGAGCACTAGTAGTCTCACTATAGTGTCTATATATGTCTTTTAAGTTGTACAAGCTGAATTAGTATTTACCTCCAGATTTCTTATAACCCATTTTGTTTCTAACAGCTGTAGGGAGCTTTTTCAATCCCTTTTGATCTTCAGATGGGGTTTTCAATCCCCCAGTCTGCAATCGTCTAGCTGCTTTCAATCTAGCCTTAGCTGCAGTAACTTCTGACTTCTTTTCTTTCCTAGCTTCTACACGATCTGCACGCTTATTGATACGAGCAGCTTTAGTAGCCATACGATCTTTAGACTTGCGGTCAGTTACTTTCTCAGCTCTACTATCTATACGACTAGCCTTTTTAGATGTAGGAGCACTTTGTGCTACATTTTTAGTAGTAGACTTAGCAAGCCCTGGACGTGAATCATTAGAATCGGGTGCAGATCTCTTCTCCATCTTTTTAGGAGTAGCTGTTGCAAGACCTGGTCTATTATCAGAGCTGGCTTTAGGAGCAGATTTGCTTTGTAAAGCAGTAGGTGCCGCTTTAGGCTTTGGCTTATTAGTAGCAGTATTACTTGTAGATTTTTTAGGTGTACCTACTTGACCTCTAGTGTAAAATTCTGCAGCCTCTTTGTTTTTAGCTTTTTTGTCTCTAAGCTGTCGAGCAGCTTCACTTCTGGCAGTAGATCTTTGTATAGGTGTAACTGATACCTTTCCTGTACCTTTGCGCTCTGCAATTTTCTTTTGTTTTTCTTCATAAGACAAAGTGAGCTTTTCTGAAACAGTCAGTAAATCATTGTCTGCTTTATTTTTTGCTTCTGCAGCTTTATTTCTAGATCCGTAGTTTGCTTGTTTACCTGCGGAACCCATACCTCCTCCGGTTTGGTACATTTTAGAACCCCCAAACTTCAGCTCTTTATCAGGCTCAATGAAGTTACCCCCCATTTGCATCTTATTACTGGGTTTTTTCTTTCCCCCAGCTTTCATTTTATATCTCATTACTTCTTAGTTATTTAATTTGATTACTAGCCAAGAGAAGTTTAATTTCCTCTACTGCTTTAATTAAAGTCTCAAGCTTACGCTTAATATCATCAGTTTGATCTTCGTGTGCCTTAAGGCGAAGTCTAAGTTCCCCAATTTGTGCAGTGTGCTTTGCATCAATATTGTTTTGATCAATCTTGAGCTTAATGTAGATCCCTATCAAGGAACCTGCGACCATGAGGATTTGATATGTTGATAGATCTTCAAACATTGTTTCTATTTATTAATCCCAGTTAGAACAAGACCCACACTTCCACTTGCGTAACGCTTTGTTGATTCTAGAGTTAGGGTCTCTAGCATTTTCTGATTTTGTATTTCTACGCTTATGTCCACACATTCTTGAGCAGAATGAGTTTCTTCTCTTCCCTCCCTCAGGTTGAGGTGCTTTAAGGTCAGAACCAGGGTTTTGACGTTCATAAGACTTTCTCCCTTTTTCGTTTAATCCACCTTGAGAGTTCTTACCTTCTTTGCGTTGCCAAGCTGGGGTAGCCATTACTTACAAGCATTATAAGCAATTACTGCATCAGCAGTATCTGAGGTTACACTAGTAAACTCTCCGTAAAGAACTGTACCTGCTGGAATTGAAATTGATGTAAGAGTTAAAGACCCTACTGTAGTAATTGCTGCAGCAGCTATAAATTGAAGAGCTCTGAACTTACCTGTGGTCTCAGCATCGCTAAGAAGTTGAGCACCACATCTCCCAAGTGATTCTTCAATCCCAGTTTTAGATCTATCTAAAATTCTATCTGTAGTTGTATTGTATGCCATGATTATTGTTGTTGATCTTGTTGTCTGTTATTCTCTGTATCATTGAATGGAGATAATAACAGTTTTAACTCTCCATTAATTAACCCAGAAGATATAGCTGCTACCATATCAGCTGGTAAGGGGAATGGGGATGAGCTATCATAGCAAGAACCTCCCCCACAACCATACTTACTTAATTCTTCTGGATCTTCAAATATACCCCTAACATTTAATTTTTCAATACCACTAGGATTATATAAATACATATAGTCCTCAATCATAAATACTTTAGGGTTATTCTTAGTAAACTTATCATACTGAAGATAATCTACCTCATAAGGTTCAACCATTGGGATACGTTGTGTCCCATTAACTGCACCAGTATATGTTATTGATTCCCTAAAGTTTAATCTAACTGTCCTAGGGATAGGGAGATTAGATCTGTATATTGGGCAGTCTAGCTGTAAATCACAGCATTTGCTGGCATCTACTTTAATCATATCTAGACATCCTAAATCTTGTTCTAAGTGTCTAGTAATTAATCCATTACGAGCAAAGTCCCTTCTAATGAACATTGCTCTGTAATGCTTAATATTAAACTTAATCTGAGACAATGAGATGTACTCATCGTTACTGGTTCTCCCAGCCCGAAGCAAGTTTAAGATATTGTACGCCAGCTCATCTAAAGTCATAAGTTCCGTTCTTTCTTAATTTGAGCTAGCTCAGAACATTTTTCATACTCTTCCCCATCCTCAAAATAAGTTATCATATCATCTAGTATCATGTCCACAGTCTCAGGTACATCAGGGTCAAACGGGAGGAACAATATATCCTCTTGTTCAGCCATTAGTTCTGAGATTGTTGATCGTTTAGTTACAAACTTAAATGCATTATTATAGGCTGCATCTATCATTTCAATCTCTTCCTCAAGGGTGATCTCAATGTCTTCGTCGTCAAAGTCTTCCTCAAACATTTTAATTAATATTAGATTGTATGTAACCTTCTAATCCCTTGAACTTGTTCCATATATAAGCCTGTGCAGCTCTTTTGGAATCATATCCCATCTTCTTATGCCACTCATCATTAGGACATATTGATGGGAGGAATCTAACTTTTACTCCTCTGTACTCATTTACTTGCTCCTTATGAAAATGCCCACAGTGAGTTTCCCTGAATTCAGTTTTTGAGAACATTTCAGGTTGTTCAGTAGCCATAATCAATGGCATGTCTTGAGGCTTTTCATTATCCCCGTGTGTGAACATAATCATATTCTTCCCATACATGTAGTACTTACGAGAAGAATCTGAGTTATCTACTGTGACGTTAGGATGATTTCTATACCATCCAGCTAATACATCTCCAGCATAGTACATTCTCTCATAGTCATGATTACCTGAGACAACTACTATATCTACTGGAGCAAAGCATAGTAGATAGTCTGTAGCTTTTACAATCAATCTCCAATAACCTCTGAACGTTTCCTTCCAACCTGCTGAATCATGTTGAGGAGTACCTTTCGTGGTAGATTGTCTCATACCCTCTGAGTTCATACCATCATTCCCTATTGGGAGAAGTATCCTCTCTATATTGAGACCTTGAGCTTTGATCATTAAGTCTTTAATGACCTCTAAGAATTGATCCTCAATTTCATCCAGCGTTAATCCTGATAACTTCCCATAGTGTATATCTGGGAGAGATACTTCATATACTACAGGATTTGGGGCTGGGATGTTGTAAGTGTATACACTTTTAGATGATGAGTATGATTCAGCAAAGTCTATAATGTCTTGCTTGTAATCATACTTAGTCTGTACATCATTCTTTGTAACTACAGAAAAGCGAGGCTCTCCTGATTGTGTTTGCCAAAACTTTACACTGACTACGTCGTCTGGAGAAATCTTACTAAGATCTAAAAACTTCTCAAACTCTGTAAGTACAGTGCTGTTCTCGTTAGTATTCTCATTTGTTACTCCCCTAGCTTGCTTCAAAGCAATTTTAGCTTCTTCCTCAGAACACTTAAGACGTTGAGATAAACGAGAAGCCCCGACTTTAATATAGCCAGGGTTCTCATTTAAAAACTCTTTTATGTACTTAAGGTCAGTCATCTAATTATATGAAGTAGCGGGAGTATTTGATCTGATGTTAAATCTTCAGGTAGTTGATCTTCTCTGATAGTTTCGATAGAAATATTGACCTCATCTTGCATACGAGCTTCTACAATCTCTATTTGCTTTCTACGCTCCTCAATCAAATCAGCATGTTCTAACTCAAGTCTTTTAATCTCTTCCTCATTATTCTCTTCTGCAAGCTTATGTACTTTAGCAGATACCTCAATAAACTCTTGAGTGGGGGTAGCTAGACTGTCTAATTCTTTGAGTTGCTGAGAAATCTCTTTAAGATTCTTAGCTACTAAGATTGAGAATCTAGTCCCTTTAACAGATTTAACATCTTCTAGTCCTTTGTAAAGGTTAACTAGATCTTGGTTTGTGATAGTAATATACTCCATAAGTGTTTGGTTTTGAGTTTATTATCCGAATACGAAGAAATGAATCTTTCTAACTATAGATGCAGCATCTTGGTTCCCAGTATGAGTAATGTTAATGTTGAAGCTACCATTACTTACACTAGCAATGCTAATGTGTACCCCATTATTAGCTGCTACATTACTTTGAAACTCTCTACTTAAGAAGATAACAGAGGTAGAAGTTACAGCACTATTGTTAACTGTAAACTGAGTATTTGTGTTAGCAGTGATAGCTGCAGCAAACAATGTGATACTCCCCGCTACAGCATTAAGTGATACAGCAGTAGATAATGATGTAGCTTGAGTTACTGCCCCTGCAGTAGATGCAATTAATGAGCCTACAGTCAACTCATTAACAGTTACATTCCCAAGTACAGCATTATCATTTTGCTCAATGTAATCCCCCTTATTAAAACCTATAGTCAGAGTATCTGCTACATTGTCTTGAGTTACAGTAATTGGGGAACTGGCTTGTAATGTCTTTGTTTCAGGACCATTAGATGTCCCTACTAAAACTTCAAGATTAGCATCTAATACTGCTTCTGTAAGTACTGCACCCCCAAGAATAACAGAGTTAGCTAAGAATGACGACTTCCCAGTCCCACCATTAGCTAATGGAAGTACCCCAGTTACGTTAGATGCTAAGTTAACACTTGTCAAGAATAATGAACTAGAGTTATCAGCTGTACTTAAGTCTAAACTCCCAGCTAAGTTATTGATGTTTATATCTCCTTGAGATACACTCAAAGTTATATCATCAGTATTCTGAGTAGCTGTAATCCCAGTACCCCCAACAATACTTCTCTGAGCTAATGTCCCTAACCCAAAAGATTTAATCAGTTGACTCCCAGCTCCAGTAGTAGAGATAGTTTTAATTACTGCACTTAATGCTGGGAATTTAGTTGTTGAACTCCCATCATCAGCAATGAAGTAATGACTGCTAGTTAAGTCCCCAGTATTAATTTGTGTTAAGCTATTTATTGTTACGTTAGCCATTCGTCATAATTTTTGAATAGTACCCCCAGACTGAGTGATAATTGTATCCCCAGACTGAGTTACAAAGTTGTATTCTACTGGGGGAAGAATACCTAATGTTCCAGCATTCCCTGCTGTACTAGGGGCGTAAGTTTGAATGCAATCTCTGCATTCAGCTTTTACATAAGCAATGAATCTATTCAATATTTGCCACCCCTCTTTAGATGAAGATTGCTCTAAGCAAGTCTCATCATTACGTTGATACTCAATGAGTAGGTAAGCCATTAAACTTAGCTTTACTTGCTCAGTAGTATCACACTTTACTCCCCCAATAATCTTTTTGTACAAACCGTAATGACGTCTGTCAATACATGTTCTAAGAGCATTTAGCGTTGTTACAATCTCTTGATTGTTTGAGTAACTTTTCATTTAGCATCCGCATGCGCAAACCTCTGTACACAGAGCACTTGCTTTGTTATACATATCATCGGCATGATCAGGGTTACTCTCCTGTTCAGCAGCAAACTTAGCTGCTTGTAACATTAAGAAGACTTTCTCAGCTCTAAGTAAGTCCTCTTTGCACTTGTCACACTTACAAGTACATTCTATAGCTGCATCTACAAGTTTAGCAATGCAGCAATCAATCTGACAAGGGGCTATTGTATACAGTGTCTGTATCAATGTAGTATCTGCATCATCCTCATTAGATGGTGCCTCGCCGTCAATATTGTAATTTATATTGACATTGTCATGTAACTCTACAGATACTAACCCAACAAATGGGGTAGGGGATGTGTATACAAAAGTTAACTCTCCAGATACGCTACCATCTAAACTATCCCCTTCTAAATATACTGTCGTGACTCCATCAGTAATAAATACCTTCAGGATATCACTAGCATCTACAGCACTCCCAAACTGATCTAATAATTCTCCATCAGTTATCCTACCAGCAATTGAAGTACAATTAGTTGATAAGTTTAAAAATCTTATATCTTCTGCAGATGCCATAGTAGTTAAAATTTAAAAAATAGGGACGAGACCTATTTCCCGTCCCTATTCTATTAGTTAGTTATCACCAAACAAACTTGTGCTGTCCAGTAACATTTGGAAGAGCAAATGCTGCATCAATTGTAGTATCTCCTGCTGCCATAGCTGTGCTAGAATCTGCTGCATAAATAACAACTTGGTTTAATTCACCTGCAGGTGCAATACCTGTAGATGATGGCCAGTTTGTTGCGTACTCAATAGTTACTTTGTGATACTTGTAAGTAGTATTTGTATAAGTAGCTACAGGATCTGGGAAGTACATTCTGTTGAAGTTACCATAACGGCTTCTGCAACGAATTTCTTCTCCAAGAACTTGCCATGCATTCCCAACTCCAACTTTTGCTTTTGCAGTTGCGTTAGATACTACAGGAACAGTATCATCTGTATTGTTATGTGCAATCATATCAAATACAACTCCTGCGTGCCTTGCAGTAATTGTAACTACTCCTGTAGTGTTAGATGCTGTAAACAACGCATTTAATACTGGGGAGTTTTGAATATTAGCCACTAAGTCATCCCCTGCAGTTGTTGCAGTTGCTCCAGTTGCTCCAATATTAATTGCCTTGTGATTAGTAGTATTGAAACTCCCAAGAGGGAAATCAAAATTATTTCCACTAAGATCAATCAATCCAGGATTATCATTTGTAAAGTTCAAATGAGCAGTAGGAGTATTGCGAATAATGAACTTAACATTCAAATCATCGCCTGCATCGTCAAGTGCAAAAGTTACTGTGCCTGCATGTCTAGTAGATGCTTCAAATGGTGAAAACTCTATAGACTTAATCTGACTAGTGTTAATGATGGGAGTAGCAATTGGGTTGTTTGCTGTCCCTTGAACAAATTGAATCTGAGAATACAACCAAAGAGGATTTACAATTGGGGTACCGTCTACAGCTGCTGCTGTATCTACCTCAGCTACAGTAGTTGCGTACAGTTTGGTATTAATCCACTGGTCATCATTAGTTCCATATTTTGTAGTGTTCCAAATTCCTACTTGGGCAGATCCAGCATCTACAAAAGAGTCATCACCATCACTTCCAGGTGCAATTAAGTTTCCATTGTTTAAAATGAATACTTGTGATAAGTTAGTTCCCATTTTTAGTTAATTATTTTTATTGGGATTAAACATAAAATTACTCACTCTCTAGGACTTCCCTAGATTGTGTGTTATACCTCGGGTCTTGAATAGCCTCCAGTATGCTTTGTATTGCCATTTCCACAATCTCTTGATGAGTGTGTTGTGGCAATTCACAACCAACTCCTAGATTAAAATCCATTTGTTTAGGTTGTCTAATGTATTTAATAGTAACAAATGTAGTGAAAAAAGTATTATCACTATGTACGTCAATAAAGTTTTCTTGAATCGTAAACTTAATTTTATCGTAAGTACTAGTATTAAATGGATCGTACAATATGCTGTACAGATCATCATGTTGAACATACCACATACGTTCTTTGCTAGCAGTCCCAACTCCTTGCAAAGGTTCTCTAGATGTTATGGTGTGTACAACAGTTGGTAATGTAGTTTCCTGAAGATAAGTATTTCCATCAGCTACCCACTTAGCTGTTATTGTATCAGCTTGTCCAAAAGATGAGGTAGCTAGCAGTAATTTCAACGTATTAGAATCTACTGTTGGGGTAGCTTCAAAATCAGTAAACTGATTTAAGGTAGCTGCAACTGAGGTATTAACTATATCAGGACGAGAGTTAACTACAGCTATGTTATTTCTGTATGTTGAGTCATAGTTGTTGATATTAGTGACATACTGCATGTTCATACCATTACTGTTGGATATGATAGCTGTATCGTCTACTAATATCTCAGTCAGTATTGCCCCATCTACAGGAGGGGACATTGATATGTTTACAACCTTAAATGAGGCAGTACTTGTTATGTGCTCAATACTACCTAAGCAACTATAATACCCTTCTTGAATAGCATTAACTAAGAACATGTAGTCCATAGGTAATGCAACTCTGTCTACCTCAAATCCAGTTAATGTTTCCCCTACATAAAATGCTTTTAACCTCCTATCTACAACTAAGTTTCTGAGGTCATCAATTCTTTTTTGAGATTGCTCAAATCCATCACGATACTTATTCCCATTTGGGGAATATCTCTGCTTGATGAATCTCTCCATAGCTATATTAAGCTCATGGTCAATCTCTTCAGGCAAGAGATTGTCAACCTGGAAAGATGCAATTTTTTGCACCCCCAGGTTGACTGCTATATGCATCTCTTCTATAGTCATTATACTTTAAGTTCCTTAAGCTGAGCTCTCATAGCATTAATCTGCCCAGATCTTTTCTTGTTATTAAAGTACACAATTGCATCCGTAAGAGTCTCCCCAATAGTTTCATCTCCGTAGATTACTTGATTCCCTATTGTTCTAAGTACCCCTAGTTCAATCATCTCTTCAATCTCAGCACGTACATCTAAGTTTTTGTCGAGTGAGTACTTCAAGAATCTATCTGGGGAAGAGTTCTTAATATCGTACAATTGATTCTCTACTTCAAGCTCTGATAATGAATCTGGTTTAGATCCCTTAGACAATACTCGAAGCAACCGTCTCATCTTTTCTACGTCAGAGCTGATCTTAATAAACTCTCTATCAGCATCTTTACTCATCTTAACCTTAGCGTTCTTCTTAACGAGGTCAATTTCTGGATCGTAGATGTAGAACTTCTTAGCAGGATTAGATTTCATCTCCTCTTCAGAACCTGCTACTTGGCGATGCTTTTGGCACCACTTATAAGTAATGTAGTCCATTAAGTTATTGGGCTCGTTAGTATCTTCATCTACTGAGATATCTAACTCTACTCCCTCAAATGGGACTTTCAATGACATTGATGCCCAAAAATTCTTCTCAGCCTTTGGCCAATCTGGGTGAGTTGGGGGGACATCTAAAAGTTTACTCAAGAGTCTATGAGACTCATGCTCGTCTAAACCCTTGAGTGGTTGACGATTAACATAGATAGAACCAATCTTAATTTTAGCAGTGGCTCTAATTTCTTTTGGGAGATGGTTTAATACCTCCTTGCGTCTGATCATAATTTTGCGCATTGTTCTTTTATTTATGGATTAAGAATAACTCCCTATTTATGGTTAATGGGGGACAACCGCCGTTGCAGTCGTCCCCCTTGCAAACCAAACACAAATTACGATGCTACACACTGAAGATCTAAGCTAGTATCAAATCTGCGAAGCAGGATACCAGCTGTTTTCAACATGTGTACTGATGCACCGTCTATATCACTAGCGCGAGTGTCAGTTTCAGTAAATCCTTTTGGAACAACTGAACCAGCAACAGCCCAACGCATCATTTCACGACCCTTCTTATTAATCATCTGGAGGTTATTTTCTCCATCATAAGTAGACTGGTCAACAAATACCATACGGTAAGATTCGAGTGGCAATCCAGACTCTGGGTGCTTCATAGAAGCTTGAGCAACTGGGCCATGGTCGAACAAAGGAACTTTTACTACGTTCACTCTGTGACCATCAATGTGGTCGTAAGAAGTGAAGTAACCAGTGATACCGAGGTTACGACCGCTACCAGTGATGAACTTAGATTCGGTAGTTCGAAGGTAAGAGTTAGTATCAGCTTTGTAGTAATCACGCAAAGCCTTATCAAACTCACGTGCACCACCTACACCAGTGTAGAGAGTAACTTGCTTATCTGTAGCATCAGTCATGCCGTAGAACAAGTCACCAATAACATCCTCAATCTTCTTTTGAGTCAAAGTAGAGTAAGTGTCCTTGTTGATGATTTGCTCGAACAAACCAGGACCAGAAATAACTGGTTGACCGTTCTCATCGAGCATTTGGTTGTTACCCTTATCATCATAAGTCTTCTGACCATACCAGTAGTACATCTCACACTCCTCCTTAAACTTGAGCATGTGACGATACTCTTCGTAGTCCATCCACAACTTAGTAGTAGAGCCCTCTTTCATTGGGAGAGTAAACTCAGCTACGTAGTTCTTAGCATTACCAGCAAAGTGGTAAGACTTACGAACTGTACCGATTTTACTTCTTACAAGACCAGGAGCACTCCAGTTAGATGCATTACCACGAGAGAAATCAATTCCTACGTTAGCGTAGAGCATACCCCACAATGCACCTGCAGCTGTATCTGCACTATCAATAGATGATACATCAGGAGATACAATCTTCAAGGTGTACTTATACCCACCTGCATCAGGGGTTGGTTGCTCCATAATACGAGCCAATACCCCAGACTGAGATACTAAGGTGTAAGGGAATACAAACCACTTGTCAGGGAAAGTAACAGTAAAGTAACTACCTCCTGCACCGTTACCAACTGCGGTAACTACAGGACGTACGTTAACTTCGTGAGTCTTAACTCTGTACTCATACTCAAACCGATCAATAGAGCGAACATTACCTACACCTTCTGTTAAGAAAGAGAGTGGGAACTTCTTCTCTTCGCGACCTGCCAAGTGAGTAATAATTGGGGAGAGTTCTTGTGGTTTCTCCATTAAAGCATTGACCAACGAGTTAGTGTCGGTCATCTGCTGATCATTGTAATAAGTCTTTAAGACTTGTTGTAAAGCCATGATATTCTAGTTTTTGTTTTTATTGTAAAAGCGCATTAATGTCTAAATCATCTGGATCAAATGACCTTGACCGACGCTGTGCTTTTCTAGCATTTTTAACTTGTGCTTCTTGGTTTGAGATACGATCTCTTAAAGACTGTACACTCTTAGTACGAGCCTTAGTATCAATGAGATCATCTAACTTAAACCCTGAGAACACTAAGTAATCCATAGCAAGTTTCATATCAATATCAGATTCCTGATAATCTAAATCTCTTTGAGTCTCCCCATTAGGACCTACTGGCTCAGAGATGTACTCAAAGAATTTAGACTTTTGTCTATCAGGGATACGAATACCTGCGAATTCATTTCCTTGCTCAATCTTGTTTGCAACATCTTCCCAGAATTGATCAGCTTCTTGTGCTTGACGCTGAAATTCTGCCTGTTGTTGCGCAAACATTTCTTGACGAACTTGTTCTTGATACTGAGCTAACTCATTACGAGCAAATTCAGATTTACTGAACAGCTTACCATTAGCTTCTAATGTTTCAAGCATTTCCCCAATGAACTCATCATCGTGGCCTTTACTTTGAAAGTAGTTAGCTAATACTGCTCGTTGTGTATTGACGTCTTCCTCTGCAATATCAATTGACCCAAAATCTACTTGTGGGTTGTAAGCCTGCATAAACTCTTGTGAGTTACCCCCAGACATCAAATAATCTAGATGTTGTTGAACTTCAGGATATTGCTCAAACAACTGATTCAATTGTTCCTCAGCTGCTTCTTGACTAATATCTCTTACAAAGTTTGTCAACCCATCTACAGTATCGTCGTACTCATTATTAAGCTCAAACCCAAGAGTATTAGCTATTTCGAAAATAACTCCTTCTCTTGCTGAGTCTTCTTCAGAAAACTCAGATTCATCTTCTTCGTAGTCTTCTGACTCTTCTGATTCTTCTTCTTCAAGTTCAAGCTCTTCTTCAACAACTTCTTCTTCAACCTGAGTCTCAGGTTCTTGTGTTGGTTCATCCGGAACACTGGCAAGCCCATCCCCTAACATATCGTCAAAGGAGATAGCGCTAATGTCTAACTTGCGATCTTCAGTATCCATTTTTCAAAAGTATTTAATTTGTGATTTAGTTTATTTGTTTAAGATTATATTACAACTGTCGTTATAATATGTCACTTACGTCTAATTCCCCCTAATTTATATCCTCTAGGAATAGCTAGCTCTCTAGATGCTTTCTGCATCTCTGTGTCCCAAGTATCTGTCTTCCATCTTCTACTATTACTATCCCATAAGTATTCCCCAATAGGGTACTGTCCTGTACTAACACTAGGGTCTTGCTTATACATAGTTTGAGGTGGACGAGTACTATTAACGTACTTACCCACAGGCTTTAATGAAGCATTAGGAGTAGACTGGGAAATTGCAGATGGGTTAATTTTATCCATCTGTTGTAACTCAGGTCTGTAAACAACTGGTTGCTTAGGTTTATCCCATAAGCTATATACTATACCTGACTGAAAAGTATTAGGACCTGGTACTGGGATTTTAACTGGGACATTAATACTAGGGTCGTAAGGAGCTGGAGCCATGTAGTTAATTTTCTGTGTACTAGATGGTTGAAGCCCTTTTATAGTATTTGAGGTATTAGTATTTATGCTAGATGTTTGTCCAAAAGCTTTATGAGACCCAGTAAACTTATTTCTATTGTTGTACTCATCTAGCAGTTTTTGAGATTCTGCTACTGCTTTTGCTTGTCCCTGCAATCCCATATTGTAAGCGTATGAACTATCTGCATATTGTTGAATACGAGGATGGTCAGGAGTGTTTACATACAAGGTATCTACTTGTCCCCCAGTTTGATGCTTTTTAATTCCCCCAAACTGTTTTTTATCTAAGAATCCAACTTCATCTTCAATAGCATCTACTCTATTAATTATGTCACTACCTTTTGTTAAGTAGTTATATCCTTTCTTAGCTGCATTTACAACGTCCTTAGATCTTTTAGCTGCTCCCTTAGCTAAGTTGATTCCTAATTTTGCTCTCCCAAAAAGAGGTATAGCCCCAAACATATCTAATCCTTCATCTAAGTTTGGGATAGATGCTCCTCTATTTTTCATAGAGTTATACGCTCTTCTAGCGTCATCCCATGACGTAATTCCAGTAGGATCAAAAAATTCTACAGCATTCTCAAATAAAGAATCCTCATCTCTCCAAGCATTAAAGGAACTTTTATCTGGGGTTATAGTTCCCTGATCTCTGTATGGGGATGGGGGAAGCGGATTTAATTGATATTGAGGTGGTTGTGGAGTAGCAACTCTTGTATTATCTATCTGTCCCCCAGTTTGATACTTACGTACTCCTCCGTATTTTTTGAAACCTTGCTCTTTAAAAAATAATTGGGTAGGATCTCTGTAATCTATCCCACTATTAAGATCATCCCAGATTGTTTGTACAGTAGGTTTAAACTCAGAGGCTCTTCCCATTTGTACTAGCTTAGGTTTTAATCTTCCTTCGGTTGTACCCCTTTGAACTCTTTGTCCTGCATCATCCATAAACCCTGTTCTAAAGTCAGGGATGTCATAACCTTTACTTGCAAGGAAACTGCTTGCATTAGAAGTTCCTAAAATCTCTGAAACATCTCTATTAAGATCTGCTCCTTTTTGCAATGCATTTGAAATTTGGTCATAAGTATCTTTTCCCAACATGCTAGGAAGTCCTAGTCTGTGCTTACCACCTTCAACTCTTAAATGGTCAATTCTTCCCATAGTATATCTAGGATCTTGCCCTCGCACAAACTGGGGATCTGCTAGTAATTGTCCTACATAATCTCCATGTTGCATTGCAGCTTCTGGATTTGGGGCTGAATATATTCCCTCCCCAAATGCTCTATTACCTCTCCCAAAAGGGGACGTCAAATATTCTGCTGCTTGTTCGGGGCTATTTGCTCTTACTCCTCTATAAGAAGTTAAATACCTTTCTGCAAAATCATCAGTTGCATTAATAGTAGCCTGTGAGCCCATCATCCCAGGTTTATATGTTGCTGCTAATTCAGGATGTCTTGCAAGAGTGTTATCTGCAAGTCTATTTAAATAGTAACTACCTGATGTATATGGGGAGTATGCAGGTATTGCATCTTGATAAAATTGTTTAGCGTTAGCTGCACCTTGGTTTATAACTGATCCAGCATTAGCTAATTCTTCTGCAACTCCCTCTACTCTCCCATTTCTTAAATTATAAGCTAACTGACCAGCTTCGTGTGCATTAGTTATACCATAATTTTTAAATGTGCCTGCAGCTTTAATTAAATCATCTGCAGTAGCTAATCCAGGCAAGGTTGCAAATGCTCCATTTTCAGAGTAGTCGACAGCCATCTGCGCAGGATTGTACATTGAAGTAGCTAAGTCGTATGGGTTTCTATCCCCAAAAGCATCCCATTCAGCCTGAGTTGGTATTCCTCTTTCCCTATTGTAATCAGATCGCCAGTACTCTAATGCCTTCATTGGTTCAGCTAGCATTTTGTACACAGGCATAGTCTCTGGATCTTCGTCTGGAGCTTGAGTTATAGCTCCCTGAAACTCTTGGTTAGTAGTTAAAACTCTTTCTTGTATCGGTGCAGTGTTAAGTTGGTTTAAAAACGCTTGCTCCCCATAATTAGGTCTATAAGTACTCTCTGCTACAAAACTCCCAGTCTGATATTTTTTAACTCCCCCACTCTGCATCTTAGCAGGAGTCTCAATTACTGTTCCTCCTTGTGAGCTCATCTTTAAGTCTGTAACTCCGGGAGGGACTTTATCATAAGACATAACTAAGTTACCCCTATTATCAAACTGCTTCATATCAATTGGGGCTTTCATCCCAACTGTGTTAAATGAAGCATTAGGGGGTTGATTTGGGAATGCCATTGAGGCATTAGTATTCCCAGCTTGATGTTGAGGTCTTAGTCCTTGCTGTTGTTCTTGCTGAGTATTTGCAACTTGCATTTGCTCGTACTGCCCAATCAAATCAATACCCTGGTCATAGGCTCTAAACACATCAATGATAGATCCTTTAAATCCAGAAGATTTGTGTCTTTGCAGTAACTGTCTACGAGTTGCGTTATCCATCAAGTTATATTATTTCCCATCAGGAGTTAAGTCACCCTCTTTATCTAAAGCTTGTTGCTTAAGATCTAAATCTCTCTGTTTGATCTCAAAGTCTTGTACCATCTTTTGAAGATCTAAGTTTAGCTTATCAGATTGATCTTTAGCTTCAGCATTAATGAGAGCTATCTCAATATCTTTCTGTCTGTCTTTGTCTTTATCTAAAGACTCTTGCTCTTGTTGACGTTGCTGCATTTGCATCTGCTGTTGTTGCATTTGCATTTCTGCTTCTTGTTGCTTTTGAGCAAGTTCTTGCTGAGCTTTCTCAGCTTTCTTAATTTTATCCTTAATACCGCTAAAACTTTCATTGTCAAACATTTCAAGTACTGCAGATGCTGGCATCCCATTTTGAATCATAGACTGAGACATCTCTCTAGCATATCTGAGATTCTCTTGGTCTTTACCTGCATCAGAAACAAATATCCCATACTCTGCCTCCATATGAGCCATTGAATCAATGTCAATGAATTGAGTAGTTGTATCAGGGAGAACATACATCCCTTTCTTCCCAGCTATCCACGCTTCTTTCGAATAATCCAATAAGCCTTGGAGTTCTCTTTGTTCAAAGCGTGCAAATTTGCGGAAAAGATCTTCAGTAATGTGTGACGACTGAACAATAGCTTGTTGGCTTGATGCTTTACCTTCGTATGTCCCGATTGTTCCTTGACGTTGTCTGTTAACTCCTGATATCTTCTCCCACTCCTGCATGATAGATTCAAGCAGTAAGATGTATTGCTCAATAGTCTTAATCGACATATCAAGCACAGACTGATGTTGAGGAGAAAGCATAACCCCCTCTTTATTGTAGTCAACCCATGCAATACCTGTTCCTTCAACATAGTACATGAATTTATCCATATCCCATTTCTTTGGGATCATGTTGATATCAAACTGCGCAATAATATCTTTACTCCTTGCAATAGCTAACTCCATCCTATACTTAAAGATGTTGTAGTTCAATTGATAAGGAATCCCAAGTTGTACTAAGGAGATATTATTAGAGTTAATATCAGAATACTTTCTACCGTTGATTGGGAGTTTACAAGTAGATGGATTGTCTAATGATGTACGCTGATTAGCTATTGGGACTATGTTGATGTAGAATCTATCATCAATCTTAGTTCCTTCCCATACCTCATTTACCCACTCCCAAGTCAACTTAGCTCCTTGAGCTTTTAATTCTGCAGGTAGTCTATACTGTTCATCTACATCAAACTGCTCAACATTCCCAGTCAACTCATCTACATACTCCACAAACCCAATTCTTTTCCTTGACTTCCAATAGACTGTAACTACTTCAACTAGTCTGTTTCTGTAGATGTTATCATCTGAACCTGATGCTTCTGCTCTGTAGAGTAAATACGAATCAACTGAGTTTTGTGTTGGGTTCTCAAGTTCAAGTACTTGTTCCTCAGTTAAATACTCCCCAAAGTTATCTATTACTGTAGATGCGTGAGAGTATCTTCTAACTATTGCCCAATCCCCATCTTCAACAAACTCAATATCAGGATCTTTATCGTAATCAATATCTAGTGGGTTAACAATCTCATAGAATGGTTCATTTCGTCTAACCCCTTTATGAGAGTATACTTCCCCAGCTACTAAATAATGAAAGAATGCTTTTTGAAACTTATCGTAGATCTCTTGATCATACATAATGTAGTTGATAGCAGCTTGACCTTTGATTGCTCTATCATCTACATAGGTTCGTTCGAACTGTTCTAATATCTGTTCTGGGATAAGATTCTGTGCTTGCTGTTCTTTAGCTTCAGGGTTTT
>Ga0196899_1000276_pt1 | contig 27874 bp, 41 predicted proteins | sample VirMetDEL_Sep_01_FD_169095 | JGI IMG/M metagenome (GOLD analysis project Ga0196899, IMG submission 169095) | Aqueous microbial communities from the Delaware River and Bay under freshwater to marine salinity gradient to study organic matter... | ecosystem: Environmental > Aquatic > Marine >... | reverse complement strand
GAGCAGGGGTTAGTCCCGAACTTGAATGAAGCATCCCTACGCTCATTACGTGCTGCTACCTTCTGTGCTGCAATGCGGCTAAAGATACCACGCTCACCGGACTTAGAATCGTACAGCCGCTTCATCTCGGAAGAGTACGTATCAAAGTCAGGCTTCTCGGAGTACACGGCGCTGTTGTTTGCTAAGGCTCGTTGACCATTACTTAAATACCACTCACCATTCTTAGCGTTAGCCATTCGGTTGTCGGTAACATTGCTTAAGCTAATAAGAGCTGACCTACGTACACCCCCTACTACAACAATGTCTGCAATCTTACATACTAAATCATGGCACTCTAGTGACGTTAGCTTACGGCCTGCTGCCAGCTTAAATAAATCAACAGTAAAATTAAATAAGTCTGCTAAAGGTTGAGGCCCACTGGCTCTACCTCCAAATGTCTTTAGCCTAGCGCCTGCTGGGCGCACCCTAGTAAGATCACACTTAGGTATTTTACCAGCGTACAAGAGGCTTATAAGCTCTCTGAAGGCGCTTGCCCAGCCTACCTTGCTGTCAGATACAACAACCGTAGAGTCTGTTTCATGGAAGCTGTCAGCAACTTCTGGAAGACTGTTAACGTAATCACGCTCAACACTAAAGCCTACCCCTGTGCCACATAATAATATATACATTAGCTCATCAAAAGAACGGGGGCTATCAATGGGTAGATAAGAACAATTAAAACCCGCTACGTTATCTCGGTGTAAAGCTGCACCTGCTGTCATCATACAGCGCATGCTAGGCATGACTTCTAAGTTGTATATTGCATTAAATAACTCTTCGGCTTCTGAGTCTCCAAGCTGGTTACGATCTACAAAGAAAGAAAGATAACGGTTAACTGTTTCTCCCCACTCTTCTCGGCGCTTATCTTCATCTATGTAACGGGCATACCTACTTTTGTGTATGTATTGTTGATACTGATCCATCTAACAGCTCCTCATCTGCGTCTAGTTTTCTTAATTCTTCTAAGCGAATACTTTTAAAATTCTTATTGTCTTTAGTTACTTTGCCTTTGCGTTTCTTGTTGTACTTATCTCTGCGCTCAGACTTTCTATCGACGTAATTTTTATCCATCATGCTCCAAGATCCTCAACAACTTATCTTCGTACCATGCTGCTTTTCTTAGATCCTCCGTTCCGTTTTTGTACGGATATCGCCAACGATACTTCAGACTGTTTCCTCGTAAATAACCAACAAACTCTTCGTGGCTTAACATGGCGCGTATTCCGTCTATACATTCAATGTCTCCGTTGTTGTAATGCTGAGGCTTGTTAACTGTGTCCCATTCTTGAGGGGTTGCATCATCAATACTGATTTTCTTTTTAGTATGTTGTTTCATTCTTGTTCCTCTGGATAGTCAGGATTAATTTCAATGCGGCAAGAAGCATCAATCCAATCTTTAGGGATGCTATAAACACTGTACCACCTAAAGTCATTTCTTTCTGCCCACTCTGCATGTGATCTTTTAGTACCATCTTTACGCCGCTTTGCTCCCGGCATAGGAGCGGCAGGATCAGCAAATAAAAATACAAGCTCTATGTTTTTTGGTAAAGCTTTTTTAATCCACACATATTTATTATGCTCGGCATGATCCCAGAACCTTCCCTTAGCTTCTAAAAAAATAATTTTGTTTTTTATTTTTTTTATAAAGTCTGGATGGTATGTATGCTTAACGATATAGTCAACGGTATCTGTGTGTATATCCCAATCTTTTAAGATGCCTGTATGTAGTTCATATTCCCAATTAGAATCATAGCCTTTCACTACTTCTTTTTCTACTGGTCTTTTAACTCTACGTTTGCGCAGCCCTGATTTTATTTTAACAGTCACTCTATATCCTTAAGAGTTAAATGGTCTATAGCATTTAATTTTTTTAGTTTTTGTTTAATACCTTTATAAGAAAAAGGCATAGACCTTGCCGTACCCTTTTGATTATAAACAAGTTTATTATAAGAAGAGTGTTTAACTTTCAAGGCTTCTTCTTCAGACACTAAAGTCTTTAGCCATTCAACAGAAAGTTCTTTAGCTTTTTTATTTATGCGCTTTGCTTTTCTACCATTCATATACTTCATCTACCTTGGGTTCAGATTTAACTGTAGTAAAATATGTTAAACCTTTAGCGTATCTAAATGCTCTTAAACCTTTGCCATTATTAGAATCTTTAAAGCATTCTTTTTTGTGTGGGCAGTACATACAGTTTTTAGCAATCCGCATATTGCCTGCCTTACCTTCTGCTATAGGAGCATAACATAACTCAGGAGGAGTTTCCAAGTCAAGTTTCTTTTTAAGATCTTTAATATGATTTTTAATGTTAGGCTTATCTAATTCATCTGGCTGATGAAAACATAACTCCCCTGTCTCTTTATTAATAACAAGAAATCCTGAATCAGTTGTTCCTTCAGCTTCTTCATAAGCCGTGAGCTGAGCAATGTAGCCGAAAGGATCATCCTCTCTAAGGATACCCTGTCTAAATTTACTAAAGGAAAAACCTGACGCAGATTTAACATCAACAACAACATCATCAATCTTACAATCCATGTGTCCTTTGATACCTTCAATCTCAATTTCTTTTTGTTCATCTGTTACTTTGTGGCCTGAAAGCCTGACTAACAAAAGAATAACTTCTTCTAGTAAATGCCCGTATAAAAATTTAATAAACAAAGAAGGTTCAAGTCTTTTGTTTTCAAGCTCTGTTTTTTTATCAAACCAAAGCCGCCTAGCAGGCTTACCTATGTTAGACATTCTTAAATAAAACTTGTTATCTTTTTGTTGCGGCGTAGCCCAAGATTTAATTACTTCTTTTATAGACTCACCAAATTCATCTATAGTTTTATCTGAAAGGTTTAAAGGCCCGTCATTTAAAACGTCTAATTTTTTATAGATATCTTCTACTATATTCATTTGCGATGCCTTACGAATCTGCATTTGCGGGTGTGTGAATTGTAGTGGAGATACTGAACTCCAAGTTGTTTTTGAAGCGGTGTCTTAGATGCAAGCCTACCATCCTTGTAAGACTTAACATCTATAAGAGTAACCTTTCCTTCAGGATCTAGCGCAACAATATCAACAGGGCCTGTGCAACCGCAGTTTTTAAATACATGGTAGCCATTGTCCCATAACCAAGTGATAGCATAATGTTCTGCTAAGTCTCCTATCCTGCTAGAATCATGGTCTGGTTTGTTGTTTGTTATTTTAACTGGCTTCATTAGAAGTGTTCTCCACTAATTTATATTCCCAAAGGCCCCGTTGTCTTTGGCCTCTAGGTCTTTTCATTACGGTGTGACCACCTTCACTCTCTCTCCTAAACATGCGTAATGTAGCTGATACGCTTGCTTCAGGATCTCCTGTCTTCTCAGAAATTTCTCTTAGCGTTAACCAAGAAGAAGCCCCTAGCATTAGAAACCAAATCCTATCTTTTTGTTTTTTTAATCTTTTGTAATCATACTTAGGATTGTACACGATACCTTTATGATCTTGTTCTTGCTCAAATAAATCTGCTTGTTTCATGTTAGTGTGTTTCACTCCAGTTATCTCCTACTTTGTATTCCCCATCAAGAGGACATTTAAGTTTAAGAACCTTACCAGCTTCAATGATTGCCTCAACACCTAGCCTACCTACTTCATCGGCTTGATCTTGTCGGACTTCTATCTGCCATTCATCGTGAACATTAGCAACAAAGTGAGCATCTAAATGTTTGATCTTATCATCTAGTATAACCAATGCTTGCTTCATTACAATAGCGCCTGCTCCCTGTAGTAATGTGTTAAGTGCACTGTGCTCTGACCTTACGTATAGCTTACGTCCGTCTAATGCTTTAAGATATCCTTTTGCTGATGCTCTAGCAACGTTATCTTTAAGAGTTTTGAATGATGGGAGATTACTAATAAATGATTTTCTAAGGTTCCTTCCAACACTCTTACCTCCTCCAGCCACTGTTCCAAGTTTAGCATCTCCTGCTCCGTATAGTAGGGCATAGATGAAAGTCTTAGCCTGATTTCTTGATTCAAGTCCTGCAAGTTTTTGATTAGTGGTGTGTATGTCTCCATTAAGGATTTCATTAGTATAGTCCTCGTCGTTCATGTAATGAGCAAGCATCCGTAATTCTAATCCAGAAGCATCAATGCCTACAAGTTTATATCCTTTAGGCACAGACCAACAAGCCCTGCATTCTTTACCATAACTAGAACTGGTGCTGGGTATTTGTGCCATGTTAGGATTCCGATGTGTCATCCTTCCTGTAATAGTTCCGTTATGGTTTACAAAACCGTGTACCCTGCCAGAGCTTTCATTAAGTTCTTTAAACCAAGAATTAATTTGAGCTAATCTTTTTTGTATCATTAAGTATTCAGCTATCACCTCTGCTTCAGGTATGTTTTTAATCTCAGACAAAATCTTTTCGTCAACTTTAGGTTGGCCCGTTGGCGTATACTCTAAAGGTTTCCAACCAAAGTCAATTAAATATTCTCCGATTTGTTGTCGTGAAGAAGGATTAAATTCTTTAATGTAAAATCTTTCTACAAAATTATCTGTTTTAAGTTGCTCATATTCTTCTGTTGTTAGCCTAACATTTTTACCAAAGTTATCCACACCTGTCTTAAGTAGTCTACCTTCTGGGTTATACCTTTTATATATTTGTTTAGTTTCTTTCTTCGGTTTAAAGCACTCAGTAATGTTTTTATATATCTCATCAGTCCTTGAGTTTAACAAGGCTAACAACTTGCTGGCTTTTTCTATGTCAAAGAGAAACCCATAGTCTCTTTGGCTAGATAATATATTACAAACAGCATGCTCAAGCATTACACTTTCTTTAGAGAAACCTTTAGATTCTTTCTTTAAAGCTTTGTAAACCTGATAGTTAAGATAAACATCTTGCTCACAATATGTAAGCATCTCTTTGCTGTACTCTGAGTATTGATCAAACTCTATTTTAGGAGAGCCTAAAGCATACCCCCATCTTTCAAGGCCGTGATTACCTTCCCTGACTGGATTAAATAATCTAGATAAAACTAAAGTATCTACAATAGTTTTGTCCATAAGATCTACGCCAGTTAGTTTTTTAATAACTGGTATATCAAAGCCGATAATATTATGGCCTATTAACTTGTCAGCAGTTCTTAAAAACTCTAATCCTTTATCCAACTCTGAAGGCCCAAAAGATGTTTGGACTTCTGTGTCTACATCAATAGCTGATATACACCATATTTTAGTAGCTTTTAAATCATTTGTTTCTATATCAAAAACTAAAGACTTCATAATTCTAACTCGTCTGTTTCTTCTTCTACAAAGACTTCTCTAAGTCTACCAGTATCTCTATCATAAAGCAAGTGACTAGCCATGCCCACATCTCCTGTGTACCTAGACTTAAGAACTCTTAAGTGTGTCGTGTTAGCTTCTTGTATATCCTCTGATTGTTGATTACGCTCCAGACCAATAACACAGTCTGATATCTGAGCTATACTTGCAGAGCCTCTTAAGTGTGACAAGCCTACAGTGACGCCTTGCTCATGTCCTTTGTTACCTTCTATCCTACGTAAGTGTGAAACTAAAATCATCCCGACATTTGTTTCATTAACTAGTCTACTAAGAGCGCCCATAATATTATCAATGGTAGTTCTTTCGTCACCGAAAGCAGCACTCATAACAAGCATATGTAAATGATCTACTACAATCCACTTACAGTTACAGCCTATAATCATGTAACGTATCTTAGATAGTATGTCATCAAAATCAGTAGCGCCATAGTGTGCATGAATCCAAAGACGGTTCTCGTTGTCACCTGTAAATACTTTATGAACAAGATCTGCATATTTTTCTTCGCCGTACTGTTCTCTTATTTGCTCAATGTAAAGTTTTTCATTAGCCTCAATAGACAAGATACCATCGGCAGTACGCTGCCAGTTTTCTTCAAGGGCTATGATACCTACGTTATCTTCTGTCTCGTTGAGTAGCCAATGCTCTAGCTCTCTTGTAATACTAGACTTCCCAAGACCTGTGCCACCAGTTAAAGTAACTAGCTCACCTCTACGCATACCATATAGCTTATCATTAAGACCCGCCCAAGGGTAAGGAACTGATTCAATCTTTTTCCTGACAATTAATTTTTCTAAATTATCTGTAAGGTTAAGGACTCCTGAAGGTGTATAAATACTAGAAGCCCACCAAGAGTCTACAAAATTTTGATGTCTCCCCTGCCGTAGCATATCGTTAGGGTCTTTATATTCTTCAGGCAGTGTACAGATCTTAGCTTTACCCGGAGTCAAAAGCTTAGCAACTTTACGGGCTGCTTCTTTACCTATCTTGTCGTTGTCAAAAACAATAACGACTGTCTCAAACTTTTCTAAATACTCTATGCTTTTCTTAACGTCATTGACAGCACCACCTGCACCATTCTTTACAGAAACTACAGGCCACTTAGAACCGAGCAACTCGTATGCAGCCATCGCATCACACTCACCCTCAGTTATTGTTATGTACTTACCGCCGCTGTTAAATGCCTGCTGTCCGAAAAGACCTGACTCTTTTGCTTGACCTCTCCATGAAAATACTTTGTTAGGTTCTCTAACTTTATAACCAGTTATTTCATTAGCATTATAATAAGGATAAAAATGTTTTACTACATTACCTTGGCTATCAGTAAGGGCTTTAACGCCATACTTCTTAGCAGTATTTACAGAGATGTTCCTATCTCTAAGAGCTATGTACTCTCCTTCACTATTGTTCATTGTATTATTCTTATAAGTTTTAAAGTCGCTCACTGTTTCACCTTTCATAGCTTTATCATAGTCTCTAAAATAAGTTTCACAACTAAAGCATTTAGCTGATCCGTTGTCGTTTATCTGAACGGGATCACTACCACCACACTTAGGGCAAGGCTTTCTAAAGGCAACAAATGTCATATCAACTCCTAATAAAAAGAAAGGGGGCTTTGCGCCCCCAAGTAATTAAGATTCTTCTTCCTCCTTTTCTTCTTCTATTAAAGCATCGGGATCTAAGTTTTCCATCATAAGATCTTTAAAAGAATTGTTAGCTGCTTGAAGAACGTCGATGCGTTTTCTTAAGGTTTGTATTTCAGATTGAACCTCAGCTAAATAATTGAACGCAGTCTTTGCAGTATCATTCAACTTCTCTACATCATACAACCCGTCATCGGTTTTAAAAGTAAACTGTGTCATAGTTCATCTACCTCCTCTTCTTCAATAACATCAAACTCATCTAATCCTCTAGCGCTGTAAGAAACTAAGTCTACTACTTGGACAGCTTGTAAATCTAAACCCTTCCAAAGTTTTCCTTGTCTATTAGATTCCCATTCTTTATATTGAACGCGCACTGTGGAACCGTTGCCAATCTGACAATCCATTTCGTGTTTGAAACGATCAATAAGTTTAGGCGCATTTCTAATCATACCATTAGGGCCATGCACCTTTCGTTTAAAGACGATGGTAGGGCCTTCTTCTTTATCCTTAACGGTGTGACCAGCGCTTCTAAATTTATCTGCTGTCTCTTCATCGACTACTAAGTTAATAGTATAGACGGGTTCATAAGTTGTGTTGGGTGAAGTGACACTTGCCCAGTAAGCAACTCCATCAACGATAGGCATAATTTTCTCCTGTTGGTTTATGTCCGAGCATTTTAACAGCTGTGTTTATAGTTGTCAAGCGTATAAACTCTTCCAGTTTTTAGGGCGTTTGCCTTCACGGCCTGCATGACACATTGCCGCAGACCAATAGGTATCTCTAAGCTCATCCTTAAAAACTCTGGTTGATATTTTATTTAGCTTTCCTTTAACACAAGGTTTAACTGTGCATACTTTAGATCCTATTTTTACATTGCAATACCTCCATCCTTCTAAGTATAAGGGAACAACAAACTCATCACTTCTTTTAGGATTGAGTAAGTTATCTTTAAGTTTTAATATATCTTCTACAAACATTAGTCCTCCACTAAAGTGTCTAAGAAATCAGGGAACAGTTCAATGATATCACTTTCGTTGGCAGATAAGTTACCATCAACATGCATGCTCCAGTCTTTAACAAACTCAAGGAACAGGTTTTTTACTTTGGTGTCCGGCAATGCCGTACCTAGTATCATGACAAACATCCTAGACCAAGCATCGTCAAAAGCAATATGAAAATCTGACATACCTTCTATCCAGCCTTCTTCATTAGCATTCATACATCTTCTCCCGTTAAGTCAGCGGTAAGTATAGCATCATCACCCCAACAATAGATAGTAATCCTCTCACCTTTGTTGTCTTCAATTATAATATCCCAAGTATCTTTTGTTTGGGAGTCACCCGCTAAAGACTTTTTAATTTTAATTGTAGCAGTATCATGCACAAAGATATTTGTTCCTATCGACATAACGCACTCCATGAGTATTTAAGTTGAGGACATCTTTTAAATTCAGCATCAATCATATTAGCTATTTCACGACACTCAAGCTGAGCATCGTCGCTTGATCGTAACTTGACTACCCTTGCAAACGCAACAAGAGAGCCAGTCCAAATCCATTCAGTCATCATAGACTGTGGTAGTAACATCCGAGCCTGCTCTGGTGCTACCCCGCAAGCAATCATGTTGTCATAAACAGCCTCCGTTTGTTGTATTAAATTAAGATACTTTTCTTGAAACCTTTTATGTTCGTTCCCAATAAAAACATCATCGGATGATCCTTGCTTTTTATTATCCGCACGTTTACGCCATAGCTTAGGGATGTGATACTCTGGTAGGAAGTCCACATATCTGCGGCTTACTTCATTCCAGACCATACCTACTTGATGTTTAACTAATTGTCTAGCTACAAACACTGGCGCACTTATCCTAAACTGTGCCTGAACATGGGCGAAGGGTGTCCAATGATCATGCTTTGCTAAGTAAGCTACTAGTTTTTTATCTCTCGGGCCGAACTGTTCTACCTCGTTAGCGAATGAAACCCTTGCACTATTTGCAACAGTCCTGTCGCCGCCCATTAAATCTATCATCTCTACTTTCACATTGATACTCCCGCTGCTATAAAAAGCAAGCATACTACAATACAAGTTTTAAATATAGTCTTTTCTTCTTTAGTTAAGTTACCTTCTACAATATCTACAAAGATATCTTTAATCAAACAAGACACTCTGCTTAAGATGTTTCTGCCTTTGTCCCGCAATAAACTCATGTGATTCTCCTTCAGGTAGTATGTATTTTAAAACAGTTTGAAAGCATTCAACTCTCCACTCGTCGCTATAAAAATCTTCTTTATGGTCGGCGTTTTCAGGATCATATCCGCTGAATGTTTCAAGTAATCCCATATAGGATTCTTTAACGTACTCTATACCGATTGCTTCTACTGTGTCCCAGTTTATGTCAATCTTCATACATCTACTCCATTTAATTTTAAAGCTGCAACAACTCTGTTATTAGCTTTAAGTTTTTTCTTTATAATAGACACATAATTTTTAACTGTGCTTTGCGAGCAGTGTATTTTTTCTGCTATCTCAGCATCAGTACATCCTAATTTTAAATAGGATGCTGCTTGCTCTTCTCGTTTAGTTAGCTTCAACATACGTTCACGAACTCCTGTCTTATAGTTAGTTCAACACAAACCTCACCATCAGGGTGATGACGGTACAGTTCAACAAGCTTATCTTTTAATTCTAGTATTTCAGTAATCTGTATGCGCTCGCTTTCTTCATCCTGATAGTCTCTATAAGCAGTAACACAGGCAAGCACATGTTTCTTGTGTCTTTCAACTACATTGTCTACTGTCCTGTGTGACCACCAGTAAGCCTCAAGTACGTAGTCTGCATCGGTATCTATATTCATTACGCTTCCTCCATAAGGTTTTTTTCAAACTCTTTTGCCGAACTTTCTAACTCTTTAAAGATCTTTCTCAACATAGAATATTCTATATTACAATACGTGCAGTCTTCTAATAATTCTATTTGACCTCCTTTTGTTTCATAAATTTCAGAGTACCCTTTAATTAATAAGGCTCCTCCATCTGCATCTGTATAAATACAACCATCGCAATCGTACTCGTTATTAAAAAATTTATATCCGCTCCTTTTAAGATTATTAATCCAGCTCCAAAGCTCATCTTCTGTTTGATTTAAATATCCAGCAGCTTCACTAAGAGTCATTACGCTGCCTCCCGAAAGTTAGAAATAATTGTATCACGAACAGCCTCACTACGCTTATAAGATATAGAAGCAATGTTTACTTGCGAAGATTCCCTTGCTGCTGGAGCATGAGTAGACCAATCAGTAAGTGTATTGTATACAGCCCATTGATTCTTACCCATCTTCTTAGAGTAATGTGTAATATATTTATCCCACATATACATCAGAGCAGTATTGCTATATATCTTAGGTTGTAAAAGTATCTCGCTTATGGGGCGGAATGGGTATTCTTTACACCAAGCAAACACTGCCTTTGCATTAGCTGCTTTAGCAAAAGCAAAGAAAGCATCTATATTATTAACACCAATCTCAGACCAGACAAACCACTTCTCTACCTCGTTTTTAAATATATCTACAGCTTGATACATAATCCTAGCGGCATGATCTACATCTAATTTCTTAGTGTGTCTAGATTTATACATGGTAGCTGCACCATTAGTAAATACTTGACCGTTCATACAAGCCCACTGATTAGCTCCCGTTGTAGATACAAAAGGAAATGTCCCATCTAAACTGCTAACAGTTAAGAACGTTAAGGCTGCTTGATCACCATCTGGAGTTCGTAGTTTTATATCAGGCAAGGTGTGTTTAACAAAACATTTAGCACCGTTATGTGATACTTGTATGTCTTCGCTAAGACCACCTAAATCTAAACCAGATTTATTAATACAATCTCTTTGATTATCTATCATTCTTTTATAAGATAAATCATATAAGTCTGAGTACCGTGAGCCGTGTATACCTAACTCTTCTCCAGTATCTGTTCTATATATTACATGCTTGGATGCTTGTTGAATACCTCTTTCAGTAATATAAGTAAGCGGCGCTTGATCAATATCAAAATCAGCAGGGCCGTAGTCAGAAACTTTAACGCTTTCAAACATATTGATTACATTGTTCATACTATTACTTCCTTTTGTTTTACTTTGATGTTATAACCTAACGCTTTAATATATTTAACTGCTTGTTCAGTCATGGTAGTTGTACCTGCAAGCTTGCATAAAATATCAGATGTTTCGCAAGCAGGATAAATTAACCGTCTACCATAAGACTCTTTAGTCGTCACCCAGATGTGCATTGTCCAACCTCTTTAGTTTATTATCAATAAATCCATAAGTACCGAACATATCGTTTGGTTTTATAGCTCCTCTATAAACATAATAAGTTCCTCCCTGTTTCATATAATGTTTCTCAATAGCTTTGAGATTTTTAAAAGGTATAAAGTGTTTAAACTGTTGTTGTTTTCTACCTTTAAAATGTATTATATCGTGTCCTTGTTGTACCCAATACTTATCCATGAAGATGTTCCTCAAATGCTTCTAGCATTATATTGTTTAATACAGTGTTGATTTTCTCAAAAGGTATTCGCTTACCATTAACATCAACATAAGTAAACTCTATATCTTCAGGGCTAAATAAATACCAACCTTCATATTCAGCGGGGTAATAATTTACAAGACAAGATCCTTTTACTTTTCCCACATTAAAATTTAATACATCACTACAATTCATAACTCTAGCATCCTTCCAAATCCTATATCATGTATAGCGCTTGGTACTTTGCGTTTTACTTTACCATCTTTAACCGTATAGAAAACACCGTACTCAGCAACATGAGGGTTTTTTGTATATATAATAAGCTCGGTATCATCAGAATAAAACTTGCCAAAACCTTTAAGAGTCTTGCTCATTCTATAAATACCAGACCTAGAATTACTTCTGCATGCGTAATACATACTAACTCCTTTTCTTTATAGCCTCAGTGATAACGGATTCACCGTTATTTTTATAGCAGGTCAGACAGTCAATGCAGTTCTGGCCTGTACAATTTTGTATGTCTTGATGCTGATCTTTCTCTACAACATTAAATACTTTATCAAAACCTTCTGGCGGCGTCAACCTCACAACATTAACTGTTGGATTAGAATATATTAATATAAGATTATCAGGTACTTTATAATCTTTTTTATAGTTACGAATAATAACTCTGCGCTTTGTCCACAATGCAAAGTTACAGTGCGGATTCTTTAAAGCGATATTATGAAAATTAATCATGTGTTTAGTATTTATTAACTCGCCGTGACCGTGAAACCTAAAGAAAGCCGCATTAATTATTGGAATCTCTGAGTCTTCTAATATCACTTGAGATAATAATACTGAGTTTCTTTCAAAGGCTGGCTGGCAGTTTTTTCTGGAGCCGTTGAGCATATTCATTGAGTAACAAGACTTACAAATAGCATCAGATTTATTCATCTTGATACAAAACTCATTGGTCACAGTGTTCGTGTTTATTGCGGGAATCCCTTTAAGTTTACCCGTCATCTTACTGAAATGTATAGGCATTTTAATTCCTTAAGTATGTACATAACCATCAGATTCAATCGCAAGCCACATAGAACTCCATTTAACAACAACGGCACCATCCATTCCAAATGTAGGCTTAACAGTTTTTCTAAACTGTAAAAAACTCATTCCATTATTTTCTTGCTTCCATTTTCGGAGCAATGAAATTTGTTGTTTCTTATTTAAATTTATCATAACACCTCCACATTTAATTCAGTTTCAATCCAAACCTTAGCTCCACAACTTAAAGGTTTATCAGGACGATAAACTAATTTAGCTACAACATTACCTTCTTTATCTTTAATAACAGCTTCATTACACTTTCTATTTTGTTTATAATCTTTAACAGTAATAACTGGTAAGTTTTTTACAAAAGCGCCTTTACTATTAGCTCTAATATTATGTTGATTAACATGTAATATAGTTTTCATATATTTTTCCTTAAATTTTCATCCCAAAGTACTGTAAGTAACGTCATTAAAGGCACTGTAATTGGCAATAAATATACATTAAAAACTGTTACACAAAGCAGTGAAATTATTAATAATAAATATATTAAAAATATAAATATACTAAACATAAAATCTAAGAACCACATAAATACCCCTAATATTAATTAGATTTAAGTAAGCAGTTTAAACTCATGCTCAGGAGTACTCAGGATATTATTTAGATAATATTTCTAATATTTTATCCATTTTAGATTCTAAAGAATCTACTCGTTGCTCTAAAGTCACGGGAGTTTCTTTAGAAACTTTAGGCTTGTTCTTAGACCCTTTGGGTCTGCCTCGGCCACGCTTAGGCGCTTCAACCTTTGGTTCAGCTTTAGCAGCTGTAGGAATTTTAATAGATATTAAAATATCCGAGGGCACAAGTTTATTAGCGAAAGCTAATTGCACATCCCCATGAGTCATCCTAGACTTGAGTACTTCTCCGAAGTAATGCCCGACAGCCCCTCTCATCCGCTTATACAAAGTATAACGGTCGGCTTGAGAGAGCTGTTGCTTATCTGCGATAAGCTGTGTGTAGTGTGCACACACTGCGTTGAACTGCTTGCTTGATGCGATTCGGTTTTCGTCGATTGCGTACATATACGTCTCCTGAGTGTGAGGCAAAGCAACCCAGCGCTGCTTTGACGTTTTCCACTTTGCCATGCCAGTCGGGCCGCTGTCAAGAACTTTCTGCGCGTGAGTCCTTCGGACGGCGCACGAAGAAAGCTGCGGGTGATGTGTGTACATAGCCTGCATGCGATGGCAAATCTCGGAAGACCTGTCAAGTCTTTTTTGTCACTACGTAGTAGTGGTGGGTCGCGCCTGTACATGCATACACACGCGATGGCAAACTTCGGCGGGATTGTAAAGTGAAAATAATTCATAATCATAGATTATGGGGGTCGCGTATGCACTCGTATGTGCGCGATTAGCTCAACTTCGGCGGGTCTGTCAAGTATTTTTTTAACTACTTTGTAGTTAACTTGAAAAATCTTCATAGTATATTTATACTATGGTGAGAAAATCTCGTAGGTCTTTGAAATTCTTCGGAGAGTTTTAAAGAATCTTTAAAACTTACACACTAGGAAGTCTCTTAAGAGACTATCAAGCACATGAGAATTACAAAGTAATTTTATTTATTATTACTTTAAAGTACTTTAAAGTACTCTGGAGATTTCTAAAGTCTATATAGACTTTAAAGGCTGGGCTTGCTAGAATCTTTAGAGTTCTTTAGAGAACTCTAGAGTCCTTAGAGGGGTGGGCAGGAGGCCAGCACCCCCACCCCCTATATATACTAAATGTTATACATTTTAGAGAACTTTAGAGTGTCAAGCAGGTACTTTGGCGGCCTCAAAAGACCCACTACGGGGACAACATCCTATAGGGATCTTATAGCTTCTTGTTCGGTTAGGGCGGGTATTTAAAGGTACTGTATATCTATATGTAACCGGGGGGAACCGATTACGTTAGTATATAGTTAAAATTTGATTTTGTCAAGTAAAAAATAAAAAATAGTACTTGACAATATCTTAACTAGCCCTATAATGTAAATATGAATAAAGAACTTACAGATAAACAACAGTCTTTCTTAGAACACCTAGTGGAACAAGGGGGTGATCCGAAGAAGGCGGCGGAGTTGGCTGGGTATAATAGTGGTCATTATCAGGTTGTAAAATCTCTTAAAAAAGAAATACTAGACTTAGCTGAAGGAATCCTAGCTCAGTCAGCTCCAAAAGCTGCTTTAAAACTTGTAGAGGTTATGAATTCAGACCAGCCTATTCCACAGGCTAACATGAGACTACAGGCTGCTCAAACTATTTTAGATAGAGTGGGCTTAGGTAAATCTGATCGTATAGATGTTAATCATAAAACAGAAGGAGGTTTATTTATATTACCTTCTAAACAAGAGGTTATTATTGATGGAGAATATGAGGAAGCTTAAAGGCCATGTACCTTTTGGTTATAAAAAAGAAGATAAACAATTAATACCTATACCAGAAGAATTAGAAGCTTTAGAAGATATTAAACAAGCAGTAATAAATAAAAAACTATCCTTACGTGATGGATCTATGTGGTTAGAATATAAAACAGGACGTAAACTATCTTATCAAGGTTTAAAGAATATAATTGATAATGAACGATTGGGACAATAATCCAGATAAATATGTTACCGATAATGCTGGTAATTTTATTTTAAAAAAAGACGGTACTCCAAAACGTAAAGGAGGAAGACCAAAAGGTTCTAAAGGCAGAGGCTATAATTATCATAGCCAGACTAAAGCTAAAATGACTGCTAATAGAACTATAAAAGAAAAACAAAAGAAAATAGCTAAAGTAGAATCTAAATTATATTCTTATAAAGAGTCTCTTAAAAATACTAAAGAGACTATGAAGAAGTTAGAAAATCCTAATGCTCCTAAAATTATAACGCCCGAAGAGTTGTCAAGTACTCCAAAAGCTGTTAAAGAAGAAGCTAAAGATAATGTTATTTTTGCTCCGAACGAAGGGCCTCAGACAGAGTTCCTAGCAGCCGCTGAGACGGACGTATTGTACGGAGGAGCCGCAGGGGGTGGTAAGTCCTACGCTATGCTCGTAGACCCCCTCAGATACGCTCACAGGGCCGCTCACAGGGCGTTAATCATAAGACGCTCTATGCCAGAGCTGCGAGAGCTGATAGATAAGTCAAGGGAGTTATACCCGAAAGCATTTCCGGGTTGTAAATATAGGGAAGTAGAAAAGCTTTGGAACTTCCCAAGCGGAGCTAAGATAGAGTTTGGATTCCTTGAACGAGATGCAGATGTATATCGTTATCAAGGACAAGCATATAGCTGGATAGGTTTTGACGAGATTACTCACCTTCCTACAGAGTTTGCTTGGAATTACTTAGCTTCACGACTAAGAACAACAGATAGCGAGATAACGCCTTACATGCGTTGTACTGCTAACCCCGGTGGCGTTGGCGCACATTGGGTAAAGAAAAGATATATAGAACCTTCAGATCCTGACAAAAGCTTTATAGGTAAAGATGGTTTAACAAGAAAGTTTATACCAGCTCGTTTAGAAGATAATCCATTCTTAGCTACAGATGGACGTTACGAGCAAATGCTTAAAGCTTTGCCCCCAACGCAACGTAAGCAATTACTTGAAGGCAACTGGGACGTAAACGAGGGGGCAGCTTTTACCGAATTTAGCATAGAGGAACATGTTATTCCTCCTTTTGATATACCTATGCACTGGGAAAGAGTTAAGGGTATTGATTATGGTTATGCCAGTGAATCAGCTTGTATATGGGCTGCAGTAGATCCTAGTGACAATACTTTAATTGTTTATAGAGAATTGTACCGTAAAGGCTTGACAGGACAGGATTTAGGCGCTATAATAACAGAGATGGAACTCTCTGACCCTTTTTCAGTCCAAGGAGTTTTAGATACTGCAGCTTGGTCTAGAACAGGTACTACAGGCCCTACAGTCGGAGAAACATTAGTCCGTCAAGGCCACAAGCTACGCAGAGCAGATAAAAATAGAATACAGGGTAAGATTCAGATTCACGAATACTTGAGGCTACAGCCAAGCGGAAGACCACGATTACAGATTTTCAGTAGCTGTCCTAGCCTGATACGCGAGCTTCAAGGCATTCCTTTAGATAAATCAAACCCCGAAGATGTAGATACTCATGCGCCTGATCACGCATATGATGCCTTAAGGTATCTTATTATGTCTAGGCCACGCGTAAACGACCCATTAGCTCAGTTAAGACACTTACGTCTTGAACAAGCTTATACACCTGCAGATGCAGATTTTGGATATTAATATATGGCAGAAGAAAATAGCTTAACTGCTAACGAAATATATTTTGAAGAAGTAGAAGACGAACATGGTTTTCAACTGACTCTAGAAGAGTCGTTGCGTAATAACTTTGTTGGTCTTATTATGGATCGTTATCAATCAGCTGAGAACGCAAGGGACTTAGATGAGCAGCGCTGGTTAGATGCTTATCATAATTATCGTGGTTTATACGGTAAGAATGTACGCTTTAGAGAATCTGAAAAGTCTAGAGTATTTGTTAAAGTAACAAAAACTAAAGTTCTGGCTGCTTTTGGGCAGTTAGTTGAAGTTATTTTTGGTGCTGGTAAATTTCCTATTGGTATTTCAGAAACAAAAGTACCAGAAGGTATCAGCGAGTATGCACACTTAGATACTCAAAACCCTGTACCCGGTATTGAAACTACTCAGGAAAACCCAGAAGAACAAGAAGAAACTAAGGAGAATCCTTTTGACGTTGGTTACGAAGGTGACGGGCGTGTACTTAAGCCGGGAGCGACCTACGGGTCGGGAAGGTTTGAAGAAACCTACATTGAAAAAGAAGCCAAAGATCAGTTAGTAGAAGGCCCTAGTTTTAATTCACAAAACCCACAAGTAAGCCCAGCTAAAGAAGCTGCAAGACGTTTAGAAAAATTAATTCATGATCAGATAGAAGAATCAAATGGCGCAAGTGAAATACGTAACGCTCTTTTTGAAGCTGCTTTATTTGGTACAGGTATTATAAAAGGCCCATTTAATTTTAATAAAACTCTTAATAGATGGGAAGAAGATGAAGAAGGATTTAGAAGATATTCTCCAGTTGATGTGCGCGTTCCTCGTATTGAGTTTGTTAGCTTATGGGACTTCTTTCCTGATCCTAACGCTACAAACATAGATGAAGCAGAGTATATTTTTCACAGGCATAAGATGAACCGTACTAAATTACGGTCTTTAGCAAAAATGCCATACTTTAATAAAGACGCTATCCGAGAGGCTTTATCATTAGGGCCTAATTACGAAGAAAAAGACTACGAACAAGAACTAAAAGATGACAGTCGTTCTGATGAAAGTGGAGCAGGACAGTATGAAGTTCTAGAATATTGGGGAGTTATTGATGCAGAATATGCTCGCCAAGTTGGTATGGAGATACCAGACGAAGTAGATGACCTAGATGAAGTACAAGTTAATGCTTGGATCTGCAATGGTCAGATGTTGAGGGCAGTAGTAAATCCGTTTACGCCTTTCAGGTTGCCTTATCATGCCTTTCCTTATGAGCGTAACCCCTATAGCTTCTTTGGCATTGGGGTTGCTGAGAACATGGATGATTCTCAAAAGATCATGAATGGTCATGCTCGTATGGCAATAGACAACTTAGCGTTATCAGGATCGTTAGTCTTTGATGTAGACGAAACTGCCCTTGTGGGTGGTCAAAGCATGGAAATATATCCGGGTAAAGTCTTCCGAAGACAGGCGGGGATGCCCGGACAAGCTATCAATGGTTTGAAGTTTCCTAATACCTCACAAGAAAACATGATGATGTTTGATAAATTCAGACAGCTTGCAGACGAACAGACAGGTATTCCAAGCTATTCACACGGTCAAACAGGCGTTCAGAGCATGACGCGAACTGCTTCGGGTATGTCCATGCTACTTGGCGCAGCATCCCTTAACATTAAAACTGTAATTAAGAATCTTGATGACTTCTTGCTTAAGCCTCTGGGTGAAGCATACTTCCAATGGAATATGCAATTCCTAGAGTCTAAGTTAGAAGTTAAAGGTGATCTAGAAGTAAAAGCAACTGGTACAAACAGTTTGATGCAAAAAGAAGTACGTAGCCAAAGACTAACTATGTTCTTACAGACTGCTCAAAATCCTGCTATTGCACCGTTTATTAAAATGAATAAGCTAATTAGCGAGCTTGCTTATAGCCTTGATCTTGATCCAGATGAACTGATTAATGATCCTGAAGAAGCAGCACTAATGGCTCAAATTATAGGAATGCAAAATAATGTTGGACAAGCAACTGGCCCGGAAGCTGGCCCCGGTAGTGAACAACCCGGAGGTATGGGAGCCAATCAAGGAGTACCTCCAGCAGGCCAAGAGCTTGGAGCTACGGGTACTGGCGGTGGCAACATCGGAACTGGAGCTGTACCGCAGTCAGGGGAGGCTGAGTTCTCTGGAACGCCTAGAGCAGTTGAAGGATAGCGTTAAAGTAGAGATGGAGCGAAAAGATGCCGGGTAAAAAAAGTATGCTGAAAAGGGAAGAATACGTAGTAGGTGGATTAACCAAAGCGTTTGTACCTGTTGCAAAAAGAGTAGCTAAAATATTTGAAGAAGACGTTACTGAAAAAGAAATAAAAACTAAACTTAATACAATTATTGATAAAATTGAAGCTGCTCCTCTAGGAAGTACAAAAAAAGAAACCTTCCAAAAAATTGCAGATGAAGAAGATGTGGCTTTAAGTCTTGTAAAAGATGCAAATAAAATTAATAGTTATAGGTCTGGAGGAGGCAAGTCTGATTCTTTATTAGGAGAAGTAGCCGCAACTGTAAGAGCTATGACAAAAAAACCTACTTCAGGACAAGCTGACTCCGAAGCTTTAGGAGGAACAAAAACTACTAGAGAAGCTAGAAGAGGTAAAGGGTTTGCAATTTTAGGTACAGCAGCTTTAACTGTTCCTACTACTGCTCTTTCTACTGCTTGGTTTATGAGTAATGATAAAGAACCTACGCCTAAAGAGGCCTCAGATTTTGAAAAAGCTTTTAGTAAAGCCCATAATGCTGGCAAAGAAACATTTATGTTTAAAGGCAAAAAGTATACTACCGATGTTAGAAAAGGAAAATCAGAAGGCGGCGTTATGAAACAGCTTAAACAAAAAATTATGTCTTTACTTGCTCAAAAAGAAAAAGCGGCTAATGAAGAAGAAAAAGAAAAAATTCAAATGCAATTAGATTCTTTTTCAGAAGAAGATATGCGCGAAGCTTTAAAGGAAAAGGATACTCCTGAAGAAGGTCTTTTTGATAATAACAATAGAATTAGCCAAGAACCTAAAAAAATTAGATTACAAAGAGCAGACGGTGGGTCAATGCTTGTACCGCCTGAGATGCCTGTAGATACTTACACGCCTGAAGAGCAGGCAATGGCTGAAGAAACCCAAGTATCAGACGTTGAGATGGAAGATGATTATATGGGTTATGTACTAGGAGAATCCCTAGACGATAACGAACAAGAATATTTAATGGGAGCTTTGGAATCAGATCCAAGGCTTAGTGAAATTTTTGATAAAGTTGTAATGACTGCATCAGAATTTTCTGGGGCTGGAAAAGTTGAAGGCCCCGGAGACGGTGTATCAGATTCAATCCCTGCACGATTAAGTGACGGAGAATTTGTTATTACCCAAAAAGCCACCGAGCAAATCGGAGCAGAAAACCTTCAAACAATGATGGATAATGCTGAACGAATGGCAGATGGTGGCATAGCAACGCGAAAGGCAACTGGAGGTTTATTAGATTCTAGTAACATGCTAGAGCCTAATACTGGAGTAGACGAGCAAATTAAAAAATCTATGCTTTACTCAAACCAAGTTCCTAGCTTAAGAGGCACTCGCGTTATTTAATAGTACGGCTACCTTGTAGTGACAAGCCCCAAATTTTTAAAAGACGTTTTAAATTGGCTACCTTGCAAGAAACAAGCCCCGTAGAAAAGGAGAGCAGTAATGTCCGAACAACAACTAGAGGAGCAACAACCTAACCCATATAACATGAAAAAGGCTTGGCATACGCCAGATGGCCCTCGTCAGCCTAAAGCTGACACATTGTTTTATGAAGAAGAAGCTCCTGTTCAAAAGGCTACCCGCAGAAAAGAAGCGGCCCCTTCTGACGAAGAAGAAACCACAACTAATTATAAAAAAAGGTATGACGATTTAAAGAAACATTATGATCAGAAACTTTCTGAATTTAAACGTAAAGAGCAAGAACTTTTAGAGCAAGCGCAAGCAGCTCAACCACAGTATCAAGCTCCTAAATCTGAAGAAGACTTAGCACGTTTTAGAGAAGAATATCCTGATTTATATGATACGGTAGAAACTGTAGCACACATGCGAAGCCAACAAGAAGTGGAAGCTTTGCGATCTAAACTTTCTGTTATTGAACAACGGGAAGCAGAGATTGCAGCGCGAGAAGCTGAGGCTGCGTTGAAAGAAAGGCATCCTGACTTTGATGAAATTAGAGGAGACGATGGCTTTCATGAGTGGGCGCAGGAGCAACCGGATCAAATTCAAGATTGGATTTATAACAATCCTGATAATGTTACTTTAGCTGTTAAAGCTTTAGATCTTTATAAATTAGAAACTGGTAAAGGACACTCTGCAAAAACTAAAGGTCGTCCAAAAAAAGAACCACAAGAAGGTTCTGCTGCTGATATTGTGTCTACTAAAACAACAAATGTAGATGCTAAACAGGCAAAAATTTGGACAGAAAGCGAAATCGCCAAGATGTCCTTAGATCAATTTGATAAGTACGAAGAAGAAATTCGTGAAGCTCTTATTGAAGGACGTGTTGTGCGAGGCTAAACTTTTCTACTTAGGAGATATTTAAAATGGCACAAAATACATCAGATCAAGGGTTTGAATTTGCAACAACCCCAACTAACTTTGCGGGATCAACTAACTGGCTACCTCAGTTATATTCCAAGCAAGTACTCAACTTTTTCCGTAAAGCTTCTGTAGTAGAAGCAATTACCAATACGGATTATGCAGGTGAAATTTCTGGTTACGGTGATACCGTTAAAATCATTAAAGAACCTGTAATCACTGTTGATCAGTACGAGCGTGGACAAGACGCTGCTAAAACTAACTTAACCGACACTGAAATTACGATGGTCGTAGATATTGCTAACGCTTTTAAATTCATCGTTGATGATATTGAAACGCAAATGTCTCACATTAATTTCCGTGACGTTGCTACTTCATCTGCTGCTTACGCTTTGCGTGATGCTTTTGATGTAGGCGTATTGGCTAAGATGTTTGCTGGCGTATCTGCTTCTGGCCCAGACCATATTATTGGTGCTGACGCTGCTGCTGGTACAGGCGGTGTAGCAGAAACGACTGCTTCTGTTGACCTTCTTGGTTCAGATGGTAGCGGTGTTGACGCAATCGACCTTATGGCACGTATGGCCCGTCTTCTTGACGAGCAAAATATTCCTGAAGAAGGACGTTGGTTCGTAGCTGGCCCTGCTTTCTACGAAGAACTTTCTCAGTCAGGATCTAAGTTGTTGTCTGTAGACTTCAACGCAGGCCAAGGATCAATCCGAAACGGTTTGGTATCTTCTGGCAAGCTGCGTGGGTTCAACATGTACAAGTCTAATAATATCGGTGCTACCTCTACGGCTACTGGTAAAGTTATGGCTGGTCACATGTCTTCTACGGCTACGGCTCAGACAATCACCACTACTGAAGTCATTCGTGACCCCTCAAGTTTTGGTGACATTGTACGTGGTCTTCATGTATACGGCGCTAAAGTGTTGCGACCAGACGCTCTGGTTTCAGCTTTTTACACTGTTGACTAATAAAGCGTGGGGGATGAAATACTCCCCCATTTTTAAGGAGTTTACATGCCACAGATAGGAAATGATAACAAACCTGTTATCCTTAAAAGTGGACAAAGAAATAAAAAAAGAATTTTAGGAATGACTGGAAGTTTTTACGTAGGTGAAAATAAAAAAAACTACGATGAAAACTATAATCGTATTTTTAAAAATAAAAAATTGGGGGATAAAGAATGAAGCAAACTTATTCTAGCTGTGGAGATATGGAAAAAAGAGTAGGTAAAATGTGCGGTGGTGTAATGCATAAAAAAAAGAAAAAACAAAAAGGCTAAAATAAATGGTGGCTAATTATCTAGATATAACAAATGAAGTTCTAAGAGAGATGAACGAAGTTCCTCTAACTTCAGCTAACTTTGCTGATGCTCTAGGCATTCAACAACACGTTAAAGACTGTGTAAATCGTGCATATTTAGATATTGTAAATGAAGAGCCTCAATGGCCTTTTCTTGCTTTAGACCTAAGTGGATCTAGCAATAACATGTACGGAAATACGTATGTGGAAACTGTTGCTGGTACACGCTGGTATACTATGAAACCCGCTTCTTCTAGTTTAGTAGAAGACTATGGTTATGTAGACTGGGATAATTTTTATATTACTACAAAAGATGTAGCAGGTGAAACTACTCCCTACATAATGAAAAATTTAACTTATTCTACAACAGAAGACTGGAAAGATTTTAGACGCATTTCAGAAAATCAAGATGAAGCAGACACGCAAAATTATGGTGTACCTTCTATAGTTATTAAAAGCCCTGATAATCGTAAAATAGGTTTAAGCCCCATACCAGACAAAGTATATCGCGTCTGGTTTTTTGCATATAAACTTCCAACAGAGCTAAGTATTTATTCAGATCAGATTGTTTTTCCTAATATCTACAAACCAGTTTTAATTGCTAGAGCGCGTTATTATGTTTATCAGTTTAAAGAAAATCCTCAGATGTCTTCTTTTTCATTAGAGGATTATAAACGTGGTCTTAAGCTCATGAAATTAAATTTAATGAACCCTACACCGGATTATATTAAAGACGATAGAATGAGATTTGTCTAATGTCACAACCTTTTGGTATATCATGCAGAGGCGGTTTAAATACTAATTTAAATCAGCTAGAAATGTTGGCGCAGCCCGGAGTTGCTAGAGAGTTAGTAAACTTTGAAGTAGACTCTGACGGTGGATACAGACGCATTAACGGCTTTAATGTTTATGGCGGTGAAAGTGCAGTAAGGCCAGAAGCAGGAAATACTATACATGGCGTTTTTCCCTATGCTTTAGGGGTAGTTGTTTGTGTAGGAACAAGTATTTATTATAGTGAAAACGGCATAAACTGGACTCAAATTAATTACGATACAGGACATGTTGGAGTCATTGAATCTAATTTAAGTTTGCAAACAGAGTTAGATAGACCTCAACAAGGGCAAGCACAGTTTGTTTTGATGAGAGCGCCTACAGGACACACTAATAGCCAGTATGGGGCGTTAACTATAGCAACAGCTGGTGGAGATAAAGTAGCTCATTTTCATATTGATGGTACAGGAGCAGGACGTTTATTTATATACGAAGAACTTTCTACGCCTGCCGCTGGTCAGTACGTAGAAGAACACGATAAACATTTATGTATTGTAGATCCTGTTAATAGTCCTTCTACAGTTTACTATAGTAAAACAAATGACGATAGAGATTTTACAGGTACAGGTTCTGGTGCGGTTTCTATTTCAGATGAAATTTTAGGTATAAAAAGTTTTAGAGATAATCTTTATATTTTTTGTGAAAACACAATACATAGATTAGAAAATATTAATGACCCAGCAACTCTTAGAGTAGTACAAGTAACAAACAATATAGGATGCTTAAGCGGCTACAGTATTCAAGAAATTGGAGGAGATTTATTATTTTTAGCTCCTGATGGAATAAGAACTATTGCAGGAACAGAACGAATAGGTGACGTAGAGTTAAGTTCTGTAAGTAGACAAATACAAAAAATAACAAAAACTATTGCTGCTTCTTTAAGCTCTTATATTATTTCAAGTATAGTCATTAGAAATAAATCTCAATATAGACTTTTTTATTCTCTTGAAAATGCTGAATCAAGTACTTGTAAAGGGATTATAGGTTCTTTAACTTCTAATGGTTTTGAATGGTCTGAAACTTTAGGAATACAAGCTTTAAGTATCTCTTCTTCTTTTGATAGTAATAAAATAGAAAGATACTTTCATGGCGATAAAGACGGTTATATATACTACCATGACCAAGGAAATTATTTTACTCCTGCAGGCACTCCTGCAAATATTAGAGCTGTTTATTTAACCCCTGATTTTGATTTTGGAGATGTAGGAACACGTAAAACAATTAAAAATATTAGAGTTTCATTAAGTCCTGAAGGAGAAATAAGACCTTCTGTAAGAATAAGATATGATTATGATGATGTAAATATTGCTCAACCTCAAGATTATGTTTTAAACTCTATACCTTTACCAGCTATTTTTGGAACAGCTTTATTTAATTTTGCTATTTTTGGAGGTACTAATGATCCAATGGTTAGACAAGCTGTAGAAGGAACGGGCAATACTTGTAGCTTTAAAATATTTAGCGATGATCAAAATGCACCTTATGCTATAAATGGATTATACATAGATTATATGCCTACAGGCAGGAGATAAAGTTAATGGCACAAAATTATATACGACAAAGTTCTTTTTCTGATGGCGATACAATTACTGCATCGCTATTTAACAACGAATACAACCAACTTCTAAATGCTTTTAGCTATTCTTCTTCTGATTCAGCTGCTACTGGACATAGACACGATGGCAGCACAGGCGAAGGCGGTAACATTCCTAAAATTGGCGATCTTGATTTTTTAAATAAAATTGAAATAGACAGTAGTAATAACAGATGGGGAGTGTATGTTGAAGTTGCAGGAGTTTCTACAGAACAAATTCGTATTCAAGATGGTAGTATTGTGCCTGTTACTACTAATGATATTGATCTTGGATCAGGAAGTTTACAATTTAAAGATTTGTTTATTGATGGTACAGCAAGCATTGACAGCCTCACTCTCTCAACCGGATCTACTGTCACTGTAATTTTAGATGAAGATAATTTAGTTACAAATAGTGATACAGCTCTTGCTACTCAACAATCTATTAAAGCTTATGTAGATTCTCAAATTACTGCAAATAACGAACTATCAGAAATATTAGTTAACGGTAATACTACTGGCGGCACAAATATAGCGGTTAGTACGGGCGACGACATTACGTTTGCAGACGACAGCAAAGCCATCTTCGGTGCTGGCCCAGACTTGCGTATTTATCACGACGGGTCAAACAGCTATATAAATGACACGTCGGGTACAGGCAATCTATACATTGCATCAAACCAGCTAATTATTAACAACGCCGCTAATAATGAAAACATGGCGCGTTTTGCTGAAAACGGTGCGGCTACTCTGTATTACGATGGGTCAGCCAAACTAGCCACCACCGCCACAGGCGTAGACATCACGGGTACTGCAACTGCCAATAATTTAACGCTGTCAAATGTAGCGGGCGTGACTTCCATTAACGTAAATGCTCCTCAGTATTCAAGTAGCTGGACTTTATTCAGTGGTGCGGGTGGCGCGAATGCGATTGGATTCTGGGACGGCTCAGCTTACCGCCTAACCGTAAACCCATCAGGCATCGACGTAACGGGTACTGCCACGATGGATGGTTTGACTGTTGATGGCGATACAACAATCAACAGGGCAATTTTGAGTAGCACGGCGAGTGACCCGGCGCTTGAAATTTCTGCTCGTTCAGATACATCAAACTTAGACTTTAAATTTACGGACACTGATGGCTCTGTCACTGTTAGTCAGGTTCATCATAAGTCTGAATATTACGCTACTGACGGCACTCAAGTCAGCGCCAAAGTTAGAACAGAATATGCCGATGTTTCTGGTGGAATGAATTATGTAATTTCTACTTCAGGCGCAGGTGTAGCTGTCAGAGATAGATTGATTATTGCTTCTAACGGAGACATCAGCTTCTACGAAGACACTGGCACAACGGCAAAACTAACGTGGGATGCTAGTGCTGAAAGTCTTAACTTTGCAGACAACAGCAAAGCCATCTTCGGTGCTGGCAGCGACCTACAGATTTATCATGATGGTAGTCATAGCATTATTGAGGATGCAGGCACTGGCGACCTTATTTTACAAGGCGGGAATGATTTAATCCTTAGAGAAACTGACGGCAGTACGGAATACTTACGTGCCAATGAAGGCGCTGGCGTTCAAATTTATCATAATGGATCTCAAAAGTTTTTAACCACCGCCACAGGCGTAGACATCACGGGTACTGTGACTGCTGATGGTCTGACTGTTGATGGAACAAGCGCAGAAGTAATTTCAGTAAACTCAACAGCAAATGGTTCACAGATTGCTTTTGACAGTGCAACAACCTCTTCTGATTGGCTTGTTGGTATTGCCAATGATGCAACCGATGACTTTTTAATTTATCAAGGTGGTGCAGGTGCTGGAGATATTAGACTATACACTGATGGAACAGAACGTTTAACAGTTTTAAATGGTGGCAACGTCGGGATTGGTACTAGCAGCCCATCAGGACTGATGAGTTTTGCAAAAGGCAGTAGAACGCTCGACTTGAAGTTAGAGGACACTGCGGCTACGGGAGATGTTGGTGTTCAGCTAAGAGCAGGCTCAGGTGACTACTTTGGAATCGCTGCGGGTGGTGGTACAGGCGTTGGGATTGTCATTGATGACTCTAACAATGTGGGGATTGGTACTAGCTCACCAAGATATAACCTTGAAGTATCTAGCTCTAGCAATACTTTTGTACAAATTGCATCGACATCAACTAGCGCACTGACAGGCTTGTTGTTTGGTGACACTTCAAATGCTGTCGGTCGAGTTACCTATGACCACTCAGACAACAGCTTGCAGTTGTTTACTAATACAACCGAAAAGGCAAGGATAGATGCAAGCGGCAATTTGTTGGTTGGCAAGACCTCAACAGGCGCAGCAACAGCAGGTATTGAGCTGAACGGTGCTAATGATTTGCTAAGAATTGCCAGAGATGGCGGCGTGTTGCAGGAGTTAAATCGCATAACAAATGAAGGCGACATTATAGAATTTCGCAAAGACAACACAAAAGTCGGTAGTATTGGTGTTGCTTCTAGTCGAGTTTACATAGGTACAGATGATACAGGTTTAAGATTTACTAATGATGAAATTACGCCGTTTAACCCAAGTGTTTCTGCTGATAGAAATGGGACTGTTGACTTAGGCGGTTCCTCAACTCGCTTCAAAGACCTCTACCTGTCAGGCAAAGCACAAGCAGACAGCTATCAATTTGCTCAAAACAGTTCGGCAACAGGAGCGACTGAAGCTGTATATCGTCCGACTACAGGAGAAATGGCGTTCAAAACAAACTCC
>Ga0196899_1000275_pt1 | contig 27944 bp, 39 predicted proteins | sample VirMetDEL_Sep_01_FD_169095 | JGI IMG/M metagenome (GOLD analysis project Ga0196899, IMG submission 169095) | Aqueous microbial communities from the Delaware River and Bay under freshwater to marine salinity gradient to study organic matter... | ecosystem: Environmental > Aquatic > Marine >... | reverse complement strand
CTATTTGACTGAACCAGTCTATTCTCCACAAGATATGTTTCTAGGGGTTGCCTTTTAGGTAAGGTTTTACCTTTATTCCACGCTTGTCCGTGAAAATGAGAAATATCTAAATTTAACTGCCTAACACGCTCTTTGGCGCACTGGTAGTTTCCTCCAGCCTCTCTCAATTTCAGTTTTTGTAGAACTTGGCGAATACTACCACTATTCGCAACTGCTTCCGCAAATTGTTCATCAGTGTAGTTCCTAGATTTTGCCATAACAGAAGACATATACTATTATTATTTAGTGTTGTCTACTGTTTAGCAATACGCGAGGCGGGATTCGAACCCGCACTGTACAAATTTTAAGTTTGGTGTCTCCTGCCTGTTGGACTACTCGCGCAAAAAGTCTTTTCAGACTTCAACATTTACAACATCAGTTGTTGTTTCATAGGTAGGAGGGTGAAAAGCACAATATTCATTAAATGTGATTTTCATCTCTTTCCACGATAGATTACAGTTTTCTGCTGCTTTAGGAACATTCCATTTGGCGGAAAATAGCATTTCCATCGATTGTCTCGTTTCTGGTCGCATATTCGAAAAAAGTAATAGGGTCAAAAAATTCCTGGGAAATTTTCGCCCCCGAAATGGAATTAAAAGTTGAATTTTGTTTAGGAGACAGTTACTGGGTCACAGTATACCACAATGTCATCTTGAATCACAGCTCTTATCACTTCAAGGACATTCATAAACTGTTCTACAGTTTCACAATCAATAGTCTTACTATCCCCCTCATTGGAGTAGATGTAAAACTTACGAGAGTGTGTATCAACTACAACCCTAGTCAGATACTCATCACTCTCATTGTCCACTGTGTAGTCCTCAGGATGGATTTCCATAATGTTTTGTTGATTGTCCTGTTATTATAGGGTAGAGTGGGGATAGAGTCAAGGGCAGTGTGCCAGTTTAATCATTGGAAGGTTGGGTCATTGAGAACATTAATAGTTGATTGAAGCTCACTCTTTTGATTTTCAATAATGACAGCTGCTCTTTTTAAAGATTGGATGTTAATAGAAGCACTATTTTTTTGCCCCTTCACCTTAGTGCTAGCATCAACATAAGATGAGATGCCACTTCTATTAGTGCTCAAATCAGACCTCAAATTAGTAATAGATGTTGCTCCTCCTGTATTACTTGAAGTATCAAACACCAAGGCATCTCCCAGATAAGGTAAAATATCTACACTGTCCACATAATTAGCGTAGGTGGTTCCTACAATACTATTTCCATAGAAGGTGTTTCCAGCCCCAATCCCATCACTTACTGATTCAAAATTTTTGGTCTGTCTTCCTTGGAAAGGATTACTTGTGCCATCACCAGGTGGTTCAAGGTTTGGATAATATGTGACAGCTATAAAGTCATCATACACTTTACTCACACCAATATATTGAATGGCAGTCACATTAGTTGTGATGCCAGAAGCAATCATTGTGGAACCAATTCCAACTCCAGCACTTTCATTCCAATCTTTAACAGCATACTCTCCGGTGTAGGCAATACCAGACTGCACTAGTGATGTTGTAAAGGCAACTGTTCCAAATGATGTGCCATCAGATCCAGTAACAGCATCTCCAGCTGTATAAGTAACTGGTGTTGGATATGTAGCACTCAAACTGATATAGGAAGTTACATCAGCAGACACTCCATCAGTCTGAATTTCACTTGCCTGCCCATACAAAGTTGATGCCGCAGATTCAGCAGCAGCACCAGATGCATAATATTGAGGGTGTGATAAGAATGTATCTGAATCTCCAATGTCTAGTATCTGATTCTTCTTTGTGGTCCCTGGATCAAGATAATTTAGTTGAATTTTTTGATCAATTGTTTGTGCATTTTCATAATAAAGATCATATCTATAAGTTTGAATACCAAGTGTGGTATAAGCACTCAGACCACTAAGACTTTGATTAATAGAAATGATGTTGGCAGACATAATGCCAACAGCACCATCAGAATAAGAAGTTACACCAAAAGACATTATTCATTCCTCCTATCAGAATCGTATCCAGCAATTGTATATTCATCATTATCGCCAGGATAATCAGCAGGAGTTTGTCCCTCATATTCAGGAATATTTTTTGCTGTATCCTTTCTTATCCCATACACAACATAAGAGCAGTTGATGGAACCACCAAGATTATTTTTGATTATGATTTTGGTCCCCCACTTGATAGACTCAACAAATAATTCTTGATATGTTCCTAAGGGGGTAAGTGTAACACCTACTGTTTCAAGATCTACCAAGTCTTTCCAAACTTCAGGGAGTTCAATAACATTATTGTCCTTAAGAGTCCCTCTTGTATAAACTTCAGCATCTGGTCCTTCAAGACAAATATATCTAAGCCTATAACCTTCTTTAGATGGGTGTTTAATATCAAATGATTTTTTACTATTGGCAATAGTTCTAGTCTCTGTCATATATGAAGCAGCATTGCCAACACCCTGAAGATTAAGAACATTGTTGATGGAAAAATATCCATTGGCAGTTACATTTCCATTTGCTACTATATCTCCATTTGCTACTATATCCCCATTGACAAACGTTTGATCAGCAAAAACATTGAACACTGGAATGTTACCAAAAGATGCTTCAAGAGTCATCATTGCTGTAGAGACTCCATCACAATGGAATCCAACATAATTGGTGTCATTATTGAAGAGGTAAGCACCCAGATCAGCGTTTTTAAATGCATAGTCACCAGGAATATTTACGTGCCAAGTTCCTTCTTTTGATGCTGTTTCATAATTATAGTTCTCAGCAGCAAACTGTGGACCAGCAAAGGTTCCAAAGTTCTGGAACCTGAAAGGCAAAGATCCTTCTTTTCCTCCTTGAGGATAATTGAATAAAGATTTCCAGTCTGAAAATTCTGCTACCATCAGATGCTAACCTCTGTAACTAATTTCTCTACATCTTTTCTTTCAGCAAAGATATGATAATGGCAGTGGATAGGCATACCAGGTCTTGCTTGGACTACAACTTCATTATTTGTTGATCTCTTTACTGCCAGTCCCTGATCAGCACCAACTGGTGTTAATGATACAGTGATGGTTCTTGGATCTACCAACTCTCTCCAAACCTCTGGCAGTTTGATGGTGTCATTATTTTTAAGAACACCTCTCACATAAACAGCATTCTCTGGTCCTTCCAGACAAGCATATACCAGGTTAGTGTTTGGCAGAGTTGGATGGGGAATAGCAAAGTTTTTAACCTTTGCCATAATAACTTCTGCGTATATAATTTTACTCTTAATTACTTTAACAGTCAAGAGTGCATCAACTTTGAGAAAACTTTTAATTCTAGCATATGTTGTAGCAAAGAAGGCATAGAACGGAGATGGAGTCATCTCTGGATTTCCATTCTGTCCTGCCATTGTTGCACCCATTTCAAATGGATTTCCCTTTCCAGCAGCACCAGGAAACTGTGATGGATCACCCACCATCTCTGGTCCCTGAACAAACGCAGAACCTCTCACTTGAGTGGGACCACGACCCAATAAATCAGGTTTTCCAGATCCTACTTGTAACTGCTTTCCAACAAATAAATCAGGTACTTTCATTGCATTTTTTCTCTTTGTTCTAAATCAGATCCACCCTTAGATCCTTTACTTGACTTGGATGTGGCAGCAGCATCTGCTGCATCTATTATCCCACCATACATATTTAACACAGATTTTCCAATGATATCAACTGTTTTGTCAGATGCTATTTTTACACTCACTGTGCCATTGATGTCAACCATCTGACCAGCATTGACTATAAACTTTTCATTGGCAGTTATATTGACATTGCCAGTTGTTTCAGTTCCTCCAGTAGCAGTTAGTTCAATATCAATACCTTCAATTCTAACTTTACCACTTGGTGCTCTTAATACCAAGTCACCACTTACTGCCTCAACATAAACACCCCATTGTCCTTTTGGAACATCATCACCTGCTTTAATTTGCGTTGATCCTGTAGATCTGATAGTGGTTCCATTCTTACGAAATGGTTCTCCAGTCCTACACATTTCAATGTAGTGCTTATAACTTTGGAAGTTTCTAATCAGAACAGCATCAATTTGATTGTCATCAGTCAGGTGACCAAACTTCACCTCACCATCCTTAGTACCTAAACGATACTGTTCGTAGTTGATTGGTTCTGACATTAGAATTTACCTACACAGTCTACAACTTGAACAATCTTCTCTGGATCATCTAGTTCTACATCCTTATCTATACAGAGTTTAGGAACAAGAACAGCATTATATCCATTATCAGAATCAATGTAAATGGTTGGCAGTTCCTTGAAACCTTCTCCAGGTTTAGTCACCTTCACATCTGTAATTCTTCCAAACTTATCAACTCTAATTTCTGCTTCTGCTCCACGATCTGGTTCAATGACAACCCTATCATTTGGTTCATATCCAAAACCTGGATTATCAATAATGATATCACAAAGATAAAGAATAACAGGGTAACCATCTACATCCTGTTCATAGTCAGCAGGTGGAGTTGTAAAACAACCAGGTTTCTTCATTACATAAGGAGCACCACCAACAATCAATTCTCCTCCACCCTGTCCACCATTGGGTTCTGTAACAACAGAAGTTCCAGGTGGTAATTCTACTGTATCTCCAGCGTTGACACAGAAATAATTATCTGGAGGAATGGGTGTTTCAATTCTACCATCTTCTCTGACAACAATTGTATCATCAGGATCAGCCCAGGTTCTTCCATCACCACCCTTGCTCCCATCAGGACCAGGGAGATATCCACCACCAGGTTGGAGAACCAAAACATCAACAATACCAATATCTCCATCTGGTGCTGGAGCAGGTATTAAGATTGGTGGAAGAACAGGTGTTCCAACATCTTGTGGGACTTGAGCAAATCCAGGACCATCTGATTCAGCAGGTGCTTCTAATCTATAAAGACAAGTATGTCCTTTTACATTTCTAAACTTACCAGCGCCTGCTGTAACAACAAGGTCAAGGTAATCTCCATCAGATACATAACCAATTTTCCTAGTAGTTTCTACAATTTGTACTTTATCTTCTTCTCTATCTACAATAAATTTAGCAGTGGATACTGCCGGATTGCCTGTTGGTCTGACATCATAAAATCTACCACTGCTTGCTATGATGACAAGATCATCAAAATCATTATCTACTGAATCTTCAGTTAGAATGGTATTGGGAGAAGGAGTTCTTAATTTTACACCAGGACTTCTGGGACTGGTGAGTGTGACATCATAAGATCTTCCAGTCTCAACCACAACATTATAATCTTGTCCTCCCTCAATAGGAACATCACCCACAGATTCTCCTTTATAGAAGTTTATTCCCAATCCATCTATTGTAAATATTTTTTCGTCAGATGCTTCAAAAGTGACATTAAATGTGACTGATGCTTCTGTTGGAGCAGTAATAATTATCTCTTCTGTGATTGTTTCCACTCCACCATCCCAGGCATCATCCATTCTGACAGTAGAACCACCAGCATCAATTCTTAATGGGTTAGGACAAGGAGTTCCGTCAGGAAGAAATGCTTTGACAATGTAATCTACACCTGGAACAACACACTCAACATATTTTGATCCACCTATTTGCTGACCATCACTAACATCATCCCCAGTGTAATCCCAACCATTAATAAATCCAGGTTCAGCATCTACCAATCTAAATGTAATAATGTTAGAAAGATCAGCAGATCTAGTGACTGTGAACTCAACATCAATACATTCAGGTGGCAACTGATTGCCAAAGTTGGTAGGACCAGACCCATAATATGGTGTTACACCACCAGGATTGCCAAGTGGAACAGGTGACAGTGATGGTCCAGGACCACCAGGGAATGGATAGTTCTGTGGTTGGAAGGGACCAAATCCAATGTTAGGTGGTGATGTTGCTGGTGTTCCTCCACCAACTCCAGCTCCTGATGTTCCATCAGTTGGTATTCTACCAAATATGGGTCTTAATACAGCACCAGACCCTTTACCACAAATATCAATGACCTTTGCCTGAGTGTTTTCAGTGTATCCTACACCAAAACTGAGCATATCAACACCAATAACATCACCAGCAGCACCAATGATAAGGTTACCAGCAGCTCCTACTCCATCACTACCAAAGAACTCAAGGATTGGTGCTCCACATAAAACCTCTCTTATGTTGCAAGCATCCAGATCAAAGAAGTTTTTGAAATCAATATCTACTAATGATTCAAAGTTATCAAGAGCATCTAAACCTACATTCACTGTTTGTTGAGACAGGTCTTTTGCTCTACTGACTATGGAATCAATATCCCCTCTTGTTACTTTATTGCCACCAGTGACAATGTTCCACTCATTAACCTCAGCACACTGAGGAGGCGCATCACAACTTAAGAATGAAATGATATTATCAATCAGACCCAGGACTTCTGTTCCAAGGTCAAGTGCTCCCTCACCAACATCAACAGCACCAGAGATTAGATTTGTAATTCCAGAAAACAATCCCTCAACAATGCCACTCAATGCTCCTAAGATAGTCCCAACAAAATTCTCTACAAAACACTTAGAGACATTGATAACTCTATCAACAGCATCTTTTAAGAACTTGATGACTAATTGAAGAAGTTGCCCAAAAAGTTTTCTGAAGAAACAGGCAATAGTATCAAGAATTGTTTGAGATGTTTGCTTAACTCTGTTTCTTTCATTTGGAAAGGCAATGTCATAAGCAAATTTTAATGCTTCATTTGTTTTATCATTTACAAATTTTTCAATCTGCTCATAAATTGACTTCAGTCCAGCAGCAATTGCTTCAGCCTTCTCCTCAATTTTTTGATTAATCCATTGTTCTTTATTTGCGATGTCATCCATCGCCCCTTGCTCAAAATCATATAGTGATTTCTTTGCTCTCTCTACATCTCTGATCAGATTCCTGATCTGCTGCTGCATCTTGCTGACAGGGATGGGTTCACAAGTTGTTGGTTCAGCAGCAACTGCTGTGTCTTCATCAGCAGCATCCTTTGTATTTTGATCTTTAATATTGGTTGAAGATTCAACACCAGTTGTTTCTCTACCATTTACAACAGAACCAGATGATTCTTCTTGGCGTAAAGTTTGACCACCTGAACTAACTGGTCTAGCAGTAGGAGGAATACGTTCAGGAGATGGAAGACCCCTAAAAGGCACAAACCCTGTGTTGGGAACATTCCTCATCACAGTTTGGTAATCATTATATCCAATACAACCCATAATAACAGGCTGCTGACCTTGCTCACCATCTAAGAAGAAACCATAGACAAAGGTTCCTTGTGTGATATTAGATGTTTGTGAACTATGTCCTCCACCGCTTCCAGCAGTGACTGGATACATCACAGATGCCCAAGGAAGATCCTCATCAGGCATCTCTTCCTTGCTCGCAGTATGGTATCCCATAATGCGAACTTTATATCTTTCACCATAACCTCTATAATCTGAATCAGATGTAGAGTTTACATTTTTTCCTGGTTTATTTTCTTTCCACACCTCTGAAGAAGGGACTTGTCCAATCCACCATTGGAAACCATCCCTTCCTACAAAATGTTTTTGAAAAAGTCCTTGTTCTATCATTTATCTATCTTTACTCCGTAAGAGTCTCTTATCAATCCAAGGCTGGTGAATGTTTCTGATGGTGTTATTCTGTGGCATACGTGTGCTACGAGATAGTCACCACTAGTTTTTTTATTTATGTCCTTTGATGTACCTGTTTTACCTTTAACCTCAGGAAAATCACATCTAATAGTGTCACCTGCTTTGATACTAAAATCACCTGGTATTGTAATGTTTGTTTGAATTGTAAACAACTGATTGTATCTCATAATAGACTGTACCATTGTCTTTGGAGCATCAAAGTTTGGTGTCTGTGGATTGTTTTTCCAAGCTTCAAGTTGTTCTCTTGTGGTTGCTCCAGGTGGATTGTATCCAACATCCATCACAGCACTCATTAACCTAGTTGGTGATTGAGTAAATTCTTTTGCTACAAGATTTCCAGTCTCCTCTTCTTGCTTTCCTGCTGTTGTAATTTTATTTTTCTGATTTGTGATGCTGTAATTTCTCACATAGTAATTGAATGATACAGGATCATAGAATATAGTTCTGTTATTGTAAGCACCAAGAGTCAGATTTTGGTTAAGATCTATATCACTATCAATAGTATAACTCTTGATAGAACCATCATAACCTTTGGGAGTTCCAGGAGTGTTGGAGTAGATATATTTCTTTACTGGTTTTTGTTTGAACAGATTATCAATAGACTTAAAATGTATTGTATTGCGTGTTTGATAGAAGAGATATCCTGCTGCGCCATTCAATGTATTTCCACCACTACCACCACTTGCTGAAACTTGTGGTATTGATTTTGATGCCAACCAAGTACAGATATAGAATGGTTTTCTATCATTACCATAAAAATTATAATTCAAACTGGTAGTATCAATATCAAGTTTAGATTTTGATTGTAAAACCTTTTTCAGGATTTCAGATACGTGAGAAGAAATAGGTGCTTCTTTGTATCTCTTTACTACCCTGACCTGCTCATTAGCAAAGTACTCCTTTGAAGCTAGGTCAATAAAGTAAACATCTTTCTGAGTATCAGGTATAGCATTCCTTACCCTGTTTACATACAAACCACTATCAAACTTTAGTTTGTATCCATAGTTATCTTCAATTGTTATATCAGTTCTCTCTCCACCACGAATGGGAAGGTTGTCAAGCAATCCACCAATAGCAACACCTCTGTTTCCATTTGAAGCATTTCCAGTCTCAACAAAACTGATTGTTGCTGTAACAGTATTTGAAAGAACACTCTCATAATAACTAAACTCAGCAACTCCAGGCGTTATATCATAACTATTACCCTTGTTAGAGGTTATCTGAAATCTGAGTATATTGGATGGTTCTGCTGGAGAATTCTGTTTTGCCATTAACCTTGCTTGTATAAGAATCCCATCAACTGAGATTTATAATAACTATTTACCATTGCTCTGGTAGACCCTCCAACAACTATTGGAGCACCAGAATTACCACTTGATACTGAAGGTATCAGTTGTGGTTGAGGAGCAGGAACAACAACTACTTGCTCACCACCACCCTCATATGATGCCTTTCTTTGGACTGACTGTGCTGTTCTTACTGCTGGGGATGATGGTGCTTTTTGAGATATCTCTACTTGACTTTCAGGTCTCTTAAGGAAATCAAGAGGATTTAAAGTATTGTCAAATCCAAAAGTTGTTTTCTTTCCTTTTCTTATTTCATAATGAATGACACCAGTATTGGTTTCTCCTTGAACTACTGGTTGTCCAGGTGCTATCATATCACCTTTCTTGACTAAAACATCTCTACCCTCTGCTATTCTTTCTGTCACATTCAATTGAGAGTTGTAGATGTCAACATAATTTCCATAACCTCCTGGATCATTTCCTACATTTACAACCTCTCCACCTATTCTTGAATAGAACTTTTCATTTCCACTAATATCAAAGTCTACACCAGCGTGCTTCCTAGCACCACCACTTCTAGAGGCACCATATGCTTGACCGTGCATTGTGTTTGTTGGTGGTAATGGAGGAAGTGATTTGCTGTAATGTCTTGCTATTGCTTCTGCTTGCTTTGCCTCATTTGCTGCCCCAGACCTATCTCCTGTTCCCTCATAAGGTTCATATGGAGTGCTCATTATTCTTTGTGTTTCTTCCCTTTGCTCTTGTAGTTTTTCTTTCTTTTGCTCTTCAGTGATTTCAGACTCTCCAGCCAAACTTAATCCTTGCCCACCAATCTCTTTAGCCATATTACCATAAAGAGTTTTAGCAGCCCAATCCCCAATACCAGCACCAACTAAAGCACCCACTCCAGCACCAACAAATGGAATAGGTATGAGACCCTGACCAATAAAAGCACCTATGGTGGAACCTAGAGATGCTCCTATGGCTCCAATGACTGCTCTGTCCAGTGATTCACCCATTGCCAAGTCAATACCAATACCAATCAGTGCGCCAACGACTGGTATTCTTTTGAATGCCTTTGAGAATAAACCCAATCTCTTGGCACCTTCTTTTCCAAAAAGTTTTATGGCAGCTCTTTGTGGTACTCTAGAAACACCTCTTGAAAATGTGCTTGTAACACCTTTAGTAGCACTGGTTGCTCCCTTGGCAGCTGCCTTAGCACCTTGTGTTAAAGCAGCATTATTGATTTTCTTTACAATATTCTTAGCAAAGTTATAAACACCAGTTCCCAGTTTACCAAATGCCTTAGAGAGGAAACTCCCAACAGCATCAATTCCTTTTGCTATTCCTTTTCCTACTACTTTAAAAGCAGGTTTGAATACATTGACAAGTGCTTTTGTGGTGCTCTTAAATGGATTAGCAAGTGCTGTGATGCCCCATTTGAGGAGACTCATTCTATTTTCAAAAGACTCACCAAATTCTCCAAAGAATGATTTTATACCATCAAAGTTTTGAATGAAAAGGGCAGCAAGACCACCAAGCAATGTGTTCAGAAGATAATCAAAAATATTAAACTTCTTTGCTATTCCAACAACTCCCCCAACAACACCTAATACCTTTGATCCTTTCTCTAGTTGTCCTTCTCTCCCCTCTCTTTTTGCTTTCTGTCTTTCATTAAATCTCTTCTTTGCGTTATTTTCTTTTTGACTATATTGCGCCTTGACAACTTTATCTAAAGCACTAGTCACTCCAATAATATTATCAAGTCTTTGAGTCAGTTTTTCATAACTGACCTTCCCTCCTTCTCCACCAATAACCTTTGCTCTTTCTGGTCTGAGACTTCCGCCAGAAACAGTTTTTCCCATATATGTCTGAGAAGGTTTAACTATTGCTTTGTTTTGAGTTATTTCTGTTCCCTCTCTTTTTACCAGAGCACCCCCTTTCTTCTTCTTACCTTTACCAGTAACAAAATTCTTTGCTGTATCAAATGCCTTATTCTTGACTGCGTTTTTAACAGTGCTTCCTAGTAATGCTCTTCCTGCTCCAAGTAATGCTGGTAACATCTATCTTACCCCGCAATATTGTAGATTGATTTGATAACAAGCATCTCAAAATTGTTAGCATCAATTGCTGAGAATGCTGGTATTCTCCTTTGATTGGCAGAGGAACCAGCAGTAGCTGCTGATTTTTCTGGTGCCCCAGTAGGAGCATACACAACCTTCACATTTGTTCCAGACGAAGATGGAGCAGATTCAATTAGATTGAAAGATTTATTTTTATTCTGAGGTGATAACTTAACCCCATCCCCAGACTGTCTACTTCTTATCAATGCGTTTCTTACTTCTTCAACTGTGTGTGCTGTTCTATTTCCTGAACCATACTTTGATAATCCAGTGTCAGGATCAGGAATAGAAGCAAATTCTAATGATAATGCCTCCATTGCTCCGTGTAGGTCATTACTTCTACCTGAGAGATAAGCACCAACTCTTGGTCTCTTGGTTGTTATCAAAGCCATTCCAAGCTTATCCTGATTATCAGGAGAGAACATATCATCTCTACTTAGTTTTGCTGCGCTTACTGCTCCTGGCATTGTTCCAGGAATGATCTGATACTTACCAGCAGCAAAGATTCCATAGTCACTGACTTGAGGATTGGATTTGTTCATCAGATATGACTGTCTATCCATTATTTCACCAATTGTCATATCAGTCAAATTTTTTCCAAGTTTGGAGGAAGCATTGTGTGTGCTACCAACAATCCTATTACCTTGTGTTCCCTGGTTCATAGAGTTGTATCCACCTTCACCTGAACCAATGAAGTCAAGAATACCACCACCCTCAAATCCCATAACCTTACCCTTCTTGGGTTTGTTTGTTCCACCAGCAGAGGCATTCATAGCAAGGAGATTATCTCTACCATACATATCACCTGCTTTATTGCTCATCACAACCTCACCAGGAGACAGTGCTACAAGTTGTGTATCCTTGCCCATTCCTGATATCAGACTTCCAGTTTTGCTATTAATTAAACCACCACCTACCATTCCAGGAACTTCTGTTTTCTCCTGTGGCAATTCTAGTGTAGGTATTTGTGGAACTGGTATGGGATTTAAATTGGGCAGAGATATTCCTTCCTGCCCAAATAAAGAAAGAGCTTTGTTTATGTTTGATTCTATTGATCTCAAGGCATCATCAAGTTGACCTATCAATAAATTGAATGGTTGAAGTATGAAATCAAATACTGTCTTCAAGATAGAGTTTAGTACTCCAATGATAGCATTAATAGCACCTTTCCAGGTCCTCTCAAATACACCAGCAGGATCTCTAAGTATTTCAATAATTCTAGAAATAGATCCACCCATCAAAGTGTTGATAATAAAGTCTTTGATAACATCAAAGATGCCCTTTGCTGGTTTCGCTATCTTCTCTGCTGTAGTTTTTACTTTATCGGTTTCATCCTTTCCTTCTAACTTTGCTTCCCTTCCTGCTTTCTTTGCTTTTTCTTTTTCTTTGCTTTCAATTTCACTCTCCTTTTTATCAAGCTGATACTGCTTGGTCAAAGTATCTAAAATACCTTCAAGGTTCTTTTCAATGGTTACAAGACTTGGCGCAAGAACAGTTTTAACAAACTGATCCTGCTCTTCGCTTTTCTCTTCCTCATTATCAATGGCAGCAGGTAGAGCTCTTAGACCACCTCTTCTCTTTGATGCTCTGGTCTTTGCCGTAGTTGCTGCTCCAAAGAAAGCATCTTTCTTTATAGCACTTTTCTTTACTTTAAATCTACCAGTCTTTGACTTGACTCTTTTAAACTCTTCAGTGACAAGTTCTACTTCTTCAGTGGGTATAGAGCTATCACCCATTCTAGCAGCAGCCACTCTTTCTCTGAGAAGAGTTTTATATGTAGAGTAGTCAATATCAGTTACATCCTCAAGACCAAGAAGTCTAAGGATCCTTTCATCTATTCTTTCATCTACTATATTATCTTCTGTATCTTTTTTTCTTAAAGCAAGCGCAGAGGATCCACCACCCCTAATACTATTCAAAAGATCATCTAAACCCTCTGGAATTTCATCCATTCTGTCTTGCCTTTGCTTTTTGTTCTTCTTCCTCTAAATGTTGCTTCAGAAGATCCACATAAACATCACGTTCCCACGGAATAAGATTTTCAATCTCCGTTAATGAATATTTATGGTACTGGATTAAGGCAAAATTGAGTTTATAATAACCCTCAAGATCCATATGGATCATGCCTATGCGAAAAAACTGGATAAGCCCTCCAGAACCACTTCACTTTTTTTCTTTGTCTTTGGATTGGTGACTTTGATTGTATGAGAAAGTTTAGGCATTGTATTGAAGAACTTTTCAATCTCTTTAAACTGAATTGAGTTCATCTGTTCAAGGAATTCAGTAACCTCATCCTTACTTACATCATCAGTTGACCAAACATCCTCTTCACTATAAATCTTTTCAATACAACTTCCAATCAATTCAAATGATTGATTGATGTCTGTATCACCACCAAAGTCAAAATTGTTTTTGATAAACTGATCAAGAGATGGATACCTCATTTCCATCATCAGTGTATCATCAATTTTAATTGTCTTTGAATGATCATCATTCTGAACCACTTTGATATCATCAAGGTTGATTTTGACAGGGATCTCTGTCTCACCGTCATCAGGTGCCACAATATTCAATTCAACCTCTTCACCAACAGACTTACCTCTGATATTAAGGAAAAGATATTCAATATCAAAAGTAGGAAGACTCTCTACCTTAATGCCTTTAGTAATAATACAACCTTTAATGACAGAAGTAATTGCGTTTGTAATTTGTTTTGTATCTTCACTCTCTAATGCAAGGACCAATAACTTTTCTTCTTTTACAAGAAATGGTCTATACTTAATTGTCTGATTAGTAGAAGGCAATACCAACTCATAAGTTGGTGTAGCAATTTTTGGTAAAGGCATAACAACCTATAGATTATTTCAGTGTGATTATTTATTATGCCAAGTTCTGATTAACTTCTGAAAAAGTTCCAGCACCAGTTAATCCAAAATTTACAGGCTGCATAACACCTGATACAGTTCTAGTAGTTGCTTGATCCAGAAGTCTTTCAAAGTTTCTTTGTTCTTGAAGTATTCTTTCAGGACTGCTGCTTGCAAGATTTTGTTTTGTATATCTCACATAAGAGAATGAAACTGTAGCTTTCAGTATTTCACTTTCATCATATCTTACTGGAATAGCATTCATTGAGATTGGAAATGCATCTATGAATCTATAGAACAATGCATTGTCTGCTATATTCTTTTCAAACTTTGTGACAAAAATGTCAGTCTTATATGTGTTTGGGTAAGACATTCTATATCCAGTTTCTTTACTATTATATGAAGAGTATGGTGCGGTCTGTCCCATTCCAGTAATAAAGTTTATCCAACCATCAAAAAAATCAATGACTTTATAATCTTTATCAACATAGAATGTCATATCTATAACATCATCATATATTCTTCTATATGCCATTTTTTCAGTCACACCCATAAAGTCAGATGTGATATCGTGAGTTGCCAAAGAACTACCTGGTAGTGTTGTATCACTACACAGCAAATCAATATCTCTACCTTCCCTTTGGTATAAACCTCCAAGTGATCTATCAACATCCCTTGGGGGTTGAACTTTGACTTGATAGACTGAGGTTTGAGCAAGATTCATAATCTTGCTCTTCAATGCTGAGGTTCCAATACTATTTGGCTTTGGTCCTGCCATCTATAAATAGGCGTGATTACTATTACTATGTATGGCGGAAAGCATAAAGTCAATTTATAAACCGTCTCACCCTGAAAAGTATCAAGGAAATCCAAACAATATTGTCTGCAGAAGTAGTTGGGAAAGAAGATTTTGTCAATACTGTGACACCAATCCCAACATACTCAGATGGGCATCTGAAGAGTTTAGCATTCCTTATGTGTCTCCTGTAGATAACAGAGTTCACAGATACTATCCTGATTATTTGATTGAAGTGAGAGAGACTGGTGGTGCGGTTAAAAAGTATGTGGTTGAAGTTAAACCAAAAAAGCAGACACAAGAACCAAAGAAACCTGCTAGAACAACTAAAACATACATCAATGAAGTAAGGACCTATGCAGTCAATCAGGCAAAGTGGAAAGCAGCAACTGAATTCTGTCTTGATAATGGTGTTGAGTTCAAAATTATTACAGAAGATGACTTATTTGATGAAACACACTATACTAGAAAAGACCATACAAGTAGGAGGCGTATGAAAAGATGAATAAATTTTATACCTACGCTTATCTTAGGGAAGACGGGACGCCATATTACATTGGTAAAGGAACAGGTCGTAGGGTGTATGGTAATCATAAACACACCCCCGTCCCTTCAAAGGACAGAATTATAATTTTGAAAGACAACCTGACGAATGAACAGGCGTTACGGCACGAGCAATATATTATAGCAGTTTTAGGCAGAAAAGTCAAGGGGGGTCTTTTAATAAACTTAACAAACGGCGGCGAAGGTTTCTGCCATAAACACACAGAAGAAAGTAAAAAGAAAATGCGGGAAGCAAAACGCCCACCCGTTACAGAAGAAACAAAAAAGAAAATATCACAGTCACTTAAAGAAAGACTGAAAGACAATCCGCGTCCTATTGAATACTATGAAAAAGGTATTCAAAAGATGGCGGAAGTAAATTCAACTGATATGGAAAAAAGAAAGAAACATAGTGAATTTATGAAAGGGAAGTTCTATGCTGCCAAACCTGTTAAATATAAAGGTATAGAATACCCGTCTATGGCGGCAGCTATGAAAGACACAGGTTTATCCAGATACTTTATCCTTAAACAGTATGGAACAAGAAGAGTATCTAGAAAGCGACACAAATAGATTAGAATATGTAGTTGATGATATTATCAACTTACCAGATGCTGATGACAGAATGCTTGCTCTGACTGAGGTACTCAGAGAAGTTGAAGTGGTTCCTGATGTTGGTAGGTATTATACATTCATATATCAACCCAAGACTCCTAGAATAGAATATGATCAGTTCCCATTGATTGCTTGTATTGGTTTATTCAAGTGGGGATTCAGAGGTATTAACTATCACTGGGCAGCAAGAGGTGCTGATCCTTATAGAAATTACACCTGGCAAGAAGTGATTGGCAATCTTCATGTTGTCTATCCACTAGAACTGAATGATGCTAGGTCTATTCCATATCAAAGCTTCAAGATAAATAACTAAAAATATTGTCTGATGGCTCAACATCAAATATCCAACAAGTTAATTTTTTATGGTGTACCCACAAAAATATTAGTAAATACTGAAACTGGTCAGGCAGAAGTATTTGCTGATGAAGGTATATTTGGTGACACAAAAATTGCAGAAGTTGGTGCTAACAATGAATGGGTAGTAACAAATAAAGCAGCTCTTACAAAGAAATACAATAATGCAAATGGAAAAAATGCATCAGAAAGTGATGTAGAAAAATATTTTATTACTCAAAACCAAGGAGTAAAACAATACAATAATGAAAGAGCATCAATAATAAACAAAAACTCTCCATTTAATACTAAAACGTACCTTTCCACTAAAGTTAATCCAGTTCCTGGAATAGTTAATCCTACCTCAGGTGTTCAGTCAAATCAAACAGAACCAACAGTAGCACCAACTCCACCTGCCACAAACAGTGATGGTAATAAACCACAAAGTCCTAGTGGCATAGAAGAACCAAACACTCAACCAACTGAACCTGGATTAACACAAACTGATGCTTTTACAGATGTCACACCAGATGGAGTAGCAGCATCTTTCTCACCTTCAAAACAAAATCTCAGATATCCACTTTCAATTCCACCTGGCATACCATATGACTTTATAAGAATATCAGCATACAAATATGTTGCTGGTGGCCTTCAATTTGGTGAAGGTAGAACAAATATTGAAGATAGATTTACTAATCTAATCTCCACAGTCACATTACCAATGCAACCTAATCTCTCTGAGTCTAACTCAGTAGATTGGGGTGGTGACAATCTTGATCCCATTAGAGCAGCTCTTGCTGGTCTCTCCATTGGTGCTATGACATCAGCACAAACCATGAGTCTTCAACCAATTGCAGAAGCAGCAAAAGAAGGTGGTGAGAGATTTGCAAACTTGCTCAATGACCCAAATACGGACAGAAGCATTAAAGCATATTTTGCTGGTCAAGCAGTTGGATCAAACATTCAAGCAAGAGCAACAGGTGCTGTAATCAATCCTAATATGGAGTTGCTGTTCTCTGGTCCCAGAATGAGAACATTCAATTTTGATTTTAGATTAACTCCGAGAGGAAGAGACGAAGCAGAAGAAATCAAAAAGATTGTCAGATCATTTAAGATGAACAGTGCTGTTCAAAGATCAAAATCACATGCATTCTTGTTGACTCCAAACATCTTTAAATTGGAGTACATCTACAATGGTTCTGGTCAACATCCTTTCTTAAATAAGTTTAAACCTTGTGCTTTGACTAACTTCAGTGTTAATTACACACCTGATGGTTCTTATATGACATATAGAGATGGTGGATCTCTTACTTCTTATAATATCTCAATGAGTTTCAGTGAACTTGAACCCATCTATCAAGATGATTATGCTAAGGATTACAATTCACACACGTCAATGGGGTATTAAAAATGTCTTTACCATACTTCAGATATCTACCTAACTTTGATTATGTAAGTCGTCTCCCTGATGCTAAAAATATTGGTGACTATGTTCAAGTAAAGAATCTTTTTAGAAGAGCAAAGATTAATGAGGAGTTGTTTCAGAACATCAACTTCTTCACCAAGTACAAAATTGTAGGTGATGAGAGACCAGATAATGTTGCTTACAAAATATATGATGATCAATACTTAGATTGGTTGGTGCTCCTTGCTAACAACATTATCAATGTGGAAGAAGAATGGCCATTGTCACAGCAGTCATTCTACAACTTTATGTTGAGCAAGTATGGTTCAGAAACTGCTTTCAATAATCCACACCACTATGAAACAGTTCAAGTAAAAGATAGCAATGGAAGAACTATCCTGAAAGCAGGTCTTGAAGTTCCCAGTAATTATTCCATTACCTACTTTGACTCTGGTTTAAATCAGGTAGTCACCAATACAAACACAACTACTATGGTGACTAACTATGAGTATGAAGATAAGATCCAAGATAATAAGAGAAATATCTACGTTGTAAAGGGAGAATATATCTCTGAAATACTTAATGATCTTGAAGAAGGTCTATTGTATAAGAGTGGTAGCAGTCAATATGTTGATGAGAATCTAGCAGTAGGGGACAACATCAGACTGTATGAATAAAAAAATGGGGGTCATTAACCCCCTTTTTTAATTTACTCTAAAATCCTCCTACAAATCCTTTTACATGTCCCTTGATCTTCATCACATTCAATTAGACAGTTGTAATAATCATTAAGTAGATGGGACTCGTCAATTGTTTGGTCTAATGTTTTTTCCAAACGATCAACACTTTGTTTCCATCCAGCCAATTGATTGTGTGAAATTAAATTGTGCATGACAACCTCCACATGCAAATGAATCTATAATAAAAATCGATTTTAGTACACTTTTCTCACCTCTATAATTCTATCATATGTATGAGACTTTGGTTTAAAATGATACAAAAATTTATGCCTACTAGTTTATACCTATAAAAAAAGAGGGGTATTACCCCCTCAGAAGATTTGCATATGCTGCTATCACTAAAAGTGTAAGACAGATCTGATTATACTTCATCAACTGTCGGCAAGTTTAGCAAAGTAACTCATAGCATCGTCATCTTCGTCATCAACAGAACTAGATGAACTGTCTTCAGCAACTGCCTTTGACTGTTGATAGGAGGTTTCAAGCTTTCGCAATACTTCTTCCTCACTGACAGACTTTTGCTCTGTTGCTGCGTAGTTATCATACTCTGTTTCCTCTTCTACTGTTGACATACGAGTGGACTTACTGCCCAGTACATAATCAAGACGCTTCTTCAGTTCATCATAAGACTTGAACTGATCAGCAGCAGTAAATGCACTGAGTGAATGCTGCTTCTTCCAGATTGCTTCCATAGCATCATCATCATCCAAGAGAGGACTAGGACGATCAAACTCTGAAGAGTCATAGTTCCAGTAACCAGCAACCTTCTTCAGCTTCAGTTTGAAGTTAGCACCCTGCCAGAAATCAAAAGGATTGATAGGGGTTTCATCTTCAAACTCAGGTTGCATTGCATCCATGATCTTGTCAAAGATCTTCTTACCAAACTTATAGAGGAATACTCCACCCTCATTTTGAGGATTGGCAGGATCTTTTACAACATAGATGTTGGCATAGAAAGAGAGTTTACGCTTTTGTTTGCGAACAGTTTCTTTATCCTTATCATTGCCACTGTTCCACAGTTCCCTGTTAAGATCGCCAACAGGATCCTTACCACCAATAGTAGTCAGGGAGTTCTCAATGTACCACCCACCAGGACCCTGGAAGGCATGAGAAAACAGTTTGACCCAAGGCAGATCTTCTCCATCAGGGGCAGGCAGGAATCGAATGACAGCATAACCATTACCAGACTTATCCATTTCTGGTTTCCAAAGGCGGTCATCAGCGCCACCACCAGTATTATTCATCTTTTCTACTTCCTTCACCAGTTTGTTGGTGAGGGAACCAAGAGAAGATTGCTTTTTAAGATCAGAAAAACTCATTTGATAGACTCCGTATTTGTTGTATTTGGCTTTTGTCCTTTGGCTTGGGGGAGGATCAGGCAGCCTCTTGAACCATGAATAATAGGATCTTTTGATTGGATTGTCAAGCAGACTCATTAATGGACTTCTTCATGTTTTCTATGATATTCGCCATATTAGAAAACACATAACTAAGATCCACATCAGGTGGAAATCCAAGTTGTCTAGCAGAAGAAATAATATTATTCTTCATCTGCTTCGCTTCAGGATCATCAGATAGACTCATTCTAGTGTACAGTACTTGTTGCTTCTTCAGCAACTCCTCTAACATTTCTACATGTTCAAGTTTATCTGTTTTATCCATACTGGAAAAAGAAAAGACCTTTTCATAAATCTTTTCTTGTATTTCAGCAATCTCTTTCATTTCTTGCTGAACAAACTCTGATTGAAAGAAACTCATTACTCTCCACAAACTACTTGTTTCAAAATTTTCTTATATTTGAATACATCTATATGTAGGAAAGAATCGTACTTATCCATCCTCATTGATAGGAATTTCCACACAGGGTCTTGTAACTTTTTATCAAAGTTTGGTTTAAACCCAATGATCTTATTGAGAAGAACAAGTGTTTCCAATGATACATTCTTACCTAGATGTTCTTTGACAATGGAAGGATGCTTTGTTCCTTCAATCTTAAACATATTATCAAAGTTCTTACCATCAAATATATTCTCTACCTCAGTCTTGAAGGTATAGGTAAGTGATTGTAATTTACGTTTCCAATCAGTATAATTTTGCTCACCATTTCTAACAATCTCACCAATCCAAAGAGACTGGGGATCATCACAAGTAACAAAGTTAGAGACAAAAAACTCAACTACTTCGCTATCATCTTTTTGTCTGCTCAGTTTTTCAAAAAAGAATCTGTCCTTCCGTTTATAAAAACTCTGAAGAGAAGCACGTGACTTTCCACAATACTTGTGGTAGTCATATGACTCTCTTGTAAAATGGTTCTTCAGTCCAAGGTAAGATTTATAGGCTTCAAAAGGTGACACTTTTGGTATCATAATGGAAGTTTAGCATGTGATGTTCTCTTCAATAAGTTGAGTTCCATTGCTTCACACTTAAGTTTTTCTTTAAGTGGTTTGGAAATCAACTTAGGAACAGATTCTACATCAACATTGTTTTTTTCGCAAAACAAGACAATGGCATCAATATAACTCATCCCATTGTTTTGATGGGCGATAGATTCAATCTCTTCTGCAAACTTGCGAGAGCAATAGAATTTATTCTCTAGAATTTTATCAATGTTGTTCTCTTCAGATTGGGACATATTCCTGTAGTTTGAATTCAACAAACTCTCTAATATATTGGGAGAGCAATTTGATATATTTTCTTTTATCATATTCTTCATAGACAACACATTCTCCATTCTCGCATGACATAATGATAACGAATTTCTTTACCATTATACCAGTCATCTCATATAACATGCAAGCGTAAGCAGCACATTGTACAAAATAATGCTCAATCCATTTCTTTGGTTTTGGTTTTTTACTTGTTTTGAAATCAATCACAGCAAGTTCACCTTCATACTCAGCAATGCAATCTACTGTACCAGCAACTCCCAACTCTTTACTGAAGAGTGCTTGTTCAATTGCATGAATGTTGTCTATCTTATCTAGGTCAGGTTTTGCCTGCTTAAAAAGATACTCTGAGAGAGGTTGTACTGGTGGACCTTCTCTATTGCACAAGTAGCACTCAGTAAGGGTATGCATATCAGTTCCCCTACTGGTTGCTTGTTTTGTGATTTTGTTTGCTTCATCATTACCAACCTTTGCTCTCCACTCACGGAAGATCTCACGATTGTAATGACTGATAACAGAAGTAATAGATACTAACTTCTCTCCTGTTGGAGTGTCATAATATCTAACACCATCAATAGTTTCCCTGTCAAGAGAAGGATAATCAATTTCAATATGGGTAAAACTCATAGACCTAGTTCATGTTTAGCAATAATGTATTCTTTAACCAGACCACTTCTACAGATGTCTTCAGCTTCAAATTCTACCATACTAAAAGATGGCATGTTTTTGAGGATACGAATGAAATCTACAATTCCATTTCTCTCTGCAGTCTTAATAAGGTCAGACTGGGTAGCATCACCACAGAACATCAACTTGGAGTTTTCACCAACCCTAGTAATCATAGAGTCAAGTTCATGGAAGTTGAGGTTCTGGAATTCATCAACAATTATAATAGCATTGTCAAATGTAGTACCTCTGATGAATGAGGTGCTCCAGAAACTAATAGTTCCCTGTGCTTTGAGGTTAGCATAAAGCATCTCAAATGCATTATCATCAGGCATTTCAAACATATACTTTACCATATTCTTATATGGAATCTGATAAAGAGATGACTTGTCCTCATGGTCACCAGGCAGGAAACCAATCTCTCTGGTAGCCACAAGGGACCTGACAATGTAGATCTTCTCATATGGTGTCTTTGGGTCTAAGACATCCAGAAGGGCATTGTAGAGGGTGATAAAGGTCTTACCTGTGCCAGCACAACCATAAGCAACCATGTTCTGCTGCTTCTTATACTCCTCAAAAAAGAGTTCTTGGTTATCAGTAAGTGCCTCAATCTTTTTGATATAATCTAGATTGATTGGTTTCTTTCTTTTCATAACTCTGTTGCTCATACCAAATGGAACTGGGTTAGTGCTTCCAATACCTGACTTACTCTTTCTTGGCATTACTTAATTAGTCGTAGTGTTTGAGATTTGAACCTGGTGCTTTCTTTGCTTTACCAATTACATCTTTCCATCCTGGATATTTGGAATAAAGTTTTCCAAATGTCTCACCCATTTCCACTCCCAGTTTGGGAGCATTTTCAGGAGTGTAATATCTCTCCCAATCAGGATTGTCATCACGCCACTGGTCCCAATCATGAATACTCATGGTAATCTCTTTGGTTTCACCAGTTTCTTTATGTCTCACAGGGTATGTGGCCATTCTTACCTCATAATGTTTTTATATTTAGACCCACTCCAGAGCACCACCAATGGTTGGAAACTGCTCTGCAAAGATCTCCTTACAAGCATTGGCAATATCCATATGCTCTTTCTGAGTTCCATTGGCAGACCTCAGATCAATGTAATGCATCCAACTACGCAGTGATCCAGACATATACAACCTGGTTGGAGTTGCCAGAGGAAGCACAAAACGAGCACACTCCTTTGCCACACCAGACTCAAGCATCTGTTGATACAATGCCATAGAAGAATCAAACAAAGTATTCATCTGATAATTCAACTTCTCAATGACTTGCGGATCCAAGTCATCAATAGAGTTCTGACGATTCTTGGTGTCTTGACGACGGAGTTCTGGAAGAGGGATCGTCGACGAGAGTAGGGAAGAATCAGCATAGCGTTGTGAAAATTCCTGGAATGTAAATGAGCGGTGACGCAGTATTTGAGCTGCCAGACCTCTGGTAGTTTCAATTTCCAGAGTCATAAATGCCTGCTCAAAGATACTCCAGTGCTTGTGATTGATGCAATACTTGAGGAGACCTTCAAAAGAATCATTGCCTTGATTACTTGGATTGCTCACACGTGCACAATATGCAATGTGCTTCTCTGCATCAGGGGTTACTGAGATTAGATTGACTTTCATTTCTTTTCCTGTTTCCTCGCTTTCTTAAGTTCTTTTAGTTCCATTTTGATGTTTTGATATGCAGTCTCAGCACTAATTCTACCACTTATTTCCATTGCACAGATGACATCTACACGTGTGCCAAAATGAGATAATGCTCTTTCAAATTCATTTAAATCATTGTACATTTGATTTTCCTCTGAAGTACGCATTGAAGTAAGCAGCAATTCCAAAAGATGTTTGGTTTCCCTGAGAGATCCAAGTGTCAACACACTCATAGATGTCTTGTGTAGAATAATCTTGCTCTTCTATTCTAACACTCCCATACTTATTGAGCAATATTGCTAGACAGTTCTCTCTAAGTTTGAGACGTTCCTCACTGTATCTCCAATCTAAATTAGTCTGGGTATCCATCGTCATCATCAAAAATTTCTTCGTAGTCTGTAATAGGTGCTTGATACTGTGTTGTATATGCCTCAACATCTGAATAGACTTCAGACTCAAGAGCATCCACCAGCAATTTTAAGTTTCTGACAATCAGTTTTAGTTTGTCCTTTTCCATAAAAAAAGGGAGTAATACTACTCCCATTCTAACACTATTTAATTTGTTTGACAATCACTTGTTATAGATGTGACCACGATACTGGAATGTACCATGTGTTTCCTTTGGTTCATGGTTGCCAACTTGGAAATCTACACCACGATATGCAGTGTGAGAAATCTGTGCGTCATGAAGTGCGTTAACCTTTTGGATCTGCTTCTTGATCATGAGAAGTGTGTTCATTGTAGTTACTCCTGAAATACTAGGGTGAATTAACTCCCGTTCCTTCAGTCGTTTGCGTCCTTGTTATCAAAACAATGAGGATCTGTATGATTCATCCAGTTAGTAAGAAGATCTAATTTCTCACTAACGGTAAAAACTTCAGTTCTCGCCAGACGATTTGCCAACCAGTCAAAGTCTTCACACCTAAGATACATCTCAGGTGGAACATGAAGGGCAAACACAGTCAAAATTGATAACATAGGATGAACGCTCCGTTCCGCGACTTACTTGCGTCCACCGAAGTGGATGAACGTAGGTCTATTATAGACTCATTACTATATATGTGTCAAGCGTATCAGATACTACTTTTTTGTTCAGGTTGATACACTACAACTTGCCACCAACAGTTCCTTCATGACGAACTGTATCTTCTGGCCACCCTTCCTGAAGTCCTTTCAAATAAAAACGAGTTGCTCTGATACATGCATTATCAGTCAAAGCAGAGACAAGATACTTACCCTCTTTATCTTTACTGTTCCAAAGAAATCTTGCCTTTTCAATACAAAAAGCATTGTCAATCCATTCAACTTCAGTCACGCTGTCTCCAATCATCAGGTCTTTCTTCTTTAAACCAATCTACAATTTCATCTGCAGATTTGAACCCCGTACTATGATTGGATGGGTCAGGGTCTCCTAATCCCATCCTATTCATAAAATCATCCATGCTTCCCTCTTGAATGTCACCTGCTGCTTGACGACGTGCTTTGTTTAACCAATCTCTAGCAGTGGTGTATGACTTGGCAAGTTTCTCTGCCCAAATCATATCTTCAAGATTCACCTCTTCCTTATTTGCTATCTTCTTACAGATGGACTCTAAACGCAGTCTGTATTGAGTAGAAAGCATACCAACCCCTTGCTGTATTATTTATTTTAGAATCCCTCTTCTGATGCCTCTTGAATCATTTTGGATACAATATTTTCTGTACCATCCATGGTTTTAATAGCAAACAAACTGGACTTCTGATACTTCTTAATTTTTTTATATGACTTTAGAAGTTTTTTGATATCTTCTTGGGGAAGTTCAAACTCTACATTGTCAACAAAACCTTCACTCATTTTTTTGGACTCCATAATTTTGGATTAATCCTACCTTCAGACTGATACCAAGGTGGTTTGAAATCATTTCTATACTTATCCCAGTAGTGATCAAAAATATCTAATTGTTTTCTAGCCTGTACTATGTCATAACAGACCTGACCATCTTCCATATAGGTTACAACATAACTGTCATATGGAAGATCTCTGGAATTAGATACTTCTAGATCACATTTCTGATGGATAATTCTGATATTACTCAAGACCTACCGCCCCATTTGATATCAGGGTAAGCCTTCTCAACTACTGCTTGACTGATTTTATATTTGGTTTGGAGAGATTTATCCTTCACCAAACAGATAATCTCTGCTTCATTGGGATGAAGACCTTCCAGCATTTGAATGAACATGGTCTCTCTACGAATATTAGAAAGAGTATCATTTCCACCTTTTACAAAGTGGTAGAGGTTCTTCCATTCTTTTCTGAGAGAAGTATGATCAGTCCCAAGGGGTGCCTCATTCTTTTTATAAGGCACCTGACCTTCAGGAACCACGCTGATCACTGTGTCATCAAAGTTCCAAATCATCAATGCCTTGATAGCATCATTCTCATACTCTTTGAGGACTTCAGCCTTCTTATCATTACTCCTTGCTTTACTTGCCAACTCCAAAATTTCATGCATGAAAGGGTTGGGTGGGAGTGTAGTTTTTGATGTAGACATGGTTAATCAATTCAGGTTTGGTTATTTATTCGTCATCCTCAAATGTGTCAAAATTATTTTCAAATCTTACTGCCAGAATTTCATCTGGTATGATTTGTCCATTTTCATCAAACATTTCAGGATGTGTAGGAATGAAAGTTGAGTTTCTTTCAATCACATATTCTTTGAGCAAGTATCCAATCACTCCTCCAACTAAGAGAAACATGATTGAGATTACAGTGGACAGTGTAAGGGTGACTGCTAACATTTTACTCCTCCCCTTGAGAACTTTTCTTTCTAAAGTCCAAATGGAATTGGAAGAATACATCCACTTCTCTTGAGAAGAAGGAGACAATCTTACCAAACTTCACTTGGAAAGTCTTTGGTTTAGGTTCCCTCCTCTTTTTATTTCTTAAAAGCAATTCTACTCCTCGGTTTAACCTAAGAGATTTGCTATCTTCTTTATTTAGAGGTCTTTTTCTTTCTTCCTGGTTTTCTTTCTTGCTCATACTTCCAAGCATCTTCAAGTATGCCATACAGATAATTTTTTATTTTTCTTGCCTCTGGTTTCCCCAGATGACCATACCCCTCTCTGAGTTGTTTATGCATCTCATCAGAACCACCCTCAAGATAGTCTTCAAGATCCATTACCAAACTATTGAGTTCTTGAGCTGTAGTGCTCTCAATGAATTCTCGAACTTCCCTCTTGGTAGCTTTATTATTTTTTAGATATTCATACATATTGAGCATATATTTTCCCTCAAAGGCAAAATCAATTGTATGCTCTATAACATCATAGAGTTCGAAATTATCCATCAGACAAGATTATTTTCTTTCAGGTATTTAACAGTTTCTGTACATCCACCAAGTATTTTATCATCCATCACAACTTTTGGAAAGGTAGAACCTTTACCAAATTCTTGATAGAATTCATTCTTAGTAAAATCTGAACCTAATTTATACACCACATACTTGAGTTCTGCTAGTTGTAAAACCCTTTCAACCTTTGTGCAAAAAGGACAACCATCTTTTGAGTAAACAGTAAAGGTCATAGTAGTAAGGTTAGATGTCTAATTGGTCTCTAATACTTGGATCTCTCTTAAGATCATCAAGGAATTCACTCTTTGCTAACATGGGTCTGTAATCAGGGTAGTACTTATCCATCAGTTTAGCAACAGCCATAACACCAGGATAACCACCCTTGATCCACACTTCTTTTCTGTCCTCTAGGACAACATGCTTAAAAGGAAATTTTGCCATTGAGTTAGTTATTTATTTTTCGTGATGTCCCTTTAGATCTGGATTGGGGTTAGAGGGTTCAAAGGGATCACGAGTTTTATTCTTGATCACAATAAAAGCATCTTTATTGTACTTGCGAGTGCCAATAGGAGATTGCCACTTCACATTGTAGTTTTCACCTACATCAATACCAGATACTTGAGTGCCTCCAATCTCCACTACAATCTCGTCTTGAGAATCCCAATTTAATTCTTGAAGGGCAATTGCCAATTGCCCAAGCATTGCGGAACTCACAGGTTATCCTCTTGCTCTGTGATGATAACACAGTCAGACGTAGGATAAGCAACACAAGTCAGAATGAAACCTGCATCGATCTGGTCATCATCAAGGAAGGACTGCTCACTGTTGTCTACGGTACCAGAGATGAGTTTTCCAGCACAAGATGAGCAAGCACCTGCTTTACATGAGTAAGGAAGGTCAACACCTGCTTCTTCTGCTGCCTCAAGGATGTATTGATCTTCTGCGCATTCAATAGTGTTTTCTGTACCATCAGAAGAACGAAGAGTGATGTTAAAAGTCATTTTTCTCCAATAAAAAAAGGGAGGTTGCCCTCCCAGTGTAACGTATTATATAGGGTTTGTCAAAGGGCATTGCCTCTTGGCAACACTTCTTCAGGAAACTGGAAGTTTTCTCCTGGCTGGTCAACAGGTGCCATCCAGGCACGAAGACATAACATTTTCCTCAGGTTCTAGATTTCCAATCATTTTTCCAAATTATACCGAATGTGATCGGCCTGTTC
>Ga0196899_1000272_pt1 | contig 28138 bp, 34 predicted proteins | sample VirMetDEL_Sep_01_FD_169095 | JGI IMG/M metagenome (GOLD analysis project Ga0196899, IMG submission 169095) | Aqueous microbial communities from the Delaware River and Bay under freshwater to marine salinity gradient to study organic matter... | ecosystem: Environmental > Aquatic > Marine >... | reverse complement strand
GGGGAGGTAATCCAGGCCGGAGATTTGCTAAGGCACAGAAACGCCAGATCGAGAGAGACCGAGCCAAAAAATAGCCCGTCCAAAGGCGTCCAAGATAGGTCCATGATCTAATGGACATTCGAACCCCCTTGAGGACTGGATCCTCGAGGGAATGTCCAACATGTCCACCAAATTCTAATTAATAATGGGTTTATATCTATGTAAATTTTCTTTTTAGGTTTTTTCTTGGACATGTTGGACATTATATAAACGATCTAGTGTTTATCGAGATCGACCTGTCCATTAGATCCTGGACATAGTTGGACATGCTTGGACATTCCCTAGGGATAAACCTATGGATAACTCTGTGGATAACTCTGTGGATAACTTTTCGAGATAGCTATCTATTATAGACAGAGAGGGCGTTTAGCCTGTGGATAACTCTGTGGATAACTCTGTGGATAACTCTGTGGATAAGATGTCCAAAACTTTTCTATATATACATTTATTAAAAGTTTTGGACGCCTCCAAACGATAGAGACCCAGGACGGATCCTGGGCCTCACCTTTCCCTTACATATGAAAGACGGGCTTTCCATCTCTCTCCAGTAATATAACCAAAAAAGCTCCGGAGGGGCGTCCAGAGCTTTAAAGATTTTCATCTATTGACGGAGATTTGGATATTAAATCCTGAGAGGTTTATATCTCCATCTCCTCCGGAATGTCAATTCAAAATCTCGGAGATCCAGGAGGGTCTCGAATATTTCCTTTTCCTCTGCCCTGGAGAGATTACCCTCTCGAGCCCACAGAGTAGCGATACATTGACAAGTAAAGCGAGAGGGGACCGCTCCTCGGTTTCTCCATTTATAGATCGTCTCGACATGGATCCCCAGCTCCTCGGCGAGTTGACGATTAGAGAGCCCTCGAGACTTTCTCCATTCATGGATCAAATATCGGATCATCATAGACCCTCCAGATAGTCCCAGAGCGTTAATTGTGCCTTGCTATCCAGATAGTCCTCGATAGCTTGATCGGCTCGCCCCTCGATTATTGGGATATATTCGTCCTGGAGCTCACAACCTATACAGGAGAACCCCTCGAGGATGGAGGCGGCGAGAGTGGAACCAGAGCCGGCAAATGGATCGAGGACCACTCCCCCCGGAGGACATAGGAGCCGGATTAACCATCTAAGGATTTTTATCGGCTTGACTGTAGCATGATGATTAGCTCGATTAGGGGAGGCGTGACCATCAAATCTAGCGCCCTCTCCATTCCCGAGATTAAACTTAGATTTGCACTCCTGAGATTTGAGGTGATCTAGACCTTTCTCTCTCTCGGAGGCGGAGGGTTTAGGACAATAGTAGATATTCCCCGGCCATAGTCCGAGAGGATGATTAATTTTAGCTCTCGGATCCATAAAAGGCCAGGCGTCCTCCCCTTGAGCATGTCTCGAGGCGTCTATATTGATAGCTCCGGTTCCGGTCGCTCTCATTTGAGCCGTTATAGAGCTCTCCTGGAGAGGCTTGCGAGCGAGGACGGCGGGCTCCTGAGACGGCTTAAGATTAGTCCCCCATCCATTCCATTTAATGGCGTCCGAGTGTTTAGGCTCATAAGGAGGGAGCCCGGTCTGGAGATCAGCTCCATCCTCACTCTTTGGCCTCGCCTGGTTTGTCATGTGTTTAAGTGCGCCCTTTCCTCTCTGCTTTATGAGCCCCTCCTGTTTATCTATGGAGAGCGCTATATTTTGAGATTTAGGGAACCCTTGAGAGTAGATCCAAGAGATCATGTCTCGGAGCTCGAACCCGGCGTCCTCTATTGAGACGGCGAGCCGGTGATAAGTACGAGTAGCCGAAAAAGCGACCAAATGTCCTCCAGGCTTTAAAACTCGGAGTATTTGGCTCCACAATTCCGGATCATGCGCTATCCCGCTGCTGTCCCAGGACTTAACATGACCCAGGGCGATCTCATAAGGCGGATCCGTTATTACTGCATCGATCGAGGCGTCCGGGAGGCGCTTTAAGGTCTCCCGGTTATCACCTCTGAATATTTGATATTTGGGTCTCTCAATATTCATTATTCGTCCACCTCGAAATCATCATGCAGAAATACAGGCCACCGCTCCTCTCCTAGGTGATTTTCAGGAGAGATATTAAAATCGAAGTGCTCCAGGGCGCTCGCTCGATCTCCAATTTCGACGGTGAGGAGATCGATAATCTCATCATAGCTATAGATTAGCCGATCTCCGAAGAAATCATATCCGAGAACAGCTCGATCAAATAGAGACCGGGGCTCCAGAATGATCGCCTCCGAATGCTCATGAATGCCTAGCTTGATTACATTCTCGACTATTTCAGATCCAGTCATAACTCCTCCATTTGGCTTTAAGTTTCCATTTCAACCGATCCAAAAAGGACGCCCTGGAGAGATTATGATAGAGATAGCGAGCGTCTCTCATGTCAAATAGAGCACAATGCGCATTCTCCGCACTCATCCCGAGGAACGCTCGAGCGGAGCTCATTCCGAGACGATTTAGCCCAATTGGAGATAAATGCTCATGAACTAGCGTCATCGTATCCACTCCTCGGACCGGGAGCGGCTCGAGATTTTCCGGCTCGAACCAGGCGTTCAAATAATGGAGATCAAATTGGATATTATGACCTATATAGAGGGCGTTTTTATTATTGAGGAGCTCATGGATCCCCCTTGCGCATTTATGCCAGGAGGACAAAATATAACTTTTCATCCGAATATTATAATTATTGACCGAGAGCGCCTCTGGATGATGATCTCCCGGCTTATAAGGTAGAAATCGCCATACATGCTCCGAATAGCTCCCGTCCTCCGCCTCGAGACCGATAGCGAGCTCCAGGATCTCTCCATAAAAGCCTTTACTCCATCCCGGCTCTAATGAGGAGGTCTCTATATCAATAAACATTTTAATCATTGATCACCTCCGAAATTACGGATCGAGCCGGTGAAATCACAGAGCCCCCATTTAGCGCACCCTGGGTTAACTTTTGTCTCCATATCAAAAAGCTTTAATTGCTGTCCTGATAATTCGTCTCGGCTCCATTTATAGACCTCTTGGATAGGCCCTCTCCGATAAAAGGGGCGTGTCAGAAATCCAAATTTTTCCTCTACATTGATTAGAACATTTTGCGCTTTATGATCCGCCGGATAATGAGCTCTCGTTTTTTGTGCTAGAAATCGCTCTACTCTATCGATTAAATCTATACGAGATTGATCTAATAACTTAATTGCTGCTTTACTATCGGCATAAATACAAGGCCAGCACCCGACCCGAGATAATCCATTTAAATAAAGCTGATTAGGCACTAATCCGAACCGGTGGTGAATGTCGATAACGTCCTCCTCCGTCCAATTATATAGTGGTCTCCAGAGCCAGGCGTCCACATGTGGGTTCCATTCAAATTCTGAGACCTGAGAGCGTTTCTGGCTCTCCTCTCTCCGAACTCCGACTACATTAATAAAATCATTTTCGAGCGTCTCAAAATATTGATTTAAAGGGTCGAGTTTTAATTCACGAGTACACCACTTAGTAAAATATGAGGGCCACATATACTTTTTAAATACTTGACGGATCATGGCACTTGGACGCCCTAATCGAGCCTCCTCCTCCAGAATAAAAGCCTGGGTCTCATCATCAAATTGATCGAGGGGCGTAATATTAGAAACCCGGTGAATTGGACCGATCGTCTTTTCGAGCTCATCGAGATATTTATATGTCTCCAGGCTCTCCCATCCAGTATCCGCAAATATGCGTTTAAAATCGGAAGTACTATATCCATTCTCAAATAAGAATAGACATGTCGCCGTACTATCTTTTCCACCGGAGACCGAGACGATTAACTCGGATCCATCCTCGAGGCGCTCCAGGGCCTCCTCTGATAATTTAAATTTACTCATTTGTTTTTAATCTCCATACTCGAGGCCGTTTCTGAGTAGTCATAGGATGAGAGGAGGGCCGTAATTGCTCCGCTCCTATGGATTGAAGGATAGCCGTTATCCGCCTGGCGTATCCTGAATTACGATATGGTTTCTCAAGTCCTAATTGGTCGAATATTTGATCCATTAGAACGCCGGTGTCTCCGAACTCCGAGAGGAGACCCTGGATAGAGGGAACCCAGGGATCGTCCACCACAAAAGACTTCTGATATTCCTGGAGCTCCGTCTCATGATCTCCCTCGAGCCACCACCTCTCTCCATTTTTAAAGCGATAGACGGCCTCCGCCCAGATCTGATCTCGGTCTCTCCGGAGGCCCTCTATATCAATCGCTCCAGTATTGACAGGCCAGTAACGGCGGTTCCCGGTGCTATCTGTCAAGAATGCGAGCTCATTAGTCGTAGAGGTGAAAACGAGAGAGCGCTGTCTCTTGACTGGAGCCTTAGCATAACTCGGACGGTATCGATCGGAGGGGCTCGAGAGGAACATCTTAGCGTTCTCATTATCTCGATTTTTGAGACTATAAAACTCCGCTAATTCCCAGATCCAGACCCCGCTCTGGTGTATGAGCTGATAGCTATCCTTGGATCGAATATCGAGGTGACTATCCGAGAAATATCCATCCCCGGCTAGCACTCGGAGAGAGGTGGATTTTTTTGCGCCCTGGGGACCGCATAGAATGAGGACGGTATCCACTTTGCATCCAGGGCGGAGGCCTCGAGCGACACAGGAGATAGCCCACCGGAGACCGATCTCCCGGAGGAGGGGTCGATCCTCCACTCCCCAATATTCTTGTAGAATGGACCCGATCCGATCGGCCTTATCCCATTTTAAAGATTTGAGGTAATCCTGGAGAGGATGATAAGAGTTATCTCGAGCTCTCCGAATGATCAGATCATAAAGTGGCTCCTTTCCAATTGAGACACGATAGATCCGAGAGAGCCATAAAGACAGCTCCGTTATGTGGTGATCCTCGAGGAGGTGATCATCCTCCCATATTTCGTCCGAGAACTCATTATAGCGATAGCGATCTCGGAGGCGGCTATCTAAACTCATAATTCGATAAATGTTAAGTTTGGTCTTGAGAGGGCGTCCTCTCTCGAGTATGACCTGTCTCCCGGCGTGGTCAGTCTCCACCCGATCCGAGGTTCGGTCCAATTGAGCCAGGACATTATCCTCGGCTCGATCTATAGGCTTTAAAAAGCCCGCTAATTCTGCGATTTGATCTCTATCCATTATTTCTCCATCAGTAAAAGATCATATAAGTTTATGAAATATCCACATGAATTCAGGTGATTACATGTGGCGCTAGATTTTTGTGTCGGATCTATAGCAAACCATAGATCCTCCCGTCCACAGGATGGACATATCATCCCACGGGCTATCCCGTCCTCTGATATTTTGGCCCCTAATGCCTCCGCCGCCCTTCTCCGAGCCTCCGGATCAGTCTTGAGAGACATATAAACCGCCTTGTCCTCATTATAGGCATAAACGGCTTTTTGATATGTTTTTTGTATTTGTTTTGGTTTCTCCTCCTTTTCTGGAATGTGGCTATAGTCGAGTTTTAAGTATTTGCCGTTATGAAGATTTGAAAACTCCAGGGCCTCTCTGGTTCCTATATAGTAGAGCCTGGAGGCGTCCGAACAAACCCCGTCTATCTCGCATCCAGTCCGAGATTGAAAGATCTCTTTTCCGGCTCTCCAGGCTCTCCTCCATTCAGCTCCGGGAACTGGACGCTTTAAGGGGAGGATTAGTCTCCATTTCGGAGCCTCTGGTTTATGTGAAAACGTCGAGTGAGCATAATAGCGATAATCACTAAATAGATTATGCATGTCGAACGGAGCTCCGTCGTCTATGTCATAGACTAGACATGAGACGGAGATCACATTCGATTTAGCTCTGAGCTGTCCAGGGGCGTATCTCGCCGGGCTCCAACAAAGGAGATCCTTCTTTTTCGGAGGCTTGCTCCAGGAGGCCGGCCGAATGATAGTCCCGAGACGCTCCGGGGGCTCGAGGGTAAACCCTCCGCCTTTATTGTCGAAACAGGACGCATAAAGCGTTAAATGTAGCCCTCGAGGATCTCTCATTACTCCGCCTCGAAAATGTAAAAAACCGTATATGGTTTATCAAATGTGGAGCCGTAATATTTTTTTGCTGTCACTTGAGAGACGATATTATCATCCGTCCAGATCCCGCTTTTAGATATGCCGTCCAGAACTAATTTGATAAGATTATCGAGATCGGGTTTAGTCCCTTTAATCACTCTCCCTCCCTTCCTCATTCTTTTTGGTCGAGAGTGTGTAAAATCCATTACGACATGAACAGGTTTAGAGATCGTCTCGATCTTCATCGTGTGATCTTCATAATCTCGGATAGCCTGGACCACTCCCTCGAGCGCCTCCTCCGTTTTTTTCGGAGTATAGACACGCCCGGTCCGAGTAAATCGAGGGCGACCCATAGCGACCGGCTCTCCAAGTATGAAAAAGGGCCCTAATCTAATCATCCAGGACCTCCACAATTTGAGCCGTAATCTCGAGGGTCGACAGCTCCTCTCCGCTCTCACGATAAGCAAGGTGGAGAGCTGTAGAGAGACGGCGGATATTTTTCGATTTAGGCTTGACCTCTCCAGAGACATATCGAGAGAGGAGACTAATATCGACGCCGCTCAATTTAGAGAGCTGCGTATAGTTGAGATCCAGGCGTTCCATTTGAGCCTGGAGCCATTCTGAAAAGTGCATTTATGACCTCCTGGTTAGTGTGTGCACTTTTCAGACTTAAACTTTTATTTGCACAATTGCAAAATATATTTGCATATTTGCATATTTGCATTTAACTTAATCATGAGAAATCAATCTCACATAAACCCGAGGAAAACATGTCATATCTCAAGTATTGCACCCTGGATGAAAAAAAGATCGTTGTTCAGCTTGTCACAACAATTCTATCAACAAATAAAAGTATCTCAGTAAATGACGGAGAGGAGTGGACCCTTAGCAAGTCCACAAATAAATTAGATATTTTAAAAGCGCTTAATAGTACTGATCATGATCTATTGCGTATCCGTTGCGCAGAGACGAACGAGCGTCTCGGATGGATAATCCTAATTTGGGATAATAATTATGATCAACCCTCATCCGTAATTTGTGATCATGCGGCGAATGATTACACAGAAGCTCTCATAAACCCAATCTTAGAGCAATGGAATTAATAGGAGAAACCATGATCTCACAAATCATTATAGACATTCACAATTGGGCATACTTGACCCATTATCTAATATTCGCCTCTGCGCTCTGTCTCTGCGCTATATTTTGGGCGTATTGTACTATCGACCTCAAAGGAGATAACTCATGAGTAAAACCCATTTTAAACAGCCTCTCGCTAATTTCCTCCTCCCTTTTCCCTCTGGGGATCTCGAGTGGAGAGCGGGCTCAGTCTCAAAAAAAGGAGATAAGGTCCAATTACTCCCGTATATCACCGCTCGAGCCGTAATGGATCGCCTGGATAATGTGGTCGGTCCTGAAAACTGGAGAGCCGAGTATCATAAAACACCAATTGGAGAGGGCCTCGAATGCCGTCTCTCGATCCAAATGAAAGACGGCTCCTGGGTGACAAAAACGGACGCCGCCGAGCCGTCTAATATCGAGCCTATAAAGGGGGCCTATTCGGACGCCTTAAAGCGAGCGGCGGTCCACTGGGGGATCGGTCGCTATTTGTACACCTTGGACGTTCGGTGGCATCAAATAAAGGATAAGGGCGATATTTATATCTCCTCGAAAGGTCGCTTTATTGGATATGCAGATATTCCCGCTCTCCCTCTCCAGGCGCTCCCTCCGTCGACCCCCTCTCCAGAGCCTCCTCGAGTATCAGCTCCAGTCCAAAAGACAGAGCCTGTCCAGGAGACAGAGGAGGAGGAGAGAGACCCAGGGTGGAAGAATGATCAGAAATGGTTCTGTGCCAAATGTGATCAATATGGAGGATACGCTAATATTAAGGCGTGGACCCTAGAGAATAATTGGGGTAAACCCTCCGCCTGGACTACAGAGCGCCGTCGAAATTTCGTGATGAAATTAGGCAAATCTCCAGACATGATCCCGCCGGCCTGGAGATAAAATGAAAACGATATACAAATCCCCAATTCTCCAAATGCTCCGCTTTAAAGTAAAGGAGATCCGATTAGCTCAAGAATATCAGATCGAGAAATGGCCCCAAATGGATCGAGAGGAGAGAATGGAGATAGTCGGATATATCCGTCTCCTGAGAGTGGAGATTAGAGATCTCCTGGGCAAGATAAACTTTTATAAATAGATAGATCTATCTCTTGACCATGTTATTAATTCTCTGGAGAGCTACTCTCTGTTTATTTGGTTAATTGGTACCCCCCGGATAGTCCGGGGGGTTTTCACTTTTAGGCTATGCCTTGATTACTTGTTTCCAGTCTGTACCATTACAAACCACCAGGGCCGCCTCTCCCGCCGCTAATGATACAATAGTCGCCGCTGCGTCATTCTTGACCACTAGAGCATTAGTAGCGCCCGCATTTGTGATCCAGAAATAGATACCTTCCTCCTCCGCCGGGAGATTGACATCATAATCAGAACCGCCTCCGTCTAGAACTTGGAATGTGGAGCTCGCTACTGTGAGAGTATCGTCTCCGGTAATAGACGCCACTCGGACGCCGCCTAAGAATTGAATGTGTTTTCGCACCTGAAAAGGAGCCTCGTTGTTATATGCCATTTTTAGCCTCCATCGCTATTTGTGGTCTTTTGCTTATTATCCTCGAGTTTGAGGTAATACTTTATTTCTTTAACATCGTTTTCAACCGGATTAATTCGAGCGTGGAGCCCGCTTATCATTTTCCGATATATCTCTCGGTTCTCCTGGCTATCTCTCTCCATTTGCTCGAGCCGTCCGATTATGGCATCGACTTGAGACATATGTCGATCAATCACCCCAGGGAGGATCTTTCCGGCGTATCGAGCGAGACCCCAGAGGAGAGAAACCGCTAGCGCTAAAGCGGAGGCGGGTCCAGTTAATATCATCAATATACTATCATCCATTATTCACCTCTCCTCCATTTGTGGATCCCGGCGGCTATCGCAAATCCGAGTTGAGCCATTCCGGCCTTATTAAAATATTTTTTATGACCCTCGAAGTCTATAAAAGCGGGCTCGCTACAGATAGCGACCGGGCGTCCTACTCCTTTAATCGTGTAATAGGCGTTTTTGGTCCAGTCCGCTCCAGAGCATGGTATTTTTTTGGTAATCTCGAGACCGGCTAAATCCTCCAAGGCATCACATATTTTTGAGGCGAGATCCGCCCCGGCTCCGGATCGGTGATCATAAAACATCGATCCATAATTACCGCCCCCGGCGTTAAAATGCAGAGCGAGATAGACCTGAGGACCCTCATATCTCGAGGACATTTCATTAACTCGAGCGTGTCTCTCTGAATAGGAGCCGTCCGAGATAGGTATCACATGATAATCGAGAGCTCGGAGAGATTTCTCTATCTCGATCGAGAGATAGCCCGTCCAGATAGCCTCCGCCTCCTCTATACTCTCCACTCCATCTCCATCCAGATCGGAGACCGCTCCGAGACTATCCAGGCGGCGGATTTGTCCGGAGTGCTGTCTATCCAAAAAAACTAACATTAGCTTACTCCTCTCGAGGTGGTGAATGGATTATCCTCGATTAATATATCATAGACCCAGGAGGTCCTATCCCACTTTTTGGATACAATTGTCGCTATCTGTTCCTCGAGATAGAGAGAGGCGGAGGTCAATCCGATAACATCTCCGACCATTAAAAATCCATATCTCGGAGCCGCTCGATACTGGATCCGCCTTTTTACTAGACAGGAGCTCCGGAGAAGATAGCGAGCCACTCTCCCGGCGGTCCCTGTATCATAGATATAATCACTCTCGATCACATTCCGTCTCACTCCATATCTCTCCTGAGACAATTTAGCGTATCCATCTCGATCTATTGTCACCGTCTCATAATCGAGATCATATCCGATCGAATAGTAGCTCATAAAAGATCCCGATCCATCTTTAGCATAACGGAGCTCAATAACATTGTATATTTCATCCAGGCTATTAGCCGCCTCGAGAGCTGACACTCTCTGGAAATCTGAGCCCTCGAGAATGTGGGTAGTAAAATGTATTTTTGTACCTTGGAAATACTGGAGATAAATCACCGGGCGGAGGCCATAAGGTCCAGAGACTACAGAGACGGGCATAAGGGGGAGAATATTCTGATTTAGCCAGTCCCAAGAGGTAACGGTCGGATCATTCACATAGCCGGCGAATTGATACTGATTTAGGAGATCTGAGACAGCTCCCCAGGCGGTCCAATCGACCTCCATTCCCGTCTTTGATAGAGCGTATCGAATGAGGTCTCCTCCGCCCTCGAGGATCCCCTCTCCATAAGGGTTTAAATGAGAGCCCGCATAACTCCCGCCGGCGCCTGGATTATACCACTTCGTAAAATAGGATTTGCTCGAATGTCCCGTATCGTCCGGTTCATAGACAGAGGAGCCATGAATATCCACATAAGAATATACAACGCCATTACTATCCTTGCTCTCCTGGACTGAGACAGTAGCTATTCGATAATCTCCATCTCGGATCATTACTGTAGAGGCCTCAACTTTATGGCCCGCTATCATGAGATAGTCATGGTTAGGAACCCCCTCTCCTCCGCCATGTCGGCTCTCAATTGGATAAGCCGGGGTGGAGTGGAGATTAGGAACGTTCGATCCATCCGACCGGATAGAATTGGAGGGATTACCAAAAACGAAAGGGTACGCTTTTCCGGGACCTATATCCTCCGGGAGATATGGAAATTTTCCAGTATTGATCAGATCGTCTCTGTCTATCAGATAGCCGCTCATGTCATAAGGTTGTTGTTCTATCGAGAACGCCGCAAATCCGACCGGCTCCTCTGGATCTCCGATAATTGGCTGACTAATCTCCCCCTTAAATAATAGGATCCGCTCCTCCCAAGTCTGGAGAGGAGCTCCACCTCGAGACATGATATAGGAGAGCTCCGCCCTGGAGCCGTCTAATATTCTCCCCGCTCTAAACTCTTGGACCATATCCACCGGAAAAATGACAGAGACGGAGATCGAATTAGCCTCGACCGATATATCAAATAGATCGGCGGCCTCTGTATAGTCCAGGGCGTCCAATTGACCCTCGAATGGTAATTCGCCGCCATTATATGAGACCTTGATCGGAATATTGGAGAAACGATAGAGGGCTCCTCCCCAATTGACCTCCAGGAGCCATATCAGATCCGCTCCTGAATATTCCCTCTCATCCAGTATCCGTCTAAACATCTATTTGATCTCCTCGAGGATAACCGAGCCTATCCGATAGACCTCTCCAGAGCCGAGACCCTCGAGCTCATCTCCGAGGATGGAGGTTATTTGGACCGGCCTCGAGATCCTGGAGGTCATGTGGTCCGCCCGGCGGTTAAAGACTTGGACCACGTTATCTCCATCTATAGAGCCTCCGAATGAGGGGATATAGACGGTTTGATGAACGCCGCCCTCGAGATAGCGATAAAAGCCCTGGAGAGCCTGTGGAGCGTCTCCATAATTGGCGATAGCGTCTCCTCGATTTGAGCCTCTCCAATAATCCGGTTCTGGGTTGACCTCATAAAGAGCGCTAATATCTACTCCATCCGTCCATGAGATCCGAACCGTCCGTCCGTTATTTCCGGTATTTCTGGAGAATATTGTCCCGTCTAAGGTCTCTATATCCTCGATCCCCTGGGTCTCTGTTATTTGCCGTCCTCGGCTATATTGACGCCCCGGAATGAAAAGGGGCCCGGCGGTTATTAGTCCGATCTCCAGATACTCCTCGAGGGTCTCCTGAGACGATATTAGGATCCCGATCGCCTTTGTATCTCTCCAGGAGGTGCTCTGATTATCTAGATAGATAACGGCGGCCACGCTATCCGGAATGATAGTCGCCGTTCCGGAGGTCGGCTCCGAGCCGTCTATCCCCTCGAGAGTGAGGACGGCAAATTTAGAGCTTGTCTGGATGAATGGCCCCTCTGAATTACTCGCCACTTTTCGGAACTTTACATTCCCGGCGCCGTCGTCTAATTTGACCCTCCATCCTCGACATTCATTAAACATGAAATAAGGAAAATCAACAGCTCCAGGAGAGGCGCTCGAAAAGATAGAGGCTCCGGTCCGAGTAAAGCCTCCACTATAAACCGAGTTATCCACCGTCCCAATATTTATCCATGCGGATCCATTATGTCTCTGGATAGTGAAGTTTTGAAAATTGACATTATCTAGGCACACTCCGAGAATATCATTCTCGAGCTCCGTCACCTCTTGAGACGGATCGACATAAAGAGCAATCCGAGCGGAGGGATTAGGCCCCGGAGAGGTCACAGGAGATCTCCAGGGCGTCCTCTTGGATGGAGAGATCGTGTAGATAGTGTTCTCGAGTGGATAATCAAATCTGGGTTCTATTTGCCATTGATCGACCTCCTGGGTAGCTCCGTCTCGAGTGGAGATAAATAAATCTCCGTCCAATTTGACGCTAAATCCGAGCCCTGGATACGGACGGCTCCAGAGCTCTCTATCATTCTGACCGAATGCCAATTGGAGACCGGTCCGGGCGTCTGCGGAAAAGTGACATTCATAGAGATCGAGGTCTCGAGTGGAGCCTGTGGATATGGCTCCAAAATAGATATAATTCGAGGTTGCACTCCCGGCGGTTAGGCTCGAGCTATTTGCTATCTCGCTCCAAGTCCGAGGAGAGCCGCTCGCATTTGATCGATACCAAGCATAAACATTAGACCCGGAGACCGCTAAATATACATCTGTCCCCAGGGTATTATCTACCGATCGAAAGGAGCCTATCCGAGCCCCGGCGACTTCATCATAAAGATCGAGGAGAGAGGCGCTCGCTCGAATGGATACTTTATAGGAGGTCGAGCTCCCGTCCGAGATTTGCACCTGAAGAACCGGCTTTAAAATTACTCCGGTATTAACGGAGAAATGGAGGCGGGCTATGATCCCACTATCTAAGCCTCCAGTGTATCCAGAGCGGCTATAATATCTCTCATCTCCCGCACCTGTCGATATATTGACATATCCATTCTGTAGAGTTTGAGTAGCCGCTCCATTTGCTGTCCATCCGAGAGAGCCGGGCAATTGGAGAGGTATCCAATTAACGCCCCATCTCATTCTCTCAGTATCTCCAGAGAATGTCCTATATGGAGGAGCTGTAAGAGTGGAGTATCCTCCGAGCTGAAAACATCCGAGAACCTCGTTATAGCTCGAGGCGGCGCTCCCGGCGGTATTATGAAATAGGAGACCCTCTCCACCTTGAGAACATCCAATAAAGGGAGAGAGATAGAGATTTGAGGCGCTATCCGAATTGTGGATAGAGCTATCCTCATAATTTACAAAAACAGTACTTGAGCCAGAACCCATCCTGGACCAATTTAAACCGCCGTCCTCACTCTGGAGAATGATCGTCTGATCTGCTGTCGTCCCCTGGATAACTCTTGAGACGGCGTAATATTTCCCGTCTCTATCTATCCATACTGAGAGATCGCTCTCATGAGTGGAGGGCGCTCCGCTCTGGAGATTTGTATCTGTATCTATATCATATCGGACGGCGGAGGCGATCGGACTAGAGGCGGAGGCCAGGCGAGCGAGAACAAGGGTCCGAGGAGAGGCGGGATATTCTACGAAGGTCACATTAAATCCACCGTTCACCACCTGGAGATCATGATTAAAAAACCCGCCGTCGTCATTCTCTGCAACCTGTTCGAATGTCAATCCTCCATTAGTGGAGAGATACTGATAGAGGACGCTCTGTGTAAAATTAAGTGTATTATTATGCTTTACGATATGGAGGGTCATTAGGGTTTGTCCTCCGATCGATCGGATCCGTATCCGAGACAGCTCCGCCCCGGCGGTTCCGCTCCCGAATGTCCCTTTATTTTGAATATCGATCGGAAAATCCCAAATATTATTTGGGATCGCATCTGTGGAGACCTGAGACCAAGTCGCCCCGGCGTCCTCTGATTTTTGAATATTCACCTGGGCTAATTCAGTATCTGGATCGATCGTCCAGTGCGCTATCAAGATAGACCCGTCCTCGAGCTCACATATCCCCGAATGGAGAAACCCCTCCGCTAAACTATCGGAGACCGTATAGAGAGAGATCGGGCTCTCATATGTCCCGGAGGTGGTCCGCTTTATAACCATTACATCATAATCGGAGCCGTCCTGTTTCTCTGCCGTAATATAAACGCTCCCGTCCGTAGCCTGGAGAGCGTCTCGAGGTCTAAACTTGAGAGTATTAGAGCCGGCGACCTTCTCCCACCAGGAACAAATATTATATGCGTCTCGCCCGTAAAAGTCACCACTTGTCCCCGGTCGCCATTGCAATTGAGATCGACCCGCTAATCCGACATGTCCAGCTCGGACGGTTCGGACTTGGACTATATCGCCCTCCTCCATTGATCCGGACGCCTGGAGAACCATTGGGCTATTCTGTGAGGCGACCGGAACGCCGGCTCGAGGCGTGCTCTGGAGAGCGGAGGTCTGATCCATCCAGAAGCTGTCAATTGAAAACTTGAGAGGAGAGATAAATCCTCTCATCCGATTTGGGGTTCTATCCTGTCCCATTAGTACGCTCCGGAGCCTTGAGGTTTAAATCTCCGGGTCAAGACAGAGCCTCTCCGGAGTGCACTCCTATTATATCTATCTAGATGTTTAAATGGAGAAATTACTATCACTCTATCTCCAGGAGTGTCTCCTCTCTGGAGTGCATCGATCCCGGCCTCTCCACCTAATCTCCCGACTGTGGCCTCATCCAGTATCGCCTCCCCGGCTTGCGCTCGAACCAGTCTCTCCCCAGGGCGGAGAGGGTCCATATTTCCTATCATGCCCCCCATATCATAAGTCGGCACAGGTTGAGAGAGAACGGCGGCGGTTTGAGCGGCTCCGGAGGCGAGTAGAGCTCCGGTCGCTAAACCCGCTCCGATCGGTCCGAGTTGAGCGGCGGCCTTTGTTATTGCTACAGAGGTATTAATCGCAATGTCAGAGACGGCGGCCGCCTGTCCTAATCGGAATATTCTTTTTGCGCTCTGGGCCGTAAATGCTCCAGTATTTGCTTGTATGGTCATTAGAGCATTCGCCGTTTGAGAGGCGGAGTTAATCATAATATTGAGCGTCTCCATTCGGAGCTCTTTCTCTTTCTGGATCTGTTTCATCTTTTGATTATGCATATAAGCGGCTCGCTCCGCCTCCTTTGCATCGAGGGCCGCCTGGACCGCCGCCTGATCCTGGACGATTAGTCCGAGCTCCATTATCCGCTCTTTCTCCGCCTCAAATTTCATGAGCTGTAATTCTTCCTCGGACATTTGAGACTGGATAGAGGCCTGTGTCATAGCCTCGAGCTCCGTTTTAGCGGCTAATAGATCTCTCTCCGCTTGCTCTCGAGCCTTTAAAGCCTCCGCCTCTGCCTTAGCTCTCTCCTGAGCTGCCTTAGCGGCGGCCTTTTCATCCTCTGCGGTTCTCTGTGCGTTCTTCTGTCGCCGCTCTGCCGATTTAGCCTCCTCCTCCGCTTGCTCGAGGATCTTTCCTCGGAGGTCTCGGAGGTCTGCAACCTTTTGATTAGCCTTTTCAAAACTATCACCGAGATCGAGAACCGCCTCCGCTCCTTTGGTTAATGGTTCTGATAATTGCTCGACCTCAAATAAAGTCTGAGTGGTAATATCGTTTATTTTGTCAAATTCACCAGTGAAAACGGCCCCTATAGAGCGAGCCACTCCGAGAATATAGGTCAGAGTAATCTCGACCGACCGAGACAGAAACTCGAACGCCCCCTGGGCCGCTTTGATAACATCGGTCGCTATTGATCCAAAAAAGACAATTGCATCCGAGAGCGCAAATATCGAATTATTAAGACCCTCCGCTCCGGTCGCTGTCATGAGCATATTAGCCCCGACCCCCTGGAGGACTAACTGGACCTCCGCCATAGCTCTCTGGAATGTCCCGGCCATCTCCCCGGCTTGCTCCATATTGACGCCGAACTCTTTTGAAAGCTCATTAAAGGCGCTCATATTGTCCAGGGCGCCGCTCTGCATTAAAGCCGCTCCCGCTTTTGCTCCGAATATATCCATAGCAAGCGAGTTTTTAAGGGTCTGGTTCTCCACCTGAGAGAGAGTATCGGCTATCTCATTGAAAACCTCATCACTCGAGCGGAGATTACCCTCCGCATCTGTCGCCGAGATCCCTAATTGGTCGAATGCCTCCGCCGCCGGTCCAGAGCCCGCCGCCGCATCTGAAATAGAGCCGGTCAATTTGATTAGACCGCTCTCGAGTTTCATAAAGGCGACCCCAGAACCCGCCGCCGCTAATCTCAATCCACCCAGGGTCTCGATCGCAATTCCTGTTTTTGTGGAGGCGTCCGTTAACTCATTTGCTAAATCGGCGATATGCTGTCCAAATGCGATAACCGCCGCTCCGGCGACCGCAGCTCCCCCGGCTATCATTCCGACCGCTTTTCCGGCCTTTTTGAACTCGGCTCCTATATTTCTCGAGGCTCTCTGAGCGTGTTTCTCGGCTTTTTGGAGCTCTCGGTCCAAATTTTTAGCCATCTTCTTAGCTTGCTCCTGAGTAACCCCAGGGATCCGCTTTAATGAGTTTTCGAGGGAGGCGGTCCGAGCCTCATAAGATATCGAAATCGTCTTGTTTACATCTGCCATTAATCCGCCCTTTCTATTTCTCTCATTAATTCATTTGCTAATTCTTGGACTACCTTATCCGCCGCTTTTATAGATGGAGTATATAGGAAATACCACCACGCCAGGCGGCCGGGTTTTAATGTGCTCTCCCGTCCGAATTGATTTAGAGACGGTTTCAATTTGCCACCTAATATCCCGGCGGCGTACTCCGCCTCATTCTCCAGAGAGACCACAATCCCTCCAGTGGTTAACCCGAATGTGATCTCAAATTGATCTACGGACCTTTGAGATTTGCGTCTCCGAACTGGCCATTCTCTCTCCGCATCTCGCTTTATTTTTTGGAGAGTGGTCTCGAGGGTTTTTGTGATTTCTGGATATGCCTTTCTAAGCGTATCCTCGAATAGAGACTGGAGAGGACCCTCGAGACGAACGGTCGCATTACCTCTAATTGCTGTAAATTTTCTAGCCATTATCCCTCCTCTCCTGGAGTTTATCAAATTGAGCCTGGATCCGTCTCTCGGTTATGCGCTCCCGTCTCCGGTTCCTTTGCTCTTTTGTCTCATTCTCGAGGGTCATATCGGCCAGTAATAGCGATTTGAGATTAGTGTCGAGAGCTGTAAACCATCCAGGGTCCCGGTTCCACCGTCTCGACATTTGGAGATCTAATCGCTCGAGGCGGCCGCCTCTGGTAGAGACAAAAAATCCGCCGTCTCCTCCACCTCCTCTCCATTAGGGAGCTTATTTATCATTTGAGACATGAGATAAGCTCCCTGAGAATAAATATCAGCGATCGAGACATTAGACCCGAGGAGATAGTCTAAGCATGATACGCCATATCCAAGAATATTATCCTTTACTGGATTATATTTAGGAGCTCCTGGAGAGGAAATAGAGAGACATATCGCCGCCGCGCAAATCCGCCCGAGCTCAGTCTGAGAGGGCTTATCACTCCAGGCGGAGATAATGTCAAATATTGAGGCGAGAGAGGAGGGGATCTGGGGATCTATAGTCCCCAGGGCTCCGAGTTTAATAGTTTTCATTCTGGGTCTCCTGGGTCATTTATGCGTAAGTGATACCGCCGTAGCAAGTAAAATTAAGCGTCCAGGCGTCCGGATCTCCCTCTGCGAATGAGAGAGTACACACACATTGAGAGAATGTGGCGACATGATCCTTAGCGTCTCCGAGACTGGAGCCGGCTACAGTGAACTCCATATCGACCGCATAATGCTCCACATAGACAGAAACTCCCGAGCCGGTGGAGGCATTAGCGTTATAATTTCCTGTCCCGGTTATGAAGTCCTGAATGCTCCCGGCGTTCGAGCTATCCGTAAATTGACGGAAATAGAAATTAAATGATCCGGTGATAGGTTGTTCGTCACCTTTTCGGACTGTGGTTATCGTGCCTCGATCTCGAATGACAGTCTGATCTCGGAGAGGGGTCTCAAATGTAAAATTGCCCTCCTCATAAGCGACCGTTAATTCTACTGCGGTCGGAGTAGTTGCGTCCGTCAATTTGATAACGCCGTCCTTCTTTGCCTTTGGTATTGTTGAATAGGCCATGATTTATCCTCCTAAGTTATGGATATAGTGTGATAGGTCGTGAATTCTATATCAAATAACATGTACTCCATGCTATCCGTTATGTCTCGAGCGCTCCGGAAAAACCGGATTTCTACGCCTGGTCTAATGCTCTGATATGAATTGAGGACGGCGGCTATTACCTCCTCCTCAGTATCTAGGGCGAGATCGTAATCGGTCGGATATGCGTCCTTTGGTCTGAGACGATAGGCAAATTTAACCCGAGCTGTAGTCTCCATCATCACTCCGACCGCTCTCCTCTGTCTCTCTGGAAATGCATTCGAGATAGAGACCTGGACCCCAAATCTCTTGTGAGCTACAGAATTCTCGTTCCGTCCAAAATACTCCGGAGGAATGAGGCTCTCTGTGAACCCACTAGCTCCGAGAGCGGAGGTGATTTGTGAGGCTATCGCCGATCTGATTTGTGATACTGAGATCGCCATTAATAACGCCCTCTCCGGTATCTAAACCGGCCATGATAGCCAGGAGAGGAGGTGTAGATAACCGGCGTTTTTGCCTGTCTCAAATCTGGATCATCCGGGCTCCCGTCGTGCCCGTAATCATAGATCCATGATATCCTTTTCCATTCATCCTGATACAATCTATAATGTTCTTGACTGAGATCCAGGTAGCGTCCGTTTGATTGACCCAGGGAGGAATGGAAATCTCTCCAGATCAAATATAAAGAGAGGTGTCTATGGCTCTCATAAAAGGCCTCTGAGCTCATGACCAAATATTCAAGCCCTCCACCCTCCGTCCTGAGCCGGCGAATAATAGTGAACCACGCATCATCAATGTATTGTTGATAACTTGTGAGGCTCGAGGGGCGGAGAGCGGAGAGATCGCTATAAACGGCGGTGAGATCTGCATCCGAGATCACAGGATAGAGCCGTCTCCGGACTAGGGCCGCCATTCTTCGGAAATTATAAACATCTCCTCCGATAGTCAGAGCCCACTCCTGGACCCATCCCTCTCCGAGCTCGAGCGAGCCGGTGAGATTAGCGGCCGAATGGCTATATTGAGCTATCCCTCCGGAGATAGTAACGGCGGCGGCGTCGACATGTGTTCCGCCGCCTGGCGTCTTGAGAGTATATGTCCCGGAGGTCGGCTCGACTAATGCTCCGTCTCGGTAGATCGGGAGCGTAGTTAATTGAGCCTTCTCTCTCTCGAGGAGCTCGACAATTCGGATTTGGGGGGCGTAAGGAGTGGAGCCGGCTGTCATTCTTTACCTCGTTTTTTTCTGGCTTGGATGATCCGGTTTTTGATCTCCTCATGAGAGATCCTCGAGTTTCCAGAGCGTCTCTGGGCCTCGAGTATCCGGGCGGCGGCTCTATTCATGGCCTCTCTATCATCCATAGTATTTTATTCCTTTGTCCTGGAGCTCGGTAATTCCCGCTTGCATGGCTTGGACCTCTGAGCGGATAGTCTCCATTTTTGCGGCTAATTCTGGAATGTGTTGTTGACGAACGTATCGGTCGATATGTCGAGACCGTCTCAAGAGGAGCCGCTTTAATAGTTGAGGATGAGGTAATTTAATTTTGCCCTCTCTCACTAATTCCATTCTCCACTCATTCCAAGAATTGCGATCCAGGGTCTCGACAAATTCGCCGGCGACATCTTCGAGGATCATAAACTTATGAGCATAATAACGCCCGCCTCGACATGGATAAACGCGTAAAAAATCAATCTGATTAGGGAGGAATATTGTATATCCTCTCCTAGCTAATGCGGCCTGTCTCCCGGTGGCGTCGACAAATTTTCCATTCATTCGGATACCATTAACTCCGGGCTTTTCTGTCTCGCTCTCGATTATTGGGAGCCATTTCCATACCATCTCGACCTCTCCCTTTTTCTTTCCGGGGATCTGTACTTTTTCGAGGGCCCAATTCTTAGGATGATGTTTAAAGAAGAACTTCGAATTAGGTCTGACAGGTAAAATTGGAGCGGTCTCCGGACCGGCGCTCCAGGGCATAGCTAAATTATTATATTCCATTTTGGGTCTCCATATAGAGAGGAAAGGGAGAGCCGGTAGATTTGAGACCCAGGTTAAATCTAATGCTCCGGGGTCTCCCTTCCTCAAAAATAAAAGGGTCTCTTTAAGATTATGCTAATGAGAGGAGCTTAACGCCTCGATTATCGTCTAGAACTCCGATACCTAGATAGCAATGTCCCATTACGATCGTGGAGGCGGTCGCCGCATCACGCTCGAATTCTACGACTATATCACCCATAGCCATAAAGTCAGAGGCTCCAGGCATGTCTCGAGGAACGCCGGTTCCATAGCCGAGAGCTCCAACTCCAAATAGACCGCCCTGGAGATCGCCTCCACCTGAGGTCTCAATATATGAGGAGGTGTAGAGATCACAATTCAAAAAGCGTCCTACATAGCCGGGACCCTTAGCGGAGATCGCCTCGAGTGTCGCCGGGCTATACGCAAAAATAGAATTGCTTTCATTTCGGAGATCGTCCTGGAGCTGTGTAAGCTGCTTTGGATGGAGGACGGCGGCGAATGGACCGGGAACGCCTCGATTGCTATCTGCCTTCTCGAGCTCGAAAATACCGTCTAACATGCCGTCGACAGTAAAGGCGGCGCCTGTATTGCCGGCGGAGGTGGTGAAGGTCGCAATTGCGGCGGCGGTGAGATCTGCGAAGTAGGCCTCATATGATCCCGCCATGCTCTGAGCAATTCGGAAAACATCAATTCCATTAGCGGCGCCTTGGAAATTGGTAATATTAGCCAAGTCGGAGACTTGATAACGGAGAGCGGCTCGAGCCACTGCGATATCTACTGAGTTATCGGTAAGGCTTGTATTTGAGGCGGCGTCTACTGCGGTATCCTCGGCGGCGGTAGCGCTGAAAACGTCTCGGCCGTCTAAGCCGGCGAGAGATACTCGAATGGTATCTGAGCCGAGACCATTAATCGATCCGATAAAATCAATAAATGGAGAATTGCGGAGGTTGTTGGTATCGGTGAGGAGGAGGCGGATCTCCTGAGAGAGCATCGCCGCCAGGCGCAAGTCAGTCTCGAGTGACCCTTGCGAAATAATGTTATTTACTGCCATTTTAAGGCTCCTATAAAAAACGGTGAATTAAGAGAGTGCTCTGGGTTATCTGCTGTTCTACCGGTGCGACCGTTCCCAATTCGCTATTAAGGCTATCGCCTTGGAAAAGTTATATCATGTTTTTTTTGTGGTGTATAGAGGGGACCTCCGGAGAGGCCCCTCAGATCCAAATTTATGATACTGTGTACATGAATTGAGGCTGAAACAGTACAGGATAAACTCCGGTGCTGATTGCGCTCGCAGAGGCTAATAAGCCTACTCGGACCACCTGATCTCCACTCGCCGCCGGGGCGGTTAATGTGACCTGTCCGGGAGTGGTACTCAAATATACATATTTGCCCTGATCTCCACTCGAGGGATTAGAGGTGAATGTCATTCCGGCGAGTTGTCCAGGGGTCGACATTACAGACTTAACGGCGGCGGCTCCACTTGGACCGGCCTCGAGAGAGACCCCGGCGACATTATAGATTAGAGACCCGGCGTCCGCATCTGCCCGGACTAACTCTCCACTTGTATTAAAGGCGAGAACCTCAAAGGCGGCGACCCCTGAAGATCCGACTACTGTTAATTGAGTGGCTAGAGCTGCTGTATCATTAATGACGAGATTTTTTCCACCCTGGACGGAGAGATTATCTCCATCGGCGACTAATAGATCGCTCGAGTTGACGCTCAATCGGACGCTTGATCCGGTCGGAGCGTTTAGAGTGACATTCCCCGAGGTCGTACTGATAGAAACGGCGGCGTCTCCTGTGGTTATATCATCCGCCGCCGTTCCGCCCCCGGCAAGAGTGGTTACTGTCATAGAACCGCCGGCGTCTCCGGATACGGACTGGATAGCTCCATTCGCACTATCGGTTTTAATACCGGTCACTTTTACGGGGACAATTTCAAATCCGGAGGGGAGGAAACTACTCGCAGAGCCATAGTTATTTAAAGTCGTATTGACGAACCCGGCGACATCAGAGGCCGGCGAGCCTGTACTCGCTCCGTTTCTGATCACAATATAGGCGGAGCCTCCAAAAGTCCCCACGTTCTCGACTTCGTAAATCCCATTATCGGCGGCGGTCGGATTGCCTTTAATGAGGACTAGATCCCCGGCGGAGGGCCATGCGGCATCACTGGAGGGAGCGGTCGAGCCTTGAAATTTGATACTGGATGAATTTTCAATGAAAATATTATAATTGTCACTTGTCCAGGCGGTAGAGGGAGGATTAGGATCTGTAACCGCCATGATATACGCATCTTCCACAGAGGCGGAGGTATAGTCTGAATTCATGACGATCGAGCGATCGGCGGTCTGGATCTCGGAGTTAACTGTAGTCGTTGTTCCGTTGACCTGGAGATTACCGTCGAGGACCGTATCTCCTGTTACTGTGAGATCATTCGGAATGGATACCGTATCACTACTAGAGGGGACAATTGGGAGTTTATTGGAGCTGTCAAATGCGAGCGTTGTATATGTGGCCATGCGGCCTCCTATGAATATCGAATTATGGTTTGGGGTGAGACTAGACAGGTCCTATCTGTAGAGGAGAGAACCCCTAATCGAATGAGAGAGGACCCGGAGGAGGAGGGCGGAGATAATGTCGCCTCCCCTGGAGTAGAGGATAAATAAACCGGCTTGCCTATATCACTATCAGAGAGCGTCTCTGAAAAGTTAACGACAGCTAAACCGAATTGGATAATGTCTATTGTCGCCCCGGCGGAGCCACTCGAGACGGCTATCCCAATTACAGAGGTTCCATTCGAGGAGGCTCTCTCGGCTAGACCTGAGCTCCCGTCTATATATGTCCTGAGAACGTCTCCGGAGTTTACGCTCTCATTCAGTGTTACGGGAAAAGATAGAACCTCGGCGTCCGTATCATCCCCAATTAATCGATAATAGGCCATTCTAAATCCGCTCGAGGATGATCTCTATATTTGCGCTCCCCGTTTGAGAGGCGACAGCGAGAGAGGAGGCTCGGTCCTCTTTTGAGTGACCTAGATCGAACGCTAGGATTTGATCCGCCGGAACTCGGACTTTATCGGCCGGCATTGCTGCGCCGTCCGAGACGCCACTCCAGGCGACATATAAAGCGGCGTCTCCTGAGATGGATACTCGGAGCTTACCCTGGGGGAGTGTGATCTCTTGCTGTAGTGTACCGCTCGAGGCGATATATTTAATAGATGGATAGGAGCTGGTAGCGCTCAAGTCAACAATAGCCATTTATGATCTCCTGTTTTGAAAAAAGGCGTTTTTGATTGCGTCTCGGTTCTGTCGATAGAACTCAAGATCCTTGAGACCTCGATCGACTAGATTATCAGTTATTGGAGGAGCCTGGAGCGCTCCTGAATTCATCTTCGGAGGAGCCGGCGCCTGGAGAGAGCTATCTGGGCGGATAGTCTGCATTTGTGGAGCGCTCTCCTGGACCTGTGGAGCCGCCTCCTGAGGAGCGGAGGTCTGGAGGCTCTGGAGGTGAGGACGGATAGAGAGGGGAGCCTGAGACGGATCCTGGACTAATCCCTCGAGCCATTCTCCGAGCGGCATCTGATCTTTTTTCGGTAGATTAGACATAGATCTCGAATATTGCCATTCGACTAACTCGAGGTGGTCCGGATCCGTCAATCCATATTTAGAAACAGCCTGATAGCGATCGAACCGTCCATTCGCATTATCCAATTGACCTTTTAAGGTCTCGATCTGCCCCTGGAGGTTATCTAGGGCTCCGAGCCGTCCAGAGACGCTATCTAGCTCATTTTGGAGGCTCTGGACCTGTGCCTCTGCCTCCGCCGCTCGAGCGCTCATTTTTTGGATCCTGGACTGGATAGCCGCCTCCATTTCGGATTTGAGGACATAGGTCTCGCCCTCATGTGATATTGTTTTCATTGGGTCTCCTGGGTTATAGGTACTCCGCCCGTTCTCGGCGGATTTTTTGTAATAAATCGATCGCCCCGGTCTCATCCAGATCGGGGTTAAGCATTCGGACCGCATCTATCGGACTGATTAAACCGGCTCCGAGTTTTGCGATTATGTCCTCTCTCTGAGCTCGGAGCTCCTCTGGGGAGAGCTCGAGGCTATGATAGCTCACTCGATAGCCGGTCTCCGGGAGATTAGTCCCGAGAAATCGATTACAGAGAGCGGCGGATTTTTCGAGGAGGTCCTCATCCGAGACACGAAAGATAGGAGCGAACCGCCTCTGGCTTTCTCTCTGTCCCGCTCGATCGATAGAGAGGGCATAACCCGATCGAGGGTCCGCATTTTGGCGAGTAAGGCTCTCCGGGCTTACTCCCGAGGATATGGCGACCCTCATCTCATATTTAGCGATACTATCTAGGAGATCCCCTGGACTAATCGGAGGAGCGAAGGTTCCGATTAGCGGCTGTCCAGAAGTATCCGGATCCGCCTGGAGGACTAGAATGGAGGATGGATCCGTAGCAATAGCCGCCCGGCGAGAGGTGAGGCCTTGATCCATTTGTGAGAGACCGGCGACCGAGGCTCCTAAAACATACTTCTGGCTCCAGGCGTTATCCCTTACACAGTGAAGATACATGGAATAGAGCACTGCCGAATTGAGGCTCCCTGTTACGGTCGTTAATCCGTCTAAAAAATTCCACAATTCGCCGGTCTTTTGAGCATGATAGACGGTTAAGGGGAGGAAAGGAGCTCCGGTTTTATTTCGAAATGGATATTCGTCTCCTCTATGCGCCGGGTGTCCCATATAGATCTCGGAAACATCTTCCCCGAGGGAGCCGTCCTGATTTACTCGATAGAGAGCGAACTCCGGATTTGATATGTCTCGAATGTCCAATACATCACAAATCCATTCCTGGTCTCCGGTCTCTGGATGGATCCTGAGACGATATTCTCGATAGTAAACTGGAATATCCGGTTGATCACTATCGACCTCACAATATACACAGTCCGGAGTTACCATTCGATAATAGAGCCCTGGATTAGAGGTCGAGCCGCCTCTCACATGAGGAACGACCTCTACTCGGACGATCGTCTCTCTGAGACCTAAAACCATTTGCTGAACTCTCGACATGAGAGGCCAGAGGCCCGCTCGAGTAGCATATCCCTCTCGACCCAATAAAGGCGAGAGATCTCCAGGGGCGGAGACCGCCGGAGCCTCCATATATAAAACGCTTAATTGGCGTGTCACTTGCTCAAATGGATTAGATGATAAATCAGAAGGACCCCAGCTCTCTCTCCGGTCCGGGGAGAGGTGTCTCGCTAATTCGTCCTCGAGGTCCTCCTCCCAGGCTCCGGTTAACATGCGGCGCCTTAATGAGGTGTGCTCCCATCTTTTTTGATCAAGATTAGTAGGAGCGAGAGGCTTTAAAGGGAAATCATATCTAATCATTAGTACATCCGAATTTTAGCGGGTGGAGTAAACCTCTCATGTATAACCGGGAGGACGCAATAACGTAATCCGTCGATTGCATGGCCATATGGATCCGTGCTTTTTGCCGAACTTGTCCGCTTTAAGGTCCATCTCTGGAGAGAGGAAATCAATTGGCGACATTCTGGACGGATCCAGAAATGCTCTCGGCTTAATATGCTATATATCATACTTGCCGAATAATAAACTGAATTTTTAAACTTGAGAGCTGTCCTAATCGTGAAGGGGAGCCCTCGAGGCGGTAAATTGAGGACCCGCTCGAATGCTCTCATGAGGAGACCGTTCGACATTTTAAATCCTCGGTTCCCTCTCTGCGCATAGTGCGCCCCGTCTCCGGTCCATGTACACATAGCCGGATCGACTTGGTATCTTTTGAGGAGCTCCAGGATCCCTCTCACATGTACTTCAGGAGAGGAGGCTCCTCCGATATACTCTCCGAGAATGTAGATCCTCGGCTCCTGGGGTTCTTTCATATCAATAGCCGAGAGAATGGCGACCTGTGTTCCAGGTTGAGAGCCATGATCTATCCCCACAGCGAATTTATAGTCCCCTGGAGGACAAGGGGCGGAGCTTATCATAGTCGGTTTGAAATTATCAAATACCAATTGAGACGGGTCTATCCCCACATCGAACGAACCGCTAATCCTGGCGTCTCTGTCTATTGGGAGATATGTGGAGGCGATATGATCGATTTGATCCTGAGAGAGGAGGGGCTCGCATCCTCTCGGAGTGGTATCCTCGACCGTTAAGGGCGCTCTGGTACATGAGATCCGGCCGTCCTCTACCATAGCCCTTAAATATTGAACATCGCATCCGACCGGGGTCATAGTAATAGAGATCGTCCCGGTCTTGCCGCCGGCTCCTCCTCGGAGTACTCGAGCGGCGATCTCCCCCCAGGCGCTCTCCGGGATAGGTTCGTCCACTGCCACGAATGGAATTGAGGCGGAGGCTAGTCCGAGGCCCTGAGCTACTGTCTTGATCCGGACTATACTTCCGTTTTTAAAGCGGACAATTGGGACCTGTCCTCTAAATCCACGCCCTGGAATGAATACACAGTCCTCATGTAAAGCCCCGGCCGGTATCATTCGATAGAGTTTATCCTGAATGGTCCGAGATTGATCATGAGAGTGAGTAATTAGCCAACACTCGACCGGAGGCGGCTCCACTTGTAAATAAGGATGAACCCCGAGACATCTATAGAGGATCTCCGCACAATTCGCCGCCGTTTTTCCGACCTGATTTCCTCCTAATAGGAGCTTAATTGGAGAGGGGTCTCGGAGGAATGCCTCCTGAGGAGGTGTCGGCCTGAAATAGGAGAGCGGGTTCTCCTGGACCCGTCTCTCCAATTCCAAAATAGATCGAGCGATCTCTATCATCAGAGACGCCTATCAAATAAAGATATGCAGCTCTCCGGGCTCTCTGTCTTTTGGCATGTCTCGAGAATGAGTATTTTATTTTGAACATTCGATATCTGCTCACATTCCGCCCCGCTCGCTTTAGCGTCTATCCCCCTGGTCATCATCCGACAGAACATCTCACGACAGAGGAGATCGTTCCCGGCTTGCTCTATATACTCGAGGCTACAAGGCGTCTCGAGGAGATCAGGCTCTGTCAAATTAGAGGCGGGCTCATGAATTGCGATAGTGCTCTCGATTAGACCCTTGAGATCTATCTCCTCCGGTTCTTTCTGTCTCTCGACATAGACCCAAATGGAGGAGGTGAGAGCCACCCCTCCGAGGACGCCGGCTAATATACTGGTGATCATGCTATCCCCTTTTGATCGATACGACATTCGAGAGATCCATAGATAGTCTGTTCTGGAGGCGCTGTCTCAATACGGGAGGCATAGCCAGAACCGCCGCCTCTATTTGTGTGATGATTTGCTCATCTGTCATAGCCTGGAGGCCGTCCTGAGTTTCCTCCGCCTGGAGAGACTGGATCTCTCGAGTGACAGAGAGGAGCTGTCTCTGGAGAGCGGCGTAGGCTTGCCAACTTTCCGCCGCCGCCGCTTTATTGATCGCCTCCTGGAGAGAGGTGCTCTGACTTTTGAGGAGCTCCCCTGGAGAGCCCACCGCCGCCGCCGCCGTCTCTGGAGCCTCCTCGATCTCATGAGTGCTATCTCTCCGATAATTATATCTCCGCTCGAGTAGCCAGGCGGCCGCTTTCCAGTCCTTCCTCGAGCCCTCCTCTATCCGCTCGAGCATTAGATCGGCTCTCTCACATTCTGCATTTGAGACGGCCTCGAAAAACTCGATCCGAGCTTTACTTTTTTTCGCTCTGCCCTCTCTCATGTATTTGTAAAAGGTGGATTGAGAAATCCCGGCCGCTTTACATGCGAGCGTATAGGTCGCCCCCTTCCGGAGGGCCTCGAGGAGGGTCTCTATTTGTTTTTGTTTCAGTGGTGATCTGGGCATTTAGATTTTTCCTGGGTCTATTGTGT
>Ga0196899_1000260_pt1 | contig 28643 bp, 43 predicted proteins | sample VirMetDEL_Sep_01_FD_169095 | JGI IMG/M metagenome (GOLD analysis project Ga0196899, IMG submission 169095) | Aqueous microbial communities from the Delaware River and Bay under freshwater to marine salinity gradient to study organic matter... | ecosystem: Environmental > Aquatic > Marine >... | reverse complement strand
CTGGTGTAGTCTGAAGCAGAGGGGTCAGGTGTGAATCCGCAAGTGCCGTAGTTTGAAGCGCGGTGAGTCACTGCATCATCGCCAGTTTGTTCTGCATTACAGCGCCAATGTGCGACGATAATCGCTCCATCCATGTCCGCTGGTTTCAAGTCATATTCAGTGGTCGGTATGACCCAAGAGAATGTTGTCATTGCTTAAACTCCTTCTGTCTGTGATGCAGCGTATGCCGCTATGACTGCGTCTGTGTGAACCGCTGCACAGATTGCTTGCACCTCTGCTGATTCATTGCTGTAGTCATCACCTGCGGAGATAACGTGTCTGTGGTAGCCAGAGGATAGCTCTACGCCGTCTTCAAGGACTTTGGTGCAGGTTCGTACTTGTACTGCTTTAAACTCGCCTACGATTTCAATCTTGTCTTCACTGATTACTTTTTCTAATGCCATTTGTGTTGCTCCTGTCTGTGCCTGCTATCCAACAGGCGTATGGTTTTATGCTGCTGCGTAAGAAGCAGTGAAATATATGGACGTACCGTCTGTTAAATTACTATCATCAATAGTAGCTAAAGTCCCTCCTGTGGTGGTGTCATACAAATACAAGGCAGCGCCACTAGCCAACATAGATGGGTATGCTGTAAATGAAACACCACTGAGTTGCCCAATGGCCGCAGATGCCTTCGTTCCTTCCGCGCTGTTAAGCATGTTAAAGGGTAATCCCCCTATTGCTGCATCACCTGTACTACTACCTTTGCTAGATAGAAATAAACAACCTGAAACATGAACTACACCACCTACTTTTACATACCTGCCATTTGTGTTAGCTGTGTAAACCACGCTTACAGACGCACCACCAAATGAAACAGTAGGTGTCCAAGTCCCCTCCTCATAGTCATCCAGCGTTTTGCTTGTGACTGCGCCACCTGTGGCTCCAAAGACTACGCCCCCTGATAGGTAGAGGTCTTTGAAGAGGTTGCCTGCGCTACCTAGATCAATTTGACCGCTTTTTGTCGCGCCATTAGTTCCTACCGGCAACATTTGATCAGTAGCCCCGGTTAATAGTAAATTACAGTCCCCGTTGCCAATGTACATCGTCCCGCTTAACGTACCAATACTACCTACGACTGTGCCTGCCTTATGAAAATCAATTAAACTCCCGTCACTGGTAAGACGATTGACGTTAATAGGTGTTCCACCATCTCTCGTGAAATCAGCAACAGTTCCGCGCAGGGCTATACCCGCTGTGCCGAAGGTTGTGACAGTCTTACCCACCAACAGGTTGCCTGATGAGTCTATACGTGCTTTTTCTGAGCCGCCTATCTCAAAAGATGTTATTGCGCCAGTATTAAGTCTTAATTTATCTGTGCCATGCTCATATATGATAGAACCTGCACCTGTGGAGCCAGCATCGCCGAATCTAAGTTGAGTCTGAGTCGCACTGAAGAACTGAATGCCAGTGTCCGTGGCATGTTCTAAAGTTAAACTTGTGTTTCCGTTTGATGCTCCTCGACCAGACAATGCACTTTCTTGAATGTTAACTTTATTGTCTATTGAGCTAGTACCAATACCCACGTTGCCAAGAATAAAAGCATCGCCATTATCTCTAATTGCAAAAACACCAGCGCCACTAGAATTTTCTGCGAAAATAGCGTTGGTAGAGCTAGATGTGCCTGCCCCTTTCACATGCATTTTAGCGGATAAACTGCTTGCACCAATACCCACATTGCCATCTTCTTGCACCCTGAATAACTCAGTACCACCGGAAGTAGCCGTCCGGTCTTTTGCAATAATAAAACCTTCTCCGGTAGCGCCAGCATCTGAGTCTATGTTTAAGTAAAGACTAGCGGGGACATTCATGATGCCGTTGTGGCTACCGTTATCGTCTAGCTGAATAATTCCGTTTGTTGCTACAAGGGACTGTCCTGTGACAGAGCTGCTTGCGACAATAGTCCCAGTAACGTCTATGCCTGTGTTATCTACTTTTAAAATAGTAGTTGGTGAGCCAGAACCAGTTTTAAGATTAATTACTTCTCCATCACCATGCGACCAGATGTTTAACTCGCCATCAGAATCTAAATCTATAACGGCAAGCTCAGAACCATTGTTAAAACGAATGTGCTGATTAGTCGTTGTAATATTCAATGCCGCTGAAGCGTGTGCCGCAACACCAACTCCTAACCGCGTACCAACCTTTAAAGTGCTTGCCATATCCACAGAACCATCAATGTCAACGACATCTAGGTTAGTCGTGCCGTCTACGTCTATGTCGCCTGAGATGTCTAGGTTAGTAAAGACTGAAGTACCTGTGGCAGTAATTGTGCCTGTGACATCTACATTGGCCTCAGGTTTCAACCCTATCTCAACAACAGCACCCGCTGCGTTCTCTGTGTACAGCCTTCCGTTTTCCGTGTCTACTGCCAGCTCACCTCTTACTATGTCGGAGGCTGCTGGTGCGTCTGACCCATATTTAGTTACAATTGTTGTAGCCATTGTTTAATTCCTTTAGTAAGTGCCGCCTGAAAGCGTACCTGTCGTCATGTTGTCTGCGTTTAGTGTTGAGTCACTCTGTAAAGCTGAGTCAGCCTTAGTACCCTGTGCTGCTGTAGCGTAGGCTGAAGAAGCAGTCGTAGCGGCTGTCCCTAGACCTAATGTAGTCCTTGCTGTTGCTGCATCTGCATCATCAATCAAGGTCCCACCAAAGGTTGACACTGCGGAAGCTGCCAGAGCTGCATCTGCTGTAGTACCTTGGGCTGCTGTGGCATATGCACTGGCTGCTGTGGTAGCTACAGTGCCTAAGCCTAGTGTAGTCCTAGCTGCTGCTGCATTTGCATCGTCAACTAAGGTTCCACCAAAGGTTGAGATTGCAGATGCTGCTACTGCGTCAGTAATACCGTAGCCGCTGAGTGTCGTAGGCTTACCCTGTAGTTCAGCAAAGGTTAGCCCGGAACTTGCGTCAACCCAAGCAGAGCCATCGTACACCCTCATTACGTCTGTGTTTGAATTGTAGTACAAAGCACCAGTAACTAGAGCATTACCGTCGTTGTCCACAGTGGGGTCAGAAGTCTTACTGCCTAAGTACCTGTCGTCAAAAGAGTCTAGGGCTGCTGCTGCTGACGCTGCACTGCTTGCTGCTGATGTGGCGCTTGACGCAGCCGCTGTAGCAGAGCTGCCAGCATTAGTTGCAGAAGTTGCAGCATTGGTTGCAGATGTTGATGCCTCACTAGCTTTGGTTGTTGCTGTGGACTGACTTGAGGCTGCTGTAGTTGCACTAGAGGCTGCTGCTGTTGCACTAGAGGCTGCTGCTGTTGCACTGGACGCTGCTTCAGACGCTTTAGTTGTTGCTGTAGAGGCGCTGCTGGTGGCACTGGTGGCACTAGAGGCTGCTTCAGACGCTTTAGTTGTTGCTGTAGACGCACTACTGGTAGCACTGGTGGCACTAGAGGCTGCATTGGTTTCTGCCGTTTCTGCATTAGTTTCTGCTGTTTCAGCATTGGTTTCCGCAGTTTCAGCAGCGGTTTTAGCTACTACTGCTGCCGCCTGAGCTGTCTCAGCAGCCGTCTTTGAAGTAGCTGCGGCAGTGGCTGAAGTAGCAGCGTCTGTGGCTGAACTAGCAGCTGCATTTGCTTTAGTTGAAGCAGTCGAGGCATCAGTGCCAACTTGGGACGCTACAGCGTCTGTAGTTGCGTCACCAGTACCTCCAGTACCTCTAAAGATACCCATAGACTGCTCCAGCTAAAGAAAACAATATAAGAAAAATAGGGGCCTCGAAAGACCCCCATAGAGTTCATTACTACGCAGAAGGTACTGCGAGAACGAAACCAGCTTCAGGACGATACACCTGAACACCGTACAGGCAATCTGCCGTGTACAGGGTTGACAAGTATTCCTGCTTGTACTGGGTTTGTGAACGTACTGACTGCTGCTCTGCAAGAACGATAGCGTCCTTATGGAACAGGAGTGCTGCACGAGTGTCTACAGAAGCTGCGCTGTTTTCAGCCGCAGTTTCGATAGTTGCACAGTTAGCAGAAACGTAAACGTCTACTCCGTACAAGTTACCAATAAGACCAGACTGAACTGCTTGGCCGCCTACGAAGTCAGAAGACACGTAACGGTCAATGCCCATGATGGCGTTTCGAGTAGCGGGTGGGATAATAAGTACACGACTTTCCATCGGTACGTTATTGTCGTCCAGCTTTTGAATCATATCACGGAAAAAACGGTCAGTAAACTCGTCTCCGGCAACACCGTCAATAGTGTCGTCAGTGTACTGAGTTGTAGTGTTATTGGTGTTCATGAAGCAACCAGTGTGCTGGTAGTCTGTAGGAGCTACAGAAGCAGCAAACACAATGGAACCACCGTCGCCAAAACCAGTACCACAAGAGTGGAGGTCAGAGTCGATTTTAGTAGCCAGAGCGTAGCCAGCGTCTTCAGTATAGAACTGTCGCAAGCTGTTTAGAGCCTGTACTTCTACGATGTCTTCAATGAGTCTTGAGTACTCAAAGTGTCTATCGATGTCAACAGTCAGTTCGCCTTCAGTGTTAGCAATGATAGTAACTGCAGTATCAGCAGCCTTAGCATTTGCGTCTCCACGTACTGGCTTAGGAATGTGAAGCTTGTCACCTTTCTTGCCACTCATAGCGAGCTTCTTGACAAGTGGAGCCATCTTCAGGTTCTTCTGGTAAGCAGCGATAATCTCGTCACTCCAAATTTCTGGAATAAACGTAGCCGCTTCAGTCTTTGCAGTATTACCCCCTGCACCGGGATATGTAGCAGTAGCCATTAGTCTTAATCTCCTTTAGATTATTTGACTCGACCCTCGCTATAAGCTCTTAAAATCTCCTCAGATAAAGCTTGGTAACGCTCAGGGTCTGTTTTCATTAGTTTAATGATGTCGGCCCTACGATACACTTTCTTACGACTCCCTTCAGCACTGCCTCGTGCATTGCCTGTATTAGCTGCCTTTATCTGCTGCTTACGTGCTTGTTTCTCAACTTGCACTGTCTGCTGTGCTACTGTCTTACGCTCCTTCCAGAGTGAAAACAGTTCGTCAGCAGCTTCCGCGTCATATTGTTGGTCAGCTTCTACAAACAACTTTGTCCTAACCTTTGAAGCTTGTATCCACTCAGCAAACTTAGGGTCCTTAAGGATGCCCTGCATGTCTGGATGCTTATTAGTAAGCGTTGCCAGAGATGACTGTTTTTTGTACTGAGCAGAGTACTCTTGAGCTTCTCTGATTTTAGGATGATTATCAATAGCACGATTAACGGCTGCTTGAGGGTCTGTAAAGTAGTCTATATCGTCTTCAGGCTCAACGTACTGTTGAGGTGCTGGTTGTGGTGATTGCGTTGAAATGTAATCGTCCACTACCTTACGAAGTTCTCCTACTTCAGAGGACTGACGACCTAAAAGCTTCTCAGCCTCTTGGTGCATCTGTACCACTTCTCCCAGAGACTTACCTTGGTACTTCTCCGGTACTGTAGGTTCTGATTGAGGTTGCTCAACTACTTCTTCTTGTTCTATGTGTTGAATCTCTTGTACTTCGTTTTCTATGGTTTCTTCTGCAATTTCCTCTTCAGGTTGCATGTCAACCATTGTCGCTTTAGACATAATCAAACTCCGTGAACTTTGTCATTATGGAGACTAGGGTTTTCTACCTGCTTGTTCGTGTTCTTTTACCCACTTCATGTGTCTACCGGGGAAGTCCCCAGTGTGTCCATCAAGTATAAAAGCCGGGGCAGACAGCATTTTTGTAGCACTAGCACCACACTCGCACCTACTGACTGAGGTACTAGAGTCTACAAATTTCTCATATACGTGTCCGTTTTCACAACGAAAGTCGTATACTTTAATCATCTACTTCTTCTTCCTCTTCTGCTTGTTCTCTGGCTACTGATATAGTATTCTCCAGATTAATCACAGAAGCTAAAGCGGCAACTTGGCCCTTTCTAAAGTAGAAGTCTTCAGTGTCCTTAACTGTCTGTATGTCAGCTAAAGATACTGCATTGGAGGAAAGCTCTTGAACGAGTTGTTTAAAACCTTCAGAATTGAAGAGTTCGTTGTAGTTGTCGAAGTAAGTTTCAAGCTCAGGCTTCATAGTTTCCCTTTGTTTATACTACAGTTATAGTATAGCATGTTTTTAGTTAAAAGTCAAGTATTATTTAGTAGCCCTTTTTCATAGGCTTCTTTTTCTTCTTCTTAGCTGCTGCTTTCTTAGCTGCTGTTTTACCTTCTTTGGTGTATGGGTACTTCACTCCTCCTACTTTAGGCATTACTTTTTCCTCTTCTTGGTTGGTTTAGCTGCTTGTTTGAAAGCTTTTGCGGTAGGTGCGCCTTTGGAACCTGCCTTACGCATCTTCTCTTTACTACCTGCTGCAATACGCTTACGCTTTGCATGGATATTGTCATATAGACCTGCCACTACCACTTCTCCTTGTTTGCCCAGTACGCTGCTGACATCTTACCTTTTGCAATATTTGCACCATGACGTGCTTTAAATGACTTGCGTCTGGCTTTATCTTTCTCAGACTTAGGGGCTTTACCCGCACCGCTGACTCCCTGTTGTCCAAAACGTATGGTTTTAATCTTGTCTCCCTCTTTAGCCACTACTACGTGTGACTTAGTAGGGTGGCTAGGAGTCCTCTTAGGCTTGTTGAACCCGCTTACTCCGGCCCTTTCCAGCCTTGGGTCCTTCTTCTTTGGCATTACTAAGCTCCTCTAGTTGGCGTTTCAAACCTGCTAACTCCTCCCAACGGGGCTGGAGAAACCTGTCTACTTGGGCCATCAGGCCTTGGAGTTCTTTGTCTGTCAACATTTTCTTTCCCTTTTACTTGTCGTTCTTTGAGAAGAGTGTCTGCTACGCGCATACGTCGTTCAAACTCTTTGTCTTCTTGGTCTCCTTCACGGAGGTTTCTAGTGATTGCATTAATACGGTCAATCTCCAGTTCCATAGGTACAGCCTGTGCTTCAGCAGCCAGCTTAGTAGCCCTAGCGGAAGACTCTTGAGCCTGTGCGCCTAGAGCTGCTGTCTGGGACTGCTGGAACTCAAGCTGTGCCTGTTGTGCTACCTGAGCCATCTGCTGTGCTTCTGGGTTAGGCTGCGACGCTTGCTGCATTGCTGCAATAAGTTCTTCACGGTTAGACAAGTTCATGTTGTCTATGATGGACTGTATTAGCGTATTGTACAACGGAGAGTCCTTCTCCATAGTCTGTAGTAGTTGTACTAGCTGTGTGACTTCGTATTCCCTAGCGATGATGCCTAGGCTGCTCGTAGCGTTAAACTTGTAGTCAGCCACTGGGTAACTCTCAGGGTCAAACTGCATGTAACGGTAGGCTGCCTTCTTGACAAAAGGTATCAGGAAGGACTGCTGGAAGTTAATAAGTGTACGCTTATGACGCTTAATGATAGCGCCAAGAGACATACTAATACCAGCAGCCGTCGCTTCTCCATTGACTGAACCCGCAATACCTGCTGAATCCACAGCACCAGTAGCTTGTTGTACCATCTGCTGTAAAGCACTCGCCTGAGCAAAGGTAATTTGCCCAACTTGCCCAAAGTTAAACGGTTGTAGAACTTCACGTGGGTCTCCATTGGTTAGAATCATCTTGCCCGGACGTACTTCCGGTTTAGCACCACGTGGTAACCTAGTAGCGTCTACAGCAAGCATGGGGTGTATCGTGAGGCTTAGAGCGTCAATCCTGGCACGTAACTCAGTGTCAAGTGCTTTCTGGGAGTTGTAACCTTTTTCACATACGCCACGACCCCAGAACCTTCCGGGTACTACGTCCCAAGGGAAAGCTACTACAGGTCTGTCCTGCATCATGTAAGGGTTAGCCTCTGCTTTCAACAGGACTCCACCATTGGCAATCACTACTACCGCTTCTACGTACTTAGACTTAGATTTAGACTCTATAAGCTCTACTTCTTCTTCGTCTTCGTCCGTTGTAGCATTCTCTAGTAGCTCTCTAGGGACTAGACCGTAGTACTTCGTAAGACGTACTTTGTCGTCACTGTAGACCGTGATGTCTTGGTCAGGCTCTAACTCAGAGTCAGGAGGAGCAGTACCTACGTATACGTCTCTGTACACACCCTGTTCCTGCAACAGTTCTACTTGGTGTAGGCTTACGAACTCGTCTATAGCTACACCCATAGCTTCTTCAATACTTGTAGCCACAGGGTCAATTAGGAAGTTCTGAGGCATCACAGGCTTGAGTTTAACCTTGACACGCTCTGTGATATTGACTCCCACTGCCTGCAAGTCACCACCCATGATGGGCTGTGTAGCCGGGACCATCTCTTTCATTTCTTCAATAACAATCTCACCAATACCTACGCCAAACACGGCTGAGTTGATGAGACACTCTGCTACTGCTTTACGAACCTTACAGTCCTCAAAGTCTTCCGTAAGTTTGTTTCTCAGGAACAACACGTCCTGCTTCTGGGTATCACCCATGTTGTCACTGATGTCGAACCACTTGCCACGTCCAAAGGTAGCTTCTTCCATCTCAGCGACATTGGACTCTACTGCCTGCTGCAACGCAGGAGAGATAATCCTAGAACGCTCTGAGGCTCTAGCAGAGTCTGCAGGGTCCCAGATACCACGCCAGAGTCTATAGTACTCCTCAAAGCGTGCCTCATAGTTTGCTTCGTAGTGGTCACGCCAGTCGTCACACTTGGTTATCACCCAGTCTTCAATAGATTCCTCTATCATCAGCGGGTCTTGTTCAAAAAGTTCACTCATATTAGTATCCTGCTACTACGTCTAAAATTTCATGGTCGTCAATTTCGTAGTCATAGTCATAGGCTACGTTTGCTAGTTGGTCTACGTAAGCTAAAGCGTCAACCAAGTCGTCGTGAGTTAGTGGGTCTGGGAATTGAAACAGTTGGTCCAAGAACCTAGCGTTCCACTCTCCTCTACTGAGTGTCACAAAGCCATTCTCAAACCTGCCCTGTAACGCCCACATCACCCTGTCAGTCTTCTTCTTGTTACCGTGGGTCAACTCTTCAACTCTGAAGAAAGTCCCGTAGCGTCTCTGTAGGTCCAGTAGGGGAGACATTACTGCCTGCTTCGCTATACCCTTCTCAATACCTACGCTAACTGGTTTGTAGTCTCTGACAGCCTGAAAGATTTTAGCTGCAGTTTCGTCTAAAGTCCAACGACCGTGGATGATGTTTTCCACGTACCAGCCATTGGGGTTTACTTTGACTACTGCTATTGCTGTCTCGTCAAGTTTAGTATTTTTAGTACGCTTCTTGTTGACTTCTTCAAAACCTGCTAAGTCAATAGCTATGTAGTAGTCACCCTCGTCAATGCCTTCTTCGTCAAACTTTACCCAGTCCTCTTTAAACATTTCTGACCCACGAGCTTCAAACGAAGCCATAAACTCTTGACGAAACGCATAGCTCGACATAGACTTCTTTGCAGTGTCAATTTCATTTGGGTCCAGAATTGGGTTATCATAGGAAGTAAAGTGCCAAGCTTTATAAGTTTCATCGTCACCTAAGTCTGCATATTTGTAGAGTTCATAGAAGTGGTTGCGACCCATAGGCGTACCTATGAACATAGCACAACCCTTTTGGTCAGCCAAAGCAGGTCTAAGTATCTGCTCAAATACGTCAGGCTTCATGTCTGCGTACTCGTCCAACACCAAGAACTTCAGTGACACACCACGCATAGTCTCTGGCCTGTCGGCACCTTTGAGGCTGATGGTTGCACCGTTGACTAACTTAATCTGTAGATTATTAATGTGGCTACCTGTAATCACAGGGTTGCCTAGTTCCAACAACGTCTGCCACATGATGTCTCTGGCCTGACCCTGTGTAGGGGCTACGTAGAACACTTGTCCACGTTCAGTCTGCAGAGCGTTCACAATAAGCAGCCAAGCAGCAAGTCTGGATTTACCTGTACGTCTACCTGCTGCGACTATCTTGAATCTAGTGTCGTCAGCCCAGACCTCTTGCTGCCAAGGCAGTAACTGGATGTCTAGGTCCACGTCTTAGTACAACCACATCACAGGAGTCGTACCTCTTGTGTCCACATGTACAAATGTTTTGTCAATGCCTATACCCGTGAAGCCTAGCTTCAGAGCTTCAGACACAATGACGTGCCTCTGGTAAGCACTGATTATCTGGATGTCTGCAGCAATGCCTTGGGCATGGGTCCCCGGAACTTCCTTGGATGCTTCAATAGGATGCTCTATGGGGTGTCTATAACCACTCGTTATGACAAACGGGAACCCACACCCAGCACGTAAACGGTCAAGCTTCTGTAGGAACTCTGGTTCCATCTTGTTCTCACCAGTGACTTGGCAGTTGAACTCGTCTAAGGTAAAGAACTCAAGATTCATTAACTACTTCTCCTTCAATTATGGAAGCTTCGGCACCACTGACCGCAGCACCACTATGGGCTGCATCGTTTACATCTACAGTACCAACACCAGTGATGTTAATCTGTATGGCACTTTTACCACCGGAGGCAGCAACTTCTCTTTCAAATGCACCTACTGGCAACATACGGTCCATAATTAGCTTCCATGCAGAAGCTTGATTCTTATGGTCGTGGTCAAGAGCTGCATCAAAAATAGTCTCTAGGACCTTTCTTGACTTAGGAGAAGCCAGCATACGAGCTTTGTACTCGTTTATAATAGCAGCGTCACCCTTGGGTCTGCCTACTTTACCCTTGTTACCGGGTTTTACAGCGGCTACTTCTGACTTCCGGGGTCTGCCACGGCCTCTCTTTTTAATTTCAGTGGTCATAACACAAATTGTCCCTAATTACAACTATAGTATAACACAAGTATTCACAGAAGTCAAGCTATTTATAGCTGTGGGTGGTCAGTTGTAGTAATACAAGGTAAAACAAGTAGTTACTGTCGTTAATACACGGGGTAATATTCCTAATTTTCACCTATTTTGTGCTTAGGTAGCTACTACAATTAACAACAGAAGGCAACCCCCTCCCCCGGTCCCAACTTGTGCATACTTTTGTGACGTTGTCAAGTGTTTTCTTGCGTAGCAACAAGTGTGCCAACTTTAGTCGACCCCAGAGTTGGCACGAGTCTTGCATGGGTAGCAACATCTGTGCCATGTCTAGGGTTGGCATGGGTTTTGCATGGGGAGAAACTGGGGTTGACAAGTGTGTGAGCTTATGTTGGGCCTTTAGAGGTCCAAAGCATCATTGTAAAAATAAGTAAATAAATGCTTGCAATGGCTGCACAGTCTGCTATTGTTACTACATCAACCAACGCAACAGAGGAAATACAAGATGAACAATACAGAAACCATAACTTTCAACTCAGCAGACTGGTCTGGAGACACTGAAACAGCTACAGTAACTCGCGTAGATAACTATAAAAGTCTAGTGACGTTCAGGGGCGAGCAGTTTGAAGCCATAAGCTACGTAGAGAAGCACGAAGGAGAGACGCTGTTCGAAGGCTATGTATTAAGGCAGGACGGTAGGAAACAAGTCTCAGCCATACAGTGCGGTAAAACATGGATTGCTGAGGAATACGGTATAGAGAGAGAAGATAGGAACCCTATAGTAGCGCTGTTACAGGTCGCGGGTAATATTTTGTAAATAATTGAAATAGTGCTTGCAATGGCTACACAGTCTGCTATTGTAAGCACATTAGTTAATAACACAGGAGCAACACAATATGACACATTGGGAACTAGAGCATAACGGTGAGTATTTACGTATTGAATGGAACAATAGCGCAACATTCAACTTTCAGTGTCCAGTAGGAGGCGTGTGGGCTGACTATCATTGCTTCACTTGCTACGGCATAGACACAGAATACGAGGCGTTAGAATACGCTATTGAAGTACTGGAAGAACTACAAGCAAATGAGGAGTAACATCATGAGAAAAATAGAGCTAGAGATGAACAGAGCGATTGCCAACGGTGACAACTGGAGCAATGGCAATACCACAGTAGTTACACACAACAACGGCATGCAGTCTGTATTCCTACACGGCCATCATATAGCACGAGTGTGGCGCTTTGGTGATGACGTACAGGTAGACACGGAGACCCTTATGCAATGGCCCACACGTACCACCATGAGTCGTTTGCGTGCATTAGGTGCTGACGTATGCACTCGCAAAGGCATTGTAATGTTAGACGGTGAGGAGGTAGCATAGTATGACACACACAAACGAAAGCCTACGGGCACAGGACAGCGACCTAGAGAACTACCACTACCAGTTAGAAGACGGGGAACAATACGCCCTAACAGATGACGAACTGGGCTGGCTTAAGTTTGTATCAGGTCGGTACTCTATTGCAGACCATATAGAAGACAATCTATCAGATGGTATCTATACAGTAGACCTGTACGGAATGAGTGATGCACTTGACGCTGATGGTATGTTTCCTAAAGCCACTTGTTTATCAGATGATACAGTGCTACAATCAATATTCTTTTATAGCGCAATAGAGGTAGCATAATGTTAATACACAAGATATCACCAATAACAAACAAGCTCAACGCAATGGATATTGACGTGACGTGTTCAGAGATATATAGTTGGGAAGTAGAAGGCATGTTGATTATCGATGCCATGCCGGACTTAACTTCAAGTGAGCGAGAGTTTTTAGAAACAGGAATACCACCACATGAGTATATCGAGTAAACTATGAACACATACCAAAAGATAACCATAGCCGCTGCGTTAACCTGTGCCTTTGCATGGGTAAGTAGTGATGAGTTAGACCATGAGCTGAAACAGGCCGAGCAATACAGGCTAGACGTTTGCACAGGCAGCATGCCAGACTTTAAAAACATCAGACCAAATTGTGAGGAGTAGAATAAATGGACAAACTAAAGACACTAATCGAGTTCAAGATATTATGTGATAAACACGACTGGTACTACGAGAGGTCGGAAGACCCACGAGCATATGACAAAGGCAGTGAAAACAGGAAGTACCTAGAGAGTATCATGCGCGAAGGCGGCGAGGAATACAAAAGAATCTATTTCAGTTATGAATCATAAACAGGAGAGCAACAATGGAAAACTATGAAGTAAACTGTGAGGAACTATCGACATTTCTAGAAGTGGTTGTAAGTCTAATGAAAGCAGGGGCTTGTTTTGAGGCAAACGCTGATGCTCTAACAATAAAACTAACCGGAGGATACTAATGAATCTATTTTACACACACGATGACCCACAGTTAGCAGCACAGATGCAATGTGACAAGCACGTAGTCAAGATGATACTCGAGACTGCACAGATGCTCAGTACTGCACACAGGCTCTCAGAGACTCCACAAGCGCCCTTTGTCTACAAGACGACCCATGCTAACCACCCTAGCACAAAGTGGCTCAGGTCGTCTCAGGTTGCGTATCAGTGGGGCTTAGACCATCTACAAGCTCTGTTTGCAGAGTACACCTATCGCTACGGTAGGGTTCACAAGACACAGCGAGAGAAGTTGCGGTATCTTAAGGTTATCCCAAAGGACCTCCCAGAGCTGCCTTTTGAAGCACCACCACAGTGCATGTACGATGAGTGCAGAGGGCTTGACACTGTAGAAGCATATCGTGCATACTACAAAGTGAGAAGAAGTGAAATACAAATGAACTGGACTAAACGAGAGGCACCACAATGGCTATAATCAATAGAGAAGTAGCGGACATAATTCTAGAGGCGTATCACTGGGACTATAAACTAGTGGACAACGTGGCGACACGCGACAAGAAGATAGTGCTGGCATGTGTGACCATGTACAGAGACTATGACAACCTAGACGTACAGATATCTGAAGCGTTGGCGATGCGAGATAGTTTAATAAGCATCTACAGCACACACCCAGACGGTGAAGTAGTCGTAAAACTCACGGTAAAAGAGGAGCATGTAAACATATGAACAAGATTAAGAAGTTAATCAAGCGGATACAGTTTGAAATCAAAGCAATCTACTATGACCTAGTAGAGCGAGAGTTGACAGACAAGGACGTACAGTATGTGTTTTGGGGTGTCTGTATCCTCTGGGCGATTGCTTCAGTCTACTTTGTAGTAACTTTTGATATCAACGGTAGGATGTTTGAGATATAACTTGAAGGACGAAGGCGTCTAATAGAAAGCCCTGTCCTAATCTGAGGAGGAGGAGGAAGAATGACTAAACACAAAACACGTAACTGGTGGAAGCAGGTAGCACATGCAGTTCTATATGGGTCAGATAAGAGGATAAACAAACTGCCACCTGCGACTATGCAAATACAAGATGTATTAGTACTGGAAGTGTCAGAGTCTGAAAGTGAACAAATTATAGAGCGTTTTAAAAAAGAGGAGAACGAAGATGAGAAATTACACAGAAAAGGAACTATTGAAAGAAATGAAGACAGCACGAAAAGCATTACGCTCTGCCGTCCTGTCACTGTCTATAATTAATAATGAAGTCATAGGCAGCAACTATAACTTTCGGAAAGAGGAGGACAACGATACACTTGACGAAATTTTCCTTGAACTAAAGAAGATGGAAGAGGACTTCAATAGTCTACGCCGCTCAGGAGAAAAGTCTCGTAAGAATTGCGAGAGAGTACATTCCTGTATTGGTGCGCGTATAAGTGGGGAAGAATTGAGACTCATCAGCGCAGGTTTCTCACGGGAATGGAACGACATCTATTAAAAGAGGAGAAAGAAGAATGAAAGTAGAGCTGCTAGAAATAATGGGTAGTGACCTGACGGTAGCCAATGCTGCCAGAGTATCATTTGCTGCAGAGTCACATGAGTTCTCTGGACGCGACAAAAGTCTTATAAGCTACCTAGCAAGGCACAAACACTGGACACCATTTGGACACGTACAGTTACAATTTAGGCTGAAAGCGCCTGTGTTCGTCGCTAGGCAGCTAGTGAAGCATCAGGTAGGTCTAGTTTGGAATGAGGTCTCTAGACGCTACGTAGACTTTAAACCGGAGTTTCATGAGCCTGAAGGCTGGCGACTGAAAGCACAGGACAAGAAACAAGGTTCATCTTTAGAAACATTTTCAGGCTCACAGGGCGAACGCTGGGACGCGAGGTACTGGGACCTAATGAACAACGCAGAGACGCTGTATCAGAACATGGTTGCGTCTGGAGTAGCACCAGAGCAAGCACGTATGGTTTTACCACAGTCCATGATGACTGAGTGGTACTGGACTGGGTCTCTAGCAGCCTTTGCACGAGTGGTAAAACAAAGGATTTCCAGTGACGCACAACTAGAATGCCAGCTGATTGCACAAAAGATTGATCAACTAGTTGCAAACACTGACCAAATAAGTTATTCTTGGGCATGTCTAACACAACAGGAGTAAACAATGATTGACACAGAAGAAATAGACATCACTAGCGCAGAGGAAGGAGTAATTAGCAGTAAAGCAGTAGAACACATGGTGGACAATCTGGCACTGGACGAGTTGTACAGCTTACGTTTCACTGACGTGCGTTTTGTACTCAAAGACCTCTTGCGAGACAAGTACAAACGTATGGCACCTACAGAGCTGCACAAGTTACACAAAGACAGGTTCTCGTATTCATATTCTGACACAGGAGAGTCCATATGGGAATGAAACTAAAGAAAGCAGTAGCAGTGATGCTTACGGTGCCTTTATGGTTACCTATACTAACATACTTACTTTTTCACGCTTTAATAGTGAACACAAAGGATACAAAGGAGATTTAACATGAGATGCAAAGCCTGTAACAAACTTTTGGAAGAATACGAACTAACACGTAAGGACGCTAGAGGTGAGTTCTACGACCTCTGCGGCACCTGCTTGAGCAGTGTTCATGCTTGTGAGCTGGAAGATGATAATTTCTTTGAAGAAATCAAAGGAACCCTCTTGACACCGGACACAGATTATGATACCCTCTACTAAAGTAGTACTTAGGTTACTACTTAAGAAGTAAACTAAAGAAGTAAACAGTAGTAGTACTTCTGTAGTTACTACTGTAGTTACTACTGTAGTTACTACAGAGTAACGGCAGTATATACAGACCACTGCTCCTGTTTACTAAAAAGGAGGTGACAAGGCAAAGAAAACTGTGGTATACTATTAGTATGGCGAGTGAGAAACACTAGTCAAAACAAACGCAAACAACGGAGATTATTCCTATGGCAGCAGCAGCCACCACTATCGAAGGCATTGTAAACTTTAGCAAACTGACTGAGCATGATGTGTACAACGGTCAGGACACTGGAGCCTTCTCAATGACCATCACGATGTCTGAAGACGATGCTTCAACACTGGCAGCACAGGGTGTGAAGATTAAGGACTACCAAGGCGCAAAGCAAAGGAAGTTCAAGTCTAAGTACGACATCAAACGCTTCGACATCGAAGGCAACCGCTACAACGGCGAAGTACCTTACAACTCTAAGGTGCGCCTGAAGTTCAAGCTAGGGCAGGAACATCCTGTACACGGAGTCGCTACTTACCTCGAAGCTGTGAAGGTCTTGGAGGAAGCAGAGATGACCGAAGGTGACCCTTCGGACTTCTAGGGCAATGGCTAAATTCATTAGACATGAGGGTTGTCCGAAGTGTGGTTCTTCGGACTCCCTAGCCATCTACGACGACGCTGGGGCACACTGCTTCAGCGCCAGTTGTAACTATCATAAACACGGCGGTGACATGGAACTAACAATAGCAGCAACAGCAAAGCCTAGCCGTCTGAGTATGGGTGGAGTAGTGGCAGCGATACCCCAGAGGAGACTGTCTCAGGACACCTGTCAACGCTACGGTGTCACTGTGGAGTACTCGACTACGGGTGAAATCATCAGACACCACTACCCCTACTACAACCTCAGCACAAATGAAGTTGCGTCTGCAAAAGTACGTGAGGTGAAAACAAAGAACTTCCACACTAGCGGTGACACAACCGGAGTTGGATTCTTTGGACAACACCAGTGCAAAACAAATAAGTACATCACCGTTTGTGAAGGTGAGCTAGACGCAATGGCAGTCTACGAGATGTCCGGTAAACAGTGGGACGTAGTGTCCCTACGCTCCGGTGCTTCCAGTGCAGCCAAGGAAGTCAAGCAACAACTAGAGTGGCTTGAGTCCTACGGTACTGTGGTCCTGTGCTTCGACAACGACAAAGCAGGAGAAGCAGCAGTAGACGCAGTCAAGGACCTCTTTAGCCCCAACAAGCTCAAAGTCATTAAGCTACCTGTGAAGGACGCTAGTGACATGCTTATGGCTAACAGAGTCAAGGACTTTACGCAAGCATGGTGGAACGCCAAGACGTACAGACCTGACGGTATCGTCGCAGGTACTGACACTTGGGAAAACTTGGTTGAGAAGAGGAACGTTAAGTCAGTGCCTTACCCTTGGGACGGACTCAACACCATCACCAGAGGACACAGGCCTTATGAACTCGTGACCATCACCAGTGGTTCCGGGATGGGTAAGTCTCAGTTCATACGTGAGATTGAGTACGACTTACTCAAGCGTTGCGACGGTAACATTGGTGTCCTAGCTCTGGAAGAGGACCTCTCGCGTACTACACTGGGCATCATGTCAGTGGCCGCGAACAGACCTCTGCACCTAGAGGAAGACACCTCAGTCGAAGACCTGAGACCCTTCTGGGAGTCAACACTGGGCACTGGGCGTTACTACCTGTTCGACCATTGGGGTTCTACTTCTGCGGACAACCTTCTAGCGCGTGTGCGTTACATGGCGAAGGCTCTGGACTGCAAGTTCGTAATCCTAGACCACCTCAGTATCGTTGTGTCAAGTCAGGAAAACGGTGACGAGCGTAAAGCCATTGATGAAATCATGACTAAGCTCAGGGCGCTCGTGGCTGAGACAGGCATCTGCTTGTTCCTCGTGTCACACCTGCGTCGGTCACAGGGCAAAGCACATGAAGACGGTGCCCAGATATCCTTGGGTGAACTCAGAGGGTCACAGGCAATTGCACAGTTGTCCGACATTGTCATAGGTATGGAACGAGACCAGCAGCATGAAAATGAAGAAATCAGGAACACCACGACTGTCAGGGTACTTAAGAACCGTTACACTGGTGAAACTGGTCCTGCTTGTTACCTTGCTTATGACCGCACAACAGGTAGGCTGAGTGAAGTCGCTAACCCACATGTAGGAGATGACTTTTGATTTATCTTGACCTAGAAGCCAATGGTCTGACTCCCGACACCATCTGGTGCGTTGTTACCAAGGAGAATGATGTAACTCTGGTACACAAGGACCCAGAAAGCCTCTCAGAAGCCCTCAGAGGCTCTCAGAGCGTCGTTGGTCACAACCTAATAGGTTACGATGTCCCTGTCCTAGAACGTCTCTGGGGCATCACAGTTGACTCTGGGAGGGTCCTAGACACTTTGGTTTTATCACGCTTATGTGAGCCAAGCAAGTCAGGTGGACACTCCCTCAGAAACTGGGGCAATGACTTAGGCTTCCCCAAGGGTGACCATAGTGACTGGTCTCAGTTGTCACAGGAAATGATTGACTACTGCATACAGGACGTGAACGTAACAGAAGCAGTACACCAGAAGTTGGTACAGGAGATGTCTTGTTTTTCACCTGTCAGCATTGAGCTAGAGCATAAAGTGCAAGTAGCAGTGCAGCAGCAAGAGGAAAACGGTTGGGTTCTGGACCAGTCTTTGGCGAGAGACCTGTGTTCCACATTTAAGGAGAGAATGAATGAAATTGAAGAAGAGTTGCAGAAGAAGTTCCCGCCCATCGTCCATGAAAGATGGTCAGAGAAGACAGGGAAGAAACTTAAGGACAAGGTTGAAGTCTTTAATGTGGGTTCTAGGCAACAGATTGCGAAGAGACTTGCGGGACTTGGGGTACGCTTTGACAAAGTCACGGAGAAGGGCAACCCAATAGTCGATGAAGCAGTTCTTGACACCATCAATCTACCGGAAGCAAAGGTCGTCAGTGAGTACTTGATGCTACAAAAAAGATACGCACAGGTCAACTCATGGCTACAGCATGTGAAGGAAGACGGTAGGGTACATGGACGTGTCATCAGCAACGGTGCAGTCACAGGACGCATGACGCATCAGTCACCCAACATGGCTCAAGTACCTGCAAGCCACAGCCCGTATGGACACGAGTGTCGGTCCTGCTGGACTGTGCCTGAAGGTAAGAAGCTAGTAGGTTTCGATGCCAGTGGTCTTGAGTTGCGTATGCTGGCTCACTACATGAAGGACGAGGTTTACACCAATGAGATTATCAACGGAGACATACACACAGCTAATCAAAAGCTTGCAGGACTTGAATCAAGAACTCAGGCTAAGACTTTCATCTATGCCCTACTATACGGCGCAGGAGATGCTAAACTTGGAACAGTGGCTGGAGGAGGTAGAAGAACAGGCAAAAAACTTAGAGAATCTTTCCTCAGTAATCTACCAGCATTCGCAGCTCTTAAGGACAGAGTTTCAAATGCGTCAGCAAGAGGTTACCTCACAGGACTCGACGGCAGGAGACTCCTAGTTAGGTCGGAACACTCAGCGTTGAACACGTTGTTACAAGCAGCAGGAGCAATCGTGATGAAGAAAGCTCTGGTGATACTGGACGACTACGCAACTCGCTGGGACTTGGACTACAAGATTATAGGTAATATCCATGATGAAGTTCAGACAGAAGTTGCAGAGAAAGACGCAGAGAAGTTTGGTTGGTTAGCAGTAGAGTGTCTCAAGGCTGCAGGTATTGAGTTTAACTTGAGATGCCCTTTGGACGGTGAATACAAAGTCGGCACAACATGGGCTGAGACCCACTAAGGAGAAGCAATATGATTTATACTAAAGAAAATGGGAAGTACTACAAAGACAATCCTGAAGCTGTTAGGAGAAGAGAGCAGACAAGAATGTGGGTCAACGGTAAGAACGTACCTAAGACACACCCTTTGCACAAACCCGGACGCTACAAGAACTTTGAACAAGCAGCCTTTAGCAGCCTAGAGAAGTACGATAGTAGTGTCGAGGGTCAGGTGTACGCTATAACTAATCCTAACTTCCCTGACTGGGTCAAGATAGGCATGGCTATAGACGCTGAGGACCGCTTGAATGGCTACCAAACTTCTTCCCCATTTAGAGATTATGTGTTACAATATAAGTATGACGTGAACAATCGTCGGAAGGCAGAATCACAGTCACACACAGAGCTACAGAAGTCCTATGAACGTAAGGGCGAGTGGTTCAAATGCACACCGGAGCAGGCCAGAGTTGTCGTCTCTAGTACAGCGGAAGAGTACAAATGAAAAATACTTACAACTTAGTGAGCGACATCTACAAACTTGTGGAGTCTAAAGACGTAGCAGAAGGAGTAGACATCGAGAGCTGCATTGAGCAGTTTGGTGAGAACGTCAAGGACCTCATGCGTAAGGAGTTTACAGAGGTCAGAGACGACTCACGTAAACTACGTATGTCCAACATAGGACGTGAAGAACGTTTCCTATGGAATGTGTACAACGACGTTGACAAAGGCGAAGACTTGACTCCCAATACCTACGTCAAGTTCCTCTATGGGCATCTGATTGAAGAACTGCTACTGTTCCTCACAAGAGCTGCTGGTCACCAAGTGACAGATGAGCAGAAGAAGTGTGAGGTCAACGGCATCAAAGGTTCTATGGACTGCAGGATAGACGGGGTTGTGACTGACGTGAAGTCAACTTCGACCTACGGCTTCAAGAAGTTCAAGGAAGGGACACTGGCCTACGACGACCCTTTTGGGTACATAGGACAGATTAAAGGCTACGCTCATTCAGAAGGTGAAACTAAGTTTGGCTGGCTGGCGATGGACAAACAGAATGGTCATCTGACTTATCTGCTGTATGACTCTGAGGACACGCAAGCACCTGTGTACGACCTTATCTCTTATGACATAGGAGAAAGAATCAACCAGATAAAAAAGATGGTAGAGCAGGAGGAGCCACCAGAGGTATGTTACGAAACTATCGCAGATGGCAAGAGCGGCAACCAGAAACTCGCTATAGGATGCTCCTACTGTTCATACAAAAAAGAATGTTGGCCTTCCTTAAGAGGGTTCGCGTATTCAGCAGGTCCACGTTATTTAACAGAGGTATTCAATGAACCGAAGGTCCCAGAAATCGAAGTTTCGTAGTGTTTTTGAGGAACACACAGCGGAAGTACTGGAGGGTTTTGAGTACGAACCCTACACAGTACCTTACACAATACACAGGAACTACACACCGGACTTCGTACACGTCCCCAGCAACACGCTGGTTGAGTGCAAAGGTTTCTTTAGGGAAGGAGACACTAAGAAGTACACTAGCATCAGAGACAGTCTTGAGGACTACCAGAGCCTTGTGTTTGTTCTTATGAATCCTAATAAAAAAGTAAGGAAGGGAGGTAAGATTACTATGTCTCAATGGTGTGAGAAACAAGGTCTTGAATGGTACACATTAGATACGCTACAGGAGTTGATGGACGATGTCTCTAACAATGGAGGAAATTAAGGAACTTCTACTTCGCAACTACGACCCTGAAGACTTTCTGGAAGCACTGGAGATAACTTCCGAAGAGCTTCTGGACAGGTTTGAAGACAAGCTGATAAACAAACTAGAGGTATTCGCGGAAGAGCTAGAGGATGAAGAGGAGAACGAAGATGAGTATTGATTTAGCAACGGAAAAAGAGTGGGACGCTCTGGTTCATAGACCACCTCACTACAATCAGGGAGGCATGGAGGCCATTGACTACATTAAGCAGCAACTGGGTGACGGCATTGTTGACTACTGCGAGGGCAATGTCCTGAAGTATCTGCACCGCTGGCGTTTCAAGAATGGTCTACAGGACCTGAAGAAAGCACAGTGGTACTTAAACAAGATGGTAGAGGAACAGGAGGCTGTAGAATGAAAGTAATTGAAGGAGGTTTCGACCAGAAGAATAAAACAGACGAACTCACTGTGCCTATGGTGTTTGACGCTATCGTCGCTAAGGAAGACTTGGAAAGCTACGACGAGGCTTTCTGTGTTGTTAAGTCAGAAGACTTCATCCTTGTTTCTACGAACATGGACACAGCAGGGCTTTACTTCCTGTTGGACCAACTTAAGATGTCACTAATAACCGGAGGAGAATACGAACTATAATGGACGCATATCAAGAATACATACATAAATCAAGGTACGCCCGTTACCTGCCTGAAGAACAGCGTAGGGAGACGTGGGAAGAAACTGTGAACCGTTACTTGGACTTCTGGGTCAGTAAGGAGAAGTTGTCCAAGAAGGAAGCTAAGGAACTATTTGACCCTGTGCATGATTTAGACGTAATGCCCAGCATGAGGGCATTAATGACTGCAGGCGAGGCTCTGGCTAGGGACAATGTCGCTGGGTTTAACTGCTCCTATCTACCTATAGACCACCCTAAAGCTTTCGATGAGATGATGTACGTCCTCATGTGTGGCACAGGAGTTGGCTTCAGTGTGGAACGCCAGTACATCACTAAACTACCAGAGGTTGCAGAGAAGTTCCATGACACAGATACAGTTATACACGTCGCTGACAGCAAAATTGGATGGGCTAAATCTTACCGGGAACTTATCGCGATGCTCTTTAGCGGTCAAGTACCCAAGTGGGACGTTTCTGGAGTTAGACCTGCAGGGGCAGCCCTTAAGACCTTCGGAGGTAGAGCGTCTGGTCCAGAGCCTCTTGTTGACCTCTTCCAATTCACCGTGGAAGTCTTTCGAGCATCTGCTGGACGACGACTCAGTTCCGTCGAGTGTCACGACCTCTGTTGTAAGATTGCACAAGTCGTTGTCGTTGGGGGAGTCAGACGCAGCGCCCTCATCAGTCTCAGTAATCTTACCGACGACAGAATACGACGAGCTAAATCAGGGCAGTGGTGGGTAGATAATCCTCAGCGTGGCTTGGCTAATAACTCAGCTTGTTACACAGAGAAGCCTGACTTTGAAGCTTTCCTGAACGAGTGGAAGTCTCTGTATGAGTCACGGTCAGGCGAGAGAGGTGTCTTTAGTCGTGTCGCTAGTCAGCGTCAGGCAGAGAAGAACGGACGTAGAGACGCAAGCTTTGACTTTGGTACAAACCCATGCTCAGAGATTATACTCAGGCCCTACCAGTTCTGCAACTTGTCTGAGGTAGTGGTCAGGGCTGAGGACACACTGGACACCCTACGTATCAAGGTTAGGTCTGCTGCTGTCCTAGGGACGCTACAGGCTACTCTGACTGACTTTAGGTACTTGCGTAAGATATGGAAGGACAATACGCAGGAAGAGGCGTTGCTAGGAGTGTCACTCACTGGCATCATGGACCATCCAGTTATGTCAGGGAGGAAGAGTCGTGAAGAACTACGGAAGTGGCTCACGGAGCTTAAAGAGGAAGCTATTAAGACTAATCGTACTTGGGCTAAACGTCTTGGCATCAATATTAGCACTGCCATTACTGCTGTTAAGCCTTCCGGTACTGTATCTCAGTTGGTGGATAGCGCATCAGGCATCCATCCTAGATACGCGGAGCAGTACATACGAAGAGTAAGGGCAGATGCACGAGACCCACTCTGTGCTGTCCTAGAGGCTGCAGGAGTCCCTGTGGAGATGGACGTAACTTCTCCTACTACTAAGGTCTTCTCGTTCCCCATCAAGTCTCCTAAGCAGGCTGTAGTAGCGACTGATATGGGAGCTATGGAGCAGTTGTGTCTGTGGGAGATATATCAGGACTACTGGTGTGAACACAAGCCTTCCATGACTTGCTACTACAGGGACGATGAGTTTCTGGAGGTAGGGCAGTGGCTGTACAATAAGTTCGACAAGGTTAGTGGCATTAGCTTTCTACCTTACTCAGAACATACGTACCAGCAGGCACCCTATGAACCTGTGGACTCAAAGACGTACCAACAGCTAGTCAAGGAGTTTCCTAAGATTATCGAGTGGGACATCGTTGAGGAAACAGACATGACTGAAGGGTCACAACAGTTGGCCTGTGTTGGTAACAGTTGTGAAATCTAGAGTGAAACTGAAGGGGTCTTAAGTGACCCCTATCTTTCTCTTGCAGTACCTGCTGTCAAAGCACCTGCAGCAGCCACGTTTTTAAAATCAGAAGGACGTAAGTTAGACATAGGTTGTTTCTGTAAACTTACTGCTGCTTGCTCTAACATTCCTTCTGGTCTTTTGCTTACAGGCTCTGCTCCTCTTTCTTGAAGCTCTTTTTGAAAAGTTTCTTTATCAGGTCTAGTCTCAGGCTTAGTAAGTTTACCAGAAGAACCAAAAACATTGTATCCATTAGGTGGAGTAATTGATAAAACTCTTGAGTCACCGGGAACAGTTTGTCCAAAAAGGTCATTCTCGTCGTTAATGAAATGAACAAAGTTTCCTTTCTTATTCATCAGGTACTGGTCATTGACTCCTCCTAAACCTTTTGCAGAAGACTTGTGAGAGCCTTCAAAGTAAGCAGTGCCGTCGCGTACATCTACAGTTTCTGATATTCCTTGAAGCCTAGCTTTCATACCGTCGTAGATTTCTTGCTGAGGTTTGCGTAGCTTTACTCCGTCTTGTTCCATCTTTTTATACTTAAAGTACATGTCTATAGTTTCTTTGCTTGACCTTCCTTTTGTCCCTACTTTTTTAGATTCTGTCATCCTATGTAAAAACTTTTCATAACGACTAGCTTCCTGCCCTGTAGAAAGGTTGTATAGTTTATCATCTGGGAGTCTAGTTAATGACACAAACTCTCTTAGTTCTTGGTCTGAGAAAGTTTGTTTTTCTGGGAAGTACTTTTGAAGACTATCTTTTGCATAAAAAACTCTAGATGCTTTCTTGTTAGGGCCTTTTAAAGACTCTTTAGAAATGTCAGAAAAAGCAGTAGGGTTTCTAATAACAACTTCTACTTTTTCGTTTGGTCCTATACCTTGAGCTTTCCTTATGTTTTCTTCAATAACTGCCAAGTTGTTTTTATTCAGTGTAATACCCTTGCTTTTTAAGGGAGCAGACAAAGAAGTAGCTTTAGAAAGTACCTTGGGGTTTAAAAGCCCTCTACCCATTACCTGTACTTTTTCAAAAGACTTGACAGTTCCTTTTGTAGGGGTTCCTCGTCCTGCGCTTAGTAACTGAGTTTGGTCTAGCTGACCTTCTAAAAAAGAAAGGTCTTTGTTTAAATCTCTTAAAAACTCCTTTTCCTCTGCTGTTCGCTCTTTTGGTTTTTTGTTTCTTATGTCAGCAGCTTTTTGTCTTCTTTCAGGAGTTATCCTAGCGGCCTCTCTTCGTAAAGACATGGGAGTACCTTCTCTTCTAGAGGCTGCTGCCCTAGGACTGAGAGTGTCATATAAAGCAGTAGGAGCTGTTTTTGCTACGGACGCGGCCTGACCTAACTGACCAGAGCCGTAGAAAGTCGGTTGTCTATTAGGAGCTTCTAGAGACAGGTCACGGAGCATACCACCTTTTGCTGCTTTTGCTGCAGGAACTACGGAAAGGTCCATAGCGTACCCCAACCGTTTCATCATCTGGGGGTTTTCTTGCATGTACTGCATAGCAGCTTGGGCGGCTTCCGTGTCTTTAATCCCTTCAGCTACTTGGCTCAATCCTTTCTTAATAAACTCAGGAGTAATTGCTGATACTGCTTCTCCTGCGGCAAAAAGAGGAACGTCTGTTAAAAGACCTAAAGCATTAGCCCCACCTTGCAGCATCTGGTCTCCAACACCAATTTCTCCTTCTTGGTATCTTCTGGTTTGTTCCATGAAGTCGTCATAACGCTTTCCCGGAAGAGAGCTTAACCTACTATAAAAACCCTCATTCGCCATTATTTTGCTCCTCTTGTCTTGCTTCGTTCATTAAGTAAACAATGTAAGCTCTGTCGGCTTTTAGTTCTGAGACTAGGTTCTTATCACTTTTGTAAACTTTAATCGCCTTGTCCATACCGGAAAGAACTTTAGAATAAAACTTTAAGCGTGTTTTCTTGTTGGACGCTTTAAGAACACTGTAGATACCTACTCCAGCGCCTGCACCTAAAACAGCCCCAGTCCCTACTCCCATGCCTGCTACTGCGCCTGCTACTGCAGCTCCACCAGTTTTTAAAGTGGCGTACAGAGCAAGAGGAGTGGAAGGTAGGTTAGCAACTTTTGATATTTTCTGCACAGCCCTTGCTATTCTGTTGTTTCCTTCTCCGTACATCTTGTTACGTAAGACTGAACGAGCAGACAAAAGATTGTGCATACGGTCAAGAGAGTTATGAACAACTTCTCCTTCGGTAATGTCTTTAAGTTTATCGTTCATTACGTTTCTTATGAATCTACCTGCAGCGCCTTTTGCTGTTTCTACAGTAGGGTCTAAAACGTCTCCTTTTCTTGGACCAGCGTTTACAAAACTGTCAAACTCTCTTCTGGCGGCTAAAAGACCTAAAGCATTAGGCTCTTCTTTATTTACGGTTTTTAACGCAATGTTAGCGTATTCATTTGCTTTCTTCTGAGCTTCTCGTGACAGTGCAACATAATCTTTAGATTCTTTTAAGCCTGCGAAGGCTTCTTGCATAGACTCCACAAGTTCTTGTCTATTGTACGCAGGGTTTCCTGACTTATTTATAAAAGCAATTAGTTCGTTGTTAGCTTTTTTTACTTCGTCAGATACTACGGTATGTGCGCGAGCATAATGAGTGTTAGGGTCTAAATCATCAACAGTCTCTAGAGTTCTACGCATCATCTGTTCTCTTTCAGAAGGAACATAGACTGTCCTGTCAAGAGGTCCTCCAATAGACCTAAACTCCCCTCCATAACCAGATTCACCAACAATTGTAGGGTCCATTAGTTTATTAATACCCGCTTGTTTTTCTTCTAAAACAGCAGTGTTGTACTTTAGTTTTGCTTTTTCTGCTGGAGCAGCCATGTCTATCTTAGAAGTAGGAGCTAAAGCTGCAAAAACGTCTACGTAAGTTTCAAATGTTTCTGCTAACTGCGGGTTGTTTTTAGAAAACTCAGAGTAAGCTTCCCACCCTGCGCCCAAAGCCTGTCCAGCCTGTTTTATTCCGGGTATGTTTTTTACTTTAGACCACCCTTCTTCAAAACCCTCACGCACAGAGTCTGAAATAAGGATACCTGCTCCTCCTGCTAAAAGCTCGCCTCCTGTCCTGAGAGCCTGAGAAACAGCAACAGAACCCAAAGCCGCAGCTTGGGCCTTTCTGATGGAAGGAGACCCGCTTATGTCAGAAGGTATTTCAGATGTTATTCTCTCTGCTCTTTCAGGAACCTGCCCTAAGCCTTCAGAAAGTATCTCCATAGGGGAAAACTCAGAAGCTCTTTGTTGAATCTGCTCTAAGTAAGGAGTTTCTGGGGGAGTGTAGCCTTCTGGGTATAAAACAGCAGCTTCTTCCGCAAGCTCTTCAGCAGTTGTTTGGTCTCCTGCAGTAAGAGCCATTTGAATAGCATTTTTGTACTGTTCTTGAGTGTACTGCATAGTTACCTCTTTTTATGGGGCTGTGGCTGCGTCAAGAAAACTATCTGCTGCTTTACTACGGACAGGGGCAGGACCTTCGTCAACATAAAAGTCTTCTGGAAACCATGCTAACGCAGCTTCTCCGCTCTCGCCAAGACTTGCTTTAACCCTACCTCTAATTTTCTTGTACTTCTCGATATTGTTTCTAGCGCCTTTACCCATGTCCTCCAAAAGACGTTTTAAAGTTCCTTTGTCTAGCGTAATGTCTCCTGCAACAACACGTTCAGCGTACTTTCTATCTGCATCAGATAAACCAGTACCAGCACCTAAATTGACAATATATTGAGCCACTCGCCTTCCTGAATCAGCAATATATGCTTCTGTGTCTACTATTGAAGAAGGGTCAGCAAGAGGAATACCTAAAGTTTCTGCGTATCTGACAACATTTAGTTTAATTTCAGCACCAGCGCCTGTAAACATATTGTTTAAATTAGGCATGCTTCTGTTTATAGAACTAAGAGCGTCTGCCGCTTTTGCTGCATTTTCTGCTAATTCTGAAAAAGACTTGGCACCTGCTTTAGCTAACTCATCTCCCATACCTGCGGTTATATTCTGGACTTTTTGTACTTGTGGGGGAGCAGGTTGTAGTCCCAACTGAGAAGCTTCAGACCACCTGTCGGTGTCTCTGTCCCAAACAAGACCTGTTTCATTAACACGGTAGTCTACTAATTTACCGTCCTGTAAGAAAAACTCCATTTTTCCTTTTTGTCCGGTTATGTAGTCAGTAAAAACACTGTCTGGAACTTTAGCTAAGTCTAGTTCAGCAAACGACTCGTCTGTTATTCCGGCTGCTCTAGCCATTTGTTTTCTGACTAAAGGATTTTGAGTAGGCATCCTGTTTACTTCTGTTTTACGAATCTCAGTCGCTATAGTACGCAACTCTTCTGGGTCTGTTATTCCTTGTATTCGTTCCGCTAAGTCAGGTTGGTTTAGTTTTAAAGCAGTGTTTGACAAATTAACTTTACGTTGTACAAATTTATTTGCATCGTCTGTTTGTTTTTGCAGTTTTCTTTGTTGAGTTGCAAGCTCTATTGCTTGGGCTGCGTTTCCTTCACCTCTATAATACTCAGACAGTGTACCAAGACCTTCAGGTGTCTGTAAATCTACTCCTGAAAGAACACCTTGAAGTTTGGCTTTCTGCGAAGCCTCTCTGGAAGCCTGAGACAACTGTTGTGCTTCTCTCTGGTAGCCGGAAGCAGCCAACTGTTGACTAATATTAGCCAAAGCAGCAGCGTCTCCAGAAGCCATTGCTTGCTGCGCTTGTTGC
>Ga0196899_1000252_pt1 | contig 28870 bp, 10 predicted proteins | sample VirMetDEL_Sep_01_FD_169095 | JGI IMG/M metagenome (GOLD analysis project Ga0196899, IMG submission 169095) | Aqueous microbial communities from the Delaware River and Bay under freshwater to marine salinity gradient to study organic matter... | ecosystem: Environmental > Aquatic > Marine >... | reverse complement strand
AGTTAAAGGAGAATAAAAATGGGACTAGCACCAGGTGTAAATATAGCCAAAACTACTTTTAAAATACCAAGAATAGGTATGCCTATAGAGTTAATGGCTGCACAAATACAACAATCGCAGACACTTAAAGACGAATATTCAGATTTAATATCAAAAGTACCTAAAGGCAATCCGTTATTACCAGGTACACAAGAACTTAGTAATAAATTAAATGACTATTTCGGTGCTATATCAAACGAAGTAGCTAAAGCAATAGCTAGTGGTGATGGCTATAAAGCTACTAACATGCTTAAAGCTGCAAAAACACAGGTAAGCAGAGAATTTAAACAGGGTGGTGCTGCTTATGCGTTAGTAGAAACTAATAAAGCTATTGCAGAAAGTATTAAAGAGTACAAAGAAAGAGAAGTAGATAATGATAAGTACACTACTGCACACAAGCAGTATGACTACGATATGTTTTTGAAAAGAATAAAAGAAAACCCATTTACATACGATGCTGCAACTGGGGATTATTCAAGTGTACCTACTATACAAAAGACTCCTGTATATGATGTAAACAAAAGATTAGATGACGTTGCTAAGAGTTTAAAGAATAGTCCTGATGCTGATAATGTAATATCACAACTACGCATGGCTGCTACAGGTATGGTAAGTGACGTGTTTGTAATAGAGAATATAGAAACTATTAAAGACAGTAGAACAAAAGCTGCATTAAAGTCATTGTTTAGTGACCCTGCATTAGTACAAGAATTAAAAGTAAGACAGTATAGCACTAATAAAGCACTAGGTAGAATAGATGAAAACTACAATTTAACAGATGAAGCAAAGGCTACTGCTAAAGAATATTTAACTAGAACATACAACGACTATAAAAACTACTTTAAAGAATACGATAAACTATCTGTACCAGAAAAGAAAGCGGTATTAAAAGCAAGAGGCGAGTATAAAAGTAATGATGGAAGTGATACAGTAACTGCCGACTTTACAGCAGCAGATGCAAAGTTTAGAGAGACGCTTAAACAAGCAGATAATGCTTATAATGAACAAGTACAAGCTATTGATGGAGAGAATGGTAACAGTGTAGCAGAACAGGTATTGCAAAGATATGAAGCAAACACAGATGCAGAGAATTACTTTACTTCACTATTCGGTATAAAAAGAACTACTAAAAACTTGCCTACTCCTAGTTCTGGTGGTGGTGGGTCATCACCAACTAAATTAATAGCTAACCAAGTAAGAAGTATAAACACTCCAACAGGTGTAAATGACCAAGTTGTATTAAACAAAGAAAAAACTGCAGAAGCTATAAAAGCAGCAAGAGAAGCTACTGATGCAGGTGTAGCTGATTGGGTAAATACAACACAAGAAATTAAGTTTCAATACGCTGTATTACAAGATATGTTTATTAGCAACCTTGTAGATACACCATTTACAGAAGACCAACAAGATGAACGTAGTGAGTATATATCTAGTGTGTTAGATAAACAAGCTAAATGGTATGAAGCATTACAGTTTTATCAGTTTAATGAAGCATTACCTAATGAAGATATGGTAGATAAGTTTGCTACAAAGTATGGTCTTGATACAGATGAGGCTGCTGAGTTAGTAAAAGTAATTAAAGATAATAAGATAGAGTTAGAAGATAGCCTAATCAAACACCATAATCAAATAGTAGCCTATCAAAGTGCTAAGAATTTAAGTAAGATACAAAGGACTGCTGCTATTGATGAAATGATGATGGAGTTTGAAGCAAGTGATGGTGAATTTGATAAAAATAATTATAAGTATGACCCTAAGAAAATCTTGTTAACAGTTGGTGGTTATGAGTTTAATAACATAAATAAAGAAGATGCAATAGACTTTTTAGTTAATGCTAATAGATTGCAAGAAATGGTAGATGATGGCGCATCTGTAGAAACTATATTAAATAGTGACGAGTTTAATTCTATACCTGCAATTAAAGATAATTTGTATCAATACATAAGTGCTAAGAAAACAGCTGAAAATACGGCATCTAGAAAGAATCCAGGTGCACCAGTAGTTATAAAAGCATCACAAGGGGATATTACTCCTTCTATACTGCATAATTATATATCTAATGTATTAAATGGCTATTCATCTGAATCAGATTTACAAGCTAATTATTTACCTGTTACATTTGAAGCAAGGAAACAAGATTACGGTGTAGGTAAAATTAGTCAAGACGGCTTAGGCCTTATTAAGAGTGGTAACTTTAGGGATGTAGCTACACTTAATACTGCTGAGTTTAAAGATTATAACACTAACGAGCCTATTGCCAAAGGTACACTAGATTTAACCAATGTAAAGGAATTTAGTATCGGTGCTAGTGTAGATGGTAAATTGTACTACGAGTTTAGTGCAGAATATGGAGATAAACAGTTTGCTAAAATTAGAGCAGAAGTACCATCTAAAGATGTTAGTAATGTTACTAATGCATTGATAGAACAGTCAATGATTAACTATAATGCAAATAAGGACTTTGGAGAATTGACTAACAGTCTTAAGATGTTAACAGCTGTTGAAGGTTATGGTTATGACATAGGATTAGGTCAAGCATTATCAGAAAACATACAAAAAGCACAGAACAGTAAGCTGCTTACTAATCAAGGTACTGTTACTATTTATAATGAGGAAGAAGATGAAGTAACTAACTATGACTTACAAAACGCTTATCCAGTTGTACAGTTAGACAACTTTGTATATACACAAAAAGATAATGACGGTAATGTAAATAGCACTATGGGTAAGGCTAGTATTATGCTAGAAAAGACAGGTGCTAATTCTTATAAATATAGATTAGTGTTTGAAAATAGCGCAGGTCAATTTAACCTTAATCCACTTATACCTGATGGTGTTGGTTTTAGGTCAAGTCAAAGAGATTATTTTACTAATTACTCAGATGCAGCAAATGCACTTATGATTTATAAGAACATGCAGTTTTTAGAAGCAGGTGCAGGTGACCCAGAAAAGATTGATATACTAGAAAGTGTAGGACTATGAAATTACCAGATTACGCATTTAAAGGATTAGAACCTTTACGGCCTACAGATATTATACCGAAAGGTACTGCTATGTTTACTACAGAGGACTTGTCTGACTTTATAGATAGGGGTAATGACTTATTGTTAACTGGTAATAGACCTACAGACTTACAGTCATTAAGAGAAACTAGAGGTAGTACACAGTCAAGGTCAGAAAGATGGGGCAGAGGTTTAAAGAAAGCAGGTGCTAATGCAGGTGGTATTATTGCAGAATCTGGTGTTGTATTATTTAATCTACTTAAAGCAGCAGTAACTAAATCACCAGGTGCAAGTCCTGTACTTGCTGCACAAGATTCAGACTTTAGTTTTTTTGAAGAAGTAATTAACTCACAAGCACAGAAAGATATAGATGAATGGAGTGAAGGTGTAAGACAAAGGAATCCACATTATCTAACACAAGCACAACAAGACTATACTACAACACAAAAATTATTTAAGAAAGATAGTGGGTTTTGGAGTGATGCAGTATTAGGGGGATTTGGTTTCTTAGCAGGTACAGTAGCTACAGAGTTTTTAAGAATAGGCGCATTAAAAGGGTTAGGAAGATTAGCTAAAATTGCTAGAGGTACAAAATCAATAGCACCTGCAAGAAAGGTAATTACAGAAGCAGCAAAAAGTACAGCTAAAGGTAGTGATGTATTAAAGATGCTTAGAAACGCACCTGCATCACAGACTAACTCTGCAGGTTCTGCTGTTAATACTATATTGTCAGTAGCTACAAGTACAGCAGGTGAATCAGCATTAGAAGCAAGGATGTTTAGAGAACATGCTGTGGAAGAATTAAAAGAACAGTTTAAACAAATTAACTTTAGAGAACCAACAGAATCAGAAATATACGAGTTAGAGCAAATGGCTAATAACTCTGGTAATGCTGTATTTGCTTTAAACATGGCTACTGTAGGTATGTCTAACGCTATTATGTTAGGCAAAATGTTAGGTAAGGGTATTAAGGTAGGTAAGTTTGGTAAGTTTGGTGGTGATGGTATTGATGTATTAAACCAAGCAGGTAAAAGAATAGATAGGTTAAAAGGCAGGTTTGCATTAGGTAGGGTTGCTATAGAAGATGGTAAAGCAGTAGTTAAACTAACTAAGTTTCAGAAAGCATTACGAGCATTAGGTAAAGGTGCTATAAAGCCTTTATCAGAAGGTGCAGAAGAAGGGTTACAGTATGCTTATGAAACAGGTGCTGTAGATTACCTATTGTCTAAAACAAACCTAGACGCATTAGACAATGTAAGTTTATTATCATCTATAACTAACGAAGGACTTGCAGAAACATTAGGTACACAAGAGGGTAGAGAGCAAGTATTAGTAGGTGCTATATTAGGTTTTCTAGGAATACCAGGTGCAGCACCAGGTTCTGTAGTTGATATGTTTAGGGCAGGTGCAGGTACAGACGCATTTAGTAAAAGATTGGCATCCCTAGCAGCAGACTATAACAAGTGGTCAGAAACAGGTTTACATGCCAATATGGCTAGTGCTGTACAGCAACACGAGTTTAATAAGCGTAAAATGAATGCGCAGGACTTAATGACTATGCACGACAATAAAGCTGCACAGACATTTAGTTTTTTTGCTAGTAGAAATGCTTTAGGTTTATTAGATAGTGAAGTAGATAAGATAGCCGAACAGATTATGGCTATGGATAATGAAACATTTGCAGAAACTTACGATAAAGATATTGTATTAGATAATGTAGAAGATGTTAAAAAGCAGTTAGTAACGTCATTAAAAGATAGTGCTACATCATTTAAAGAAGCACATAAAATAGCTAAACGTATTAACAACAACAATTATGAAACACAGCAAGATAAAGACTTTGTTGATGGATTAGCATTTGTTGCATATAACATTAAAGACTTAGATACTAGAGAAGGACAGATAGTAGATAGAATAAAACAAATATTCCCTGCATTTAATCAATCAGCAGCTAAATACGCATCAGACCTAATAAATGAAAACAGAGGTCAGCAACTTGAACAAAGACAGCAACTTAATGACAAAGCAAATAATATAATTAATCAATCAACTGAATTAAAAGAACAGATTGATACACTTAAAAGTCAAGCACAGTCATTACCAGATGAAGAAAAAGCACAAGTAACAAATCAGTTAAATGATTTAGTCAAACGAACACAAGAACTAGACAAACAAGTAGAAGAAGCTAAAGCACAGATTAAGCAGATAGACGAAGCTATTGCACAATCACAGGCTACAGCTACTGCTTCAAGAGAAGCAAGAAGACAAGACACTAAACTACCAGACTATAACAACGAGTATGATAGTTTTGCAGAAACAGTTACACAGTCATTACAAAACTATATAGATACACAAAATGCTATTGAAGCTAAAACAAATACTAATGTAGAAGCAGATGAATTGTTTCAAGAACTTGTAGATTTAGGTAGAATAGCCAAAAAGCGTGAAGCACTAATTGCACAGTATAACTACTTTACACAAAGTACAGGCAAAGAAAATATGCTTGAACTTAAAGAAAAGATGTTAGAAGCGCTGCATGAAAGACAAAAGTATGACTTTGTTAAGCACTACTTGTTAGACAAGATGGCTAAAGAAAATGGTCTATATGATAAAGCAGACTTTGATACAGCATTGCGTGAGGCTATGGCTTTGTTAAAAGAAATGGAGGATATTGGTTATGAAACTATAAACGAAGTACAAGAACATAAAATATTTGCACTAGAAGATAACAACCAAGTAGTATATTATAGTTATGTAAAGTATAAAGATGGAACATCACAGTTTTATCAAGTTGATGAAAGAGCTACAGTAATTAAAGGTGGTAGGGTTATTGAGGATATAGATTCTAAACTACAGAAGTTTATAGAAGAAAACGAAGATACAACACAAATAGACAGTATAAGAAAGGTATATAATGATAGTTGGGTAAATGGTATATCAAGCAAACTTACAGCAGGTTTACCTATAACAACTGAAGAATTAACATCAGTAATAAGCCTTCTAAACTTTCTTAATATACCTGGTGTACAAGTTGAAATTATAGATAACACTGTTATATTTGAGGTAAATGGTGTGTATTCTGAATACGAATTAGTAGAAGCTAACTATGAGAATATAAATAAAACTATAACCCAACTGTTTTCTAACTACTTTGATGTACAAGTTGCACAAGACAGTATAAATAAATTCCTACCACAGTTTCTAAATAGTGAGGATACTAATGCTAGATTTAGTGATGATGTAGTACAATATGATATTGAAGAAACTGGATTTTATAATAACTCAGAGCGTATGGCAGCAGCCAAACAACACTTTGAGAATAATAAGGCTATCTTACTTCAGTATTTAATCAGCAACTACACAAGTAAAAGAATTACACCAGAAGCAATGCCTGCTGTAATAGACAATGCAAGAAGAAGTATAGATAACTTTAATGTGCCTAACTACTTTAATGAACAAGAAGCATATCAAACAGATTACTTTATAGCGTTAGGTCAGCAGTTAAGAGGTAGTGAACAGTTTGCAGAAAAGACTGATGAAGAAGTAATAACAGAAAGTCCAGAAGTTTTAGATAAAGACAGCCAGCCAGGTACTGATACTACTGAAACTAAACCACAAGGTCAGACTTTAGATGAAATAATAGGTGTAAATAACCCTAATCAGCAAAACAATAGCCCAGCAAGTAAATCACCTGGTACTCAAAGTATACAAGATGCACCACAAAATACTGAATCAGTTAAAAGTTACGCACTAAGAAACATACTAGAAGTATTTACAAGAAGCTATACACAAGAAGAAAATAAAAAGGCATCAGAAGTTGTACGCAAAGTATTACAAACAAAAGCTGCTAATAAAGATGCGTACAAACCAGTATTTAGAGTAGTAGTAGGAGATGTTAAAGAAGGTAAGTTAGAATTAGGTGACCACTATTATAAAGATAAAGACGGAACAAAGAAAAGCGAACTAAAACAGCAGAAAGGTTTTGTTGCTAAAGATAGAACTGTATTCTTACATTTAGAGTTACAAGACCCAGATACTAACGAGTTTGTTAGAATAGGGCAAATGCTTGACCCTAACAGATTTAAGGATGCACAAGGCAATGACTTAGACCTAACTAATGCAGATAATATTCGTAGGATATACCCAGATATAGACGCACAAGATATAATACCAGTATCAAACGGTGCTGTTAAAATGCTTAACTTTACACAAGGTCTTACTAACTACCTAAACACAGAAGTAGCTAATCTAGAAGTAGGTACACCTATACCAGAAAATGTGTTTGAAGATGCAGCTAGTCAAGCAGGTGTAGTTATGAGTGCTGACCAGTTAAGAGAGTTTGTATTTCCGAATGATAAAAAGAGAGAAGTATTAAGAGATACAGCTAGAAAAGCACCAGAACAGTTTAGTATATTACGAAACTACCCACCTGATAAATATGGGTTCTCAGTATCTAATGAATTTGGTAAGTTTGATGGTATACCTTTTTTTAGAGGTGGTCGGTTAATAGCTGTATTTAGAGAAGTAAATGGAGTATTAGAATCAGTAGCAGTTGACAATGAGTCAATAAGTAAATTAAAAGACATATACAGACAAAGGGAAAGCAGAAACAACGAAAGCAATGACCATTTAATGATAGTTAACAGTAGAGGCAAGATACAAACTGTTGATATTGTTATACCAGGTTTAGACCCTGCTGCATTAGAAGACTTTAACCAAAAGTATACCAACATACTTGTAGAAAACGGTGACTTTGGTGAATCAAAAGAAGACTTAGGTTTATTTACTGTAAGTATGGATTCTGCACTTAGACAGAAGAAAGATAACCAAACAATTAGACTACAAACATCTGATGGTATAATAGAATTTACAGCAGCGCCACAGAATGACTTATTATCTTTAAATGTAAAAAGAAACACAAACCAAACTACAAAAAAGAACTTTGTAGAGTTTAGCTTAGAGAGACAAATTAAAAGTAGTGGTAACCATGTGTTTTTTGCACCGATAAAATACAAGTTTAACTATATTAATAATAAGATTGAAATGAGTGTTAATCGTAACGGTAAGACAGTTATACTAAATCGTTACGATACATTTAATGTTGAGCAGGTACTTAAGGATATTAACACTGACATACAGAATAATGAAGAAGCTGTAAAAACTACACTGAATTTAGTTGAAAGTGCTAGAATTAATAAGCAGGGCGGTGGACAACTTAATTATGAAGCAGGTAATGTAACTATAACAAACACAGAAGATGTTGCTATAGCAGATGTAAAGTCACTATCATTAAGAGATGCTGCTACTAGACCACAGGATTATATAGTAGCTATGTTACGCACAGATGTAGCAGCAGAAGCCGTAGTAAATGAAAATGGTGAAACAGTAAGGCTAATGCCTAATAATGTATATGCAGAATTTGGTTTGACAGAGCCTATAGATACTAATCTTGCAAACAGCGGACAGAAACAAACAGATGTTACAGAAGAAGATACTAGTCAAGAGTATGACCCAGACAATAAAGAGGATGTAACAGAAGAAAACATAGAAATAACATCTAGTATAGAAGAAAGAAGACAAGAGGCTTTAAATGAAGACATTTCAAAAGTTAAAGGACCTGCTCGTTCAAATTATTTACGCCAACAGAATGAAGGTGAAGGTATGATATCAGGTACTGAAATAGGAGATTGGGTAGCTTTTGCAAATGAATCTTTTGATAAAAACACAAGAAGTACTAAAATTGTATATATCTCTGGTAAAACAAAGCAAGAGGTAATTAATAAAGTCAATGCTAAATACGATGCAGAATATGTAGATGCTGTTAAGAAAGGAGAAATGACTAAAGAGCAGGCTATGAAAGCTCTTGAAGACGTTGGGAGAAAAGAAAGCGCTGCTTATACAGAACTAGCTGCACTACAACAACCTGATACTGATATAGATGTTACAGATGAATCTACACAGCCAGAAGTGACAGAAAACTTAGGTAGTGAAGAAATACTAAATAGGTGGCAAAAAACAAAAGCGAAATTAGAAGGTCATTATAATATGCCTTTAAAAAAGAATAATCCTACTGGTGATAATATTAAGCTTACAGAACTACAGTTAAAACAAGTTAATGCTAAAATTAATAAAATACTTGACACGTCTAAAACGGTTGAAGAAGCACAAAACAGAATAAGCAATATAAGGATAGACGGTCAGCAACTTGTGTTTAGTAGTAATGATAGACAAAATTTTAATGCTTTTGTAGAAGCCAGGATAGCTAAAATTACAAATGAAACATTTGAAGAATTTAGAGCTTATAAACCTGAAAGTCAAACAGCTAGCACAGAAAAAGTAACAGAACCTGTTATAGAAGGTGAACAAAAAGTAAACCTTAATGACATATTTAGTGAAGAAGACCCTGCTGTTATGTCAATGGTAACAACAGGTAATGAAAGTCAAATACATCAATCATTAGGTGTAGATATAAATACACTACTAAAGAATGGTACTGTTAAGTTTACAGATGAAACTGGTACAGAGTGTGCTAAAGCAGGTATGGCTAGTGCTAAGTTTACAGCAGGTAGTAAGTGGTCATTGGTTAAGGATTTAAAGAATATGCCTACACACGAACAAGGCGGTGTTAACCTTACGTTTGGTGATGGTGGTTTTATGGTAGGTAAAGTTAAAGCAGAGAAAGGATTAGTTATAAAGACAGACCCACCTAAAACTACACAAGACAGTATTAACTTTATGGCTGATAAGATAATACAGTATGAAATAGCTAGAGGTAGTGCGCAAGGTACAGGGTTACCGAAATACAAAAATCCTTACTATAAGGACTTACTTGTAAATAAAATATACCCAGAAGTAAAGAAGATAATGCCAAACGCATCTGCACAAGAAGCAGCAGAAGCTATGGACTTTATATTTAATTCTGGCTTTGACCAAACTACATTTAAGATAGATTTAGACCCTAGAGGTTATGCTTTACAAGAATACTACAGAAAGTATGACAAGAGTAAGTTAGATAGTAATGGTAACTGGGCAGGTAGACAGAATGCACCATATTCGTTTGATGATGAGTATAATAACACAATAGCTAAATTACCAGAGAATGAAAGAAGAATATTAATGAATAAAGGTAGAGATTGGTATTTACAGAATATTGAAAGAGGAAAAGGTAGTATAAATGAGAATTTAGAAGCATACAAAAACACTTGGTACGGTAGAATATGGAATACAAATGACTTTAGACCATTTAATGCTAACGACCCTAGATTTATATATAAGAAAAAATGAAGTACCTACTAATACTACTACCTATATTTAGTTATGGACAGAATAGTTTGTTCTATAACTTTGGTATGTATATGACTAATATACAAGATGTAGATAGTAGAGTACCTGTAAGCTTTGAAATAGGGGCAGATATGCAGACTTATACTGTAAGTTTACAGTCTGATGTAAGAAAAGGTAGAACATATATTAGTAACTTTGTATCACTAGCAGACCAGATTAGCATAGACACTAGATATGTAGTTAATGGTAAGTTAAATAATAACCATTTGTTAGGAGGATATGGACAGTTTACAACTACTGCTATGGCTATAGATGGTGCTGCAATAGGTGTATCATATCGGTACATTCAACAAAATGATAGGCTTAGCTTTTATGCTGATGCGCTTGTACCATTTATAGGGTATAATAAGATTAGAAAGTGGAACAGTGTAGATGAAAGAGTGAATAGTATTGTATTAGGACATAACCTTAATCCTAATTATAAGGCAAGAAATACAGAATATAGAATAAAAGTAGGATTAATATATAAAGTATTTGTAGAATGAACACGATAAGTTTTGGTAACTACGACTGGATTACACAAGAAAGATGGGGTGCTGTACACACAGACAAACCTTATGTATGGTATGATGCTGATATGGTACAGCCACATAGTGCTAACCATCTATCACTATTTACTAGACATAAACCTAAATACTTTAGTTGGTGTGATGCTACACCAGAAATGGCAGTAGGTTTGATTAGTTGTAAGCATGAGTTTGATTACGGAGTGTTTTCATTAGATGCTAAACTACCTAATATAGCTTATGCTTGGCCTGCATTCTGGATGTATAGTTGGAAGAGTTGGCCACCAGAAATAGATGTATTTGAAGGCTATGCTAACAGACGTGGTAACTATCGTAACAATATTATAGATAGAATATTTGGTAGGCCTTATAATGTAGAAACTAACGTACACTTACTAGAAACTAAAAACATAGGTGGTGAAGATGGATATATCAAAGAGCCTATGCGTTGGAATAACTATAAAGTAGATTGGCATCCTAACTATATTAAGATTTATTACAATGATAGATTAGTTAGGTCAGTAGAAGATGCTGAAACACTTAAATACTTTGAAGGGCATAAGATGAATGTCATCATTAACAACAGCTTCTATAAATCACATCACTCACATAAAATATTGATGGGTGAGTTAGAAGTAAAAAACTTTGTATATGAAGCGCATTGAAGCAGAAAAAGACGAGCTTGTACTACAGAATGAATCAGGTACTTATGCTATTATACCTGCTAATAAACGTGAGGAAGTAAAGCGTTTATTAAGTGAAGGATGTTACGATTGTATAGATAGGATAGTAGAGTCATTACCTAAAGCATCTGATTATGCAGAAGGAGGAACTGTAATAGACCCTCCTACTAAAGATTGGAGAACATATAGTAAAGAGTTTGATGCTATTCCTTACAACTTAGATAAAGAAATAAATGAAAGGTTTATTAATAGAAGTAATAAATCTAAACTACAAGATGAAAATAAGTGGATAGCTGAAACAAAAGAAAATATAAAACAACGAAGAATTAACGAAAAGATTAAATATATAGCTGATAAACTAATAAAAAATAATCCACAAGGCAATATGTCTAGGGTTGACTATTTAGAACAATTTGGCGATGAAGCTGAAGATATTATTAAAACTGTATATCCTAAATTCTCTCCTACACTATGGCAAGAAACAGCAAGAGGTTTAGAATCCTTAACTGAAGCTAATCTATCTTCAACTATTAATAATATAGCAAATAATAAAAATTTTACAAGTAGTGAAAAGGCAGATATGTTATTAAAATATTCTGATAATCCTATTATGTCAAAAGCATTTGACAATCTTAGCTCATTAAAAGTATTAGATATACCAGGTAAACTTATACAATCAATATACAAAGAAGATTATACTGGTGCAGACGCTTTACAAGGTAAACAGAATAATGCTGGTACAGTAGAAGAAATTGTAACAGACCCATTAAATGTATTAGGATTATCAGCTGTTAAAAACGCACTTATACCTACTAAAGGTATTGTGTTAAAAAAAGGAAAAGAACTAAGTAGATTTAAAAAGAAACAAAACATAAAAAAAATTTTAAACCCTGCAGCAATAGGTACTAATATTGGCAGTACAGTTAATGACGCATCTAGTGTTACAGAAAACATAAAAGCAGCAGATGGATTAGTTATAGACCCTCCAAGTGACCCACCTGCTGAATTAAATTCGCAAGACTTGTTAGACTATATAGGGGAATTAGAATCACTTAATAAATATGATATTAGATATGGTCTTATACCCGTAGAAGGGTTGTATGATATGACAATTAATGAAGTATTAGAGTATCAAAGTACTTTAAAAGATTCAGCTATAGGTAAATATCAAATACTGAAAACGACTTTAAATGATTTAGTAGTTAATAGCGGTGTTGACCCTAACTTAAAATTCACACCAGAAACCCAAGACATGTTAGGAATGACATTATTAAAGCGTAGAGGATGGAATAAATACTTAAAAGGTAAAATGAGTCAAGAAGATTTTGCTTATGCTTTAGCACAAGAATGGGCATCTTTACCAACAAAAGATAATAAAACCTACTATAAAAATACTAAGAATAAATCACTTACAGGTTATGAAGATTTTATAGCCTACCTTGGTAGTGGAAGACAACAACCGCAAGAACAAACACAGGAACAACCACAGCAACAACCTAATGCTAAAGACGAGATTAATGAAATATTAAGTAATGAACCATTAATGACTCAACTAGAAGCTAAGTTTGGTGATTTAGATGCCTTAGATAAATTAGACTTTACTAACCCTGTTGAAGCAGCACAACAAATACCAGAAGTATCAGAAGCAGACATTAACAGGATTAAAACTAATCTAATATCTAACGGTAGTGCTACAAAAGAAAGCCTAAAATACCTACCTTTACAAGCGTTGGTTAGAACGCTAAGAAGCAGAAACGTAGATAAGTATCAAGGTATTGCAAATAACCCTATCTTACTAAAGATGGTGCATAACAGTCTAAAACAAATGTAATATGGCATGTAAACTTACATATAAAGGCAAACAGTATGATTCAGATAGCGCTGTTATATTTGATGTTATTAAAGATAGAAATTTAGTAGCTGAATATAACGCTTTAATGCAGTCTGGTGTAGATTCAAGTATTGAAGAATTAGAAACATTTGCCAATGAAAAGAACAGAGCGTTAGAGTTACTGCCAGATAACGTATTTACATTTACAGATACACCTACCATACTAAAGAACGTAATAAATAACGGTATCACATTTGGTTATTTGCATAATCTAACTATATTCTTAGCCAAGAATTTACCTATTGGTACAGGTTATCACGAAGCGTTTCATGGTATATATAGAACCTTTTTAAATGATAACCAAATACAACACTACTACAAACTAGCTGAACAAGAATACGGTAAGCCTACTGCTGCTGAGTTAAATAAGTTAAGAGCAAGTAGTAGTCAGTTTACTAGACTAAATAATACTGTATTAGAGCAGTTGTATTATGAGGAAAAGATGGCTGAGAAGTTTAGAGAGTACATGCTAAACAGAAAGCCTAAGACCAAGTTAGCACGGTTGTTTAGTTACCTTAAAAAGATTATCAACTGGTTTAAAGGTACACCAACAGACATTAATACACTATTTGAAGATATAGCCACAGGTAAGTTTAAGGATGCTAAACCTGTATACAACGTATTTAGAAAGAGTAAACCTGTATTTTCTATAAGAAGTGTAGTTAATGATAGTGTTGTATTAATTGATTCAGCAGACGAACAGCAGGTAATAAGCACTGTAGCATCCTTAATGTTAAAAGATGGTATATCTAAAGTAACACCAAACACACTAAAAAAGTATTTAGATATTGCTAGTGATAAATTTAATCCGTTACGGTGGATGAAGTTTTTACAGAATGTTAATGAAAACAAAAGACAACAGCTTATAAATAGACTTAATGGTATATACACTGCGCTATCTACTGATAAATACTTTGACGGTACTAATATAGCAGTTGCTAAGAAAGACAAAATAATAAACAATAATATTAAAGTGCTTGCACCTGCAATACAAAACTTTCTAGACTTATACTACATTGATAAGCAGCAAGAGTTAGCAGAAGAAGAAGAATCACAGACTAATGATAACGAAAGGCCAGGATTAGGTATAGAAGACAGCGGTACAAAGGGTAGTATATATAAGATGAATAAGTTTTTTAGAACTTACATCGCTAGTACTACACTATACAAAGACCACTTTGACATAGGGTTAGACTTTAGTGACGAGTTTATTAACACACTAACAAGTGAAGAAAAAGAACTACTGTCTTTCTACGCATCACCAAGTGTAGTTATAAACACTTATAGAAAACAGCTGTCTAATACACCTAAAAATAAAATATTTGAAAAGTTTGTAGTTACAGATTCTTCAAACCCAGAAGTAAAAGCATTTAAGGATAAAGTAATTAGAACCATACAAGCAGAATTAAAAGAAGCAGGTGTAGAAGAAAAGTATTATAACAGAGATTATATTGTAAAAAATGCAGGTAGTATACCTTATCTAAATGTCCTTACTAAAAGTAACATGTTTAACTCGTTTGTTAACGCATTTAATGTTACGTTAGTAAACTTTCATACACTTGCTATTAATGAAAACTATGGTGATACTGTACTACATAATGCTAATGCAATAAATGAACAAGAAAAGAAGCTATACGAGTGGCGTAATAATGCAACAGCTAAAGGCTTAAACTATGATGAAACTATGGATACGCTTCTTCGTATAAACAACGAACTAAAAGGTATAGAAAATATAGATGAGTTAGCTGCTTATCAAACTAATCAAAGAACAGCTTTTTTTGATAATAAAGCTGCCAATATAACAAAGTTGTTTAATGATTTAGGTATTACTATATCTAATAACTTAGTCTTGTATCAGCTATTAGCATTATACATAGAAACAAAAGCAAGTAAAAGTCCATTAAATGCAGAAGAATTATCTAGTGTTTTAGAGAGTGAAGGACACTTTACATCAAAACATATAGGTTTATTTAATACATACTATAATGTATCTACAATGGCTTACAGTACTAACGATGTACTACGCCTTAAACCTATAGATACAACAAGATTAAGTAAACAGGAAGAACTAGAAACCAATTTAATTCATTCTTTTTTTACCCAAATAAAGGATGATTATCAGACAGAACTAAGACCAGTAGAAAAGTATATAGAAAACAGTTTTACTTCGAAAGGTAAGACTATGTCACCGTTGTATAGACTTGCTGCATTTAATTCTATGTTTGATGAAGACTACAGAAGTTTAGTAGCTAGAACAGCAGAAGGTAAAACTGTAAATAGTATAGGACTACCTAACTTTCTAAGTAACCTTATCCTTACTTTAAAGAGTAAAGATATGGAGATTTTTATTAACGAAATAAAAAAAGGTAATTACAGCAGTGCAAAAAACATGCTCTATAAAATGTTTGGTCTTGATTCTATGTTTCAGTATGATGACTTTACTATAGATAAATTGTTTAATAGTTATGTTAATAATGTTTTAGTAACAGGGGTATCAGATAATGTAAAGCCAGGTTCTTCTATAAACTATAATCTTAAGAAGCTTTTCTTTAAGTATCTATCTAATTCTGTAACTATAGATGTAAAATACAGTAGTAGTGAAGAAAATTTATATGGTAATATAAACAGTAGAGAGTTTAGTAAGTTAGACGAAACAGGTAAATTAGTAACTAAAATGGCGTTGTTTAATAAGCCTGAAGATACAGCTACTACATTTAGTCACTTTATACCACAAGTACACGAGAATAAAAAGTACAACAGAACAGTAGAGTTTCCTGTATTTAAACTAAACGACAGGCAACTAAACCAATTTGGAGTAGAAGCTTTAACCAAATCTATAAGAGCAGAATACAACAACATTAGAGATAATGTTCAGTATATGATAGATATAGTTAATAAAGATGGAACTTTAAAACAAGACTCTAAACTTATAGATAAGTATAATGTGTTTTATGATAATAACAATAACATATTTGTACCTATCTTTGAAGTAGTAGATGGAAATAGAACTGTGTTTAAACAATTTGCTAAATATGATATGGTATTTACTGATGGTATACTAGATTGGAAACAAAGTAAATTAGATTATGAAAACACAGGTAATCTTACTGTTAATGATTTGCCAAGAGGTTACAACTTTGGTAAGTTTAAAGAAGCAGGATTAAATAAGTTAAGACTTGATGCTATCGCTAATAAACCTATGGAAAATGTAGACGGATTAGTATTGCAGCATATAAATGATGAATATAACAGATTTATAAATAAGTTAGAAACCTTAAAGTTATTAGAAGTAACAGATGACTTTGAGTTATATAACGACCCAAATTGCTAAGATATGGAAATGATTAGTCCTAATTTACTAGAGTTACTAAACTACAGAATAAAGAAAGAAGAAGAATCATCAAGGTTATATGGTTCTATGTCATATTGGTTAGAAAAGAATGGCTACTTTGGTGGTGCTAAACTGTGGCATAAGTATAGTCACGAAGAACACGAACATGCTGATAAGGTAAGGAAGTTTATGTTGGACTTAGACTACTTACCTAGAACATTACCACTAGAAATGCCAGAAAATACCTTTTTAGGCATTGAAGACTTGCTTAACCAAACGTTTGAGCATGAACAGTTAATTACTAAAGAGTGTATGGAGTTAGCTGATGCTGCTATGGCAGAGCGTAACTATATGGTGTATGGATTTGCACAAGGGTTTGTTACAGAACAAGTAGAAGAACTTGCTAAAACACAAGCACACTTAGATAGACTTGAAGCATTTGGTACTGATGGTGCTGCACTTAGATTATTAGATAACGAATTTGCTAAATTGGCTAAATAATGGCGTGTTATAAACTACGAAGAAAAGATACCAACGAGTTAATTGTTGATGAAGATGGTAATGTATTACAATATAATACCTTAGAAGAAGCAGAAACTGCTTTAAAAGGTTTTAATGCTGTAATAAACGAAGTAGAAAGAGATGAAATTGACTTTTCTGATATAGAAATAAAAAAGATAGCACAGAAGTTTCAAGTACTATTACAGTACAATACTACAGAAGATAATAAGAATTATACTAGTATTAGTTCTCCTGTAGACTTTAATGCACTAAAAAGCTTTTGGTTGCATGATTATATCTATACAACTGCATTTGCTGATTTAGTGCTTGGTGATTCTAATATTGCACACAAAGATTTTGTAGATGTAGTAAAGCGTAATGGTACACAAGTATCAGATGGGCCTAGTACTGGATTTGGTAGGACTAAATTTGCTGTAGTACGGTCAACTATACGAACTGTTGATGGTATAGAATTAGATGTTGAAGATGGACAGACTTGGAGTAGTCCTATGTGGTACTTAAATAAGTATCTAACATCACAAGCTAAACTTAATCCTAAAGTTATTGAAATATACCAAAACAAAATATTAGTAGGATTAAAACTAAGTAATGAAGAAATAGCAATATTAAAAGATAATAATGCTTTACTTACTGATAGAAAGTTATTAGGCCGTGACCACTACAAAATTAATAAAACATCATTTCACACTATTAGTAGAGAAAGCAGTAGTACAATAATCAATCCTAAAGTTAATGTACCGTTACTACAAAATGCTTGGAAAAGAGCAATAAATGCACTAGACAATAACAACTATGAAGAATACCAAAATATAGTAAAGAACGAAATACTACCTAAATACGAACCTTTACCTAACAGGTTACATAGGCACACACTGTTAAACCACATGTTGCTACACGACTATGGATATATAGTAGTAGACAGTGCAGCAAAAGGTCTAAGAAATATTGTAGGTCAGTACAATAAGACAGACAATACTATACAAACATCACCAGATTATATGAGTGATTATATGCTTGTAGAAAACCTTAAAACTGATAACGAAGTAGAGAATATTGTAGACGGTACACAGAAACAAGGATTGATATATGATGAACAAGATGACCAACTTGTAGTACAACTAACCAGTAACGGTAAGACTAAAACAGTACAGTTAAAAGAGTTATTAACCTTGTATGATAACGTAAAACAAAAGCGTACAGTTAAGAAGACCGATAGCTTATACAAGAAAATGTTTAAGCCAGATGGTACAGTTAGATGGGAGAACATACAAAAACTAATACTACAGCAATCACACAAAGCACAGGTAGATGCTAATATTGCTGAGTTATTTGACTTAGACCCTGATGGTAATCCTATTATATCTTACAGTAATACATTGATAAGTAAGGATTTAGAAAACGCATTATTAAATGCTTTAAGTAAGGTTGTTAAAGATAGAGTAAATGGTGCTACATACACATTAATATCTAGCAACAATGTAAACATAATGGAGTATGAAGGTAAAGTACTGCCTACAGAAAAGTATGTTGCTGTAAAAGATTCAATAGACAAGAACAAGATAACAAACAGAAAACTAAAGTACGGTGTATTAGACTCTACTAAAAATGTGTATTACGCTGAAGTAGTAGTATCAGAAGATACTTTAAAGAAACTTGGTGTAACTGTAGGTACTACTTTACAAGCAAACCAAGAAATGTTATTAGGTCTTGGTGTAAGAATACCTACAGAAGATAAGAATAGTATGGTAGTGTTTAAGATAGTAGATTCTTTACCTAATCACTATACCAAGACTATAATGTTACCAGATGAAGTTATATTGTATAGCGGTGCTGACTTTGACATTGATAAACTGTTTGCACAACATTACAACATTACTAAAACAGGTAAGATTAAGTACGGTACTTATTTAGCACAGAGTGATACTAAAAATGCTTTAGAGTTTGCATTCTATGAATACCTATCTTCTACAACAAACAAAAAGGTTAAAAGGTTTAGAGAACGTAGAGAATCTTATATTGATATTATAAGAAATGCGCCTTATTTACATCCTGCTGTAGCTAAACTATTAGAACAACTAGATGCTGTTTCGCAACCTACAAGAAATAAGTCGGTTGATTATGATAATAACTTACTACGCATAGAAATTAACAAAGAGATAGATAAGTATTTATTAGTAGAAGTATTTGCAGAACAGTATGAAGCTGAGTATAATGATTTTTTGCGTAATTATGCTGACCAAGTTAAAGCTAATGTAGAAGCATTTAAAAACAAGAACTTTAATGCTATAGAAAGTATTACAGCAGAAGAAGATACTAACCTGCTATTAGACCTAGAAATGCTATTTGCATATAATGAAAAGACTAAAGAAAGAGCAACATATCCTAACTCATTAAAAATATGGAACGACCCAGACAACGGCTTAATTGCAATGCTACAAAATGCAGGATTTAAACTATCAAATGAAAAAGTACAGACTGTTACTAATATAGTTGATAGGGGTATCATGCAGAATAATATAGACGTAGGAGGTGATAATATTGGTGTGGTGGCTACATTTAATATTATGTACAGGCTATTTAAGAATTATGATACACACGATGTAAGGATGTTTGGTAAGAAAAGAGGGTTTAAGGGTAATGATGTTACAAACATATACACTCCTGCGTTTCATACAATTGGACTAACTGATGAAAAAGGTAAGATAAGAACAAGTGCGTTAGTATCTACGCTTATTAACATGATGACAGACAACGCTAAAGAACAGTTAGCTAAAGAACTTGAATTAGATAAAAACAACCTTAGTGATTTATTAGTAGGTATAGGATTAGGTATAGACTTAAAGTTTCTATTGGTTAAATCGTTGTACAATAAATCATTTACAGAAGTAGTTGATGAGATAGCAGAAGAATTAGAAGACAGTGAACTAGAAACATTATTAGAAAACATAGCTACAGGTATTAACTATAAAATACTACAGAAAGATAAGCCAGAACTAACAGCAAAGTACAAAGAAAAGATGATTGCTGCTAATAAGTTTATTAAGAATAGCTTTGTTAATACAGGTTTAGGATTTAATTTAATATCAGAATTATACAAAAACCCTAACCAAGAGATTAATGTAGATGGTTTAACTAAAGATGAAGTATTAGTTATACTTAGACAGTTAGATACACAATACAATAATAAAGTAGAAAAGATTAGACAAGACCTACTTAAACTTAATGATATAAGGTCGTTAGTTAAAGGTGTATCATCTGATATTGAAGATTTAGGTAAGATATATTCTGCACTTGACTATTTTAAGATAGACTTAAATACAAAGAAAGTTAGCGAACCTACTAACTTAGACAAACATTACTTTGTAAAGAATGGTAAATATTATTATAGGCCAGAACTAGATAATCCTGCAGCAGTTGAATACTCACTAGAAGCACTAAAAACAATTAATGGCTTTCCTAATCCTAAATACGAATTAGCTAAAATTATAATAAACAACAAAGAAATACAAAGCAGGTTACTTACTACAATAGTTACAGATTCAGAACTGTTATCTAGAGCTATGCTTAAAAATAACCCTATTGTAAAGAGTTTATTTGAACTTGAAACTAAAAGAGATGCAAATGGTAGAGCAAGTGTTTATGGCTACAACATATCTAGAGCAAGACTAAAAGGCTTTTACAATAACTTCGTTACTAAACTTACATCAGTAGTTTATCATAAAGCATTACAAGAAGAGATGCAGGCGAATCCTGAATTTAGAGCAGTAATAGAAGCAACTCATAACTACAATTTATTCTACAGCAATTTTAATATAACATTACCAGAAATGCTAAAGACAAGGCTGTCAGAAGAAGGCAGTCCGTATAAAAACAATAAGTTTTTGCTAAGTACCTTCTTTAAAAAGACAGAAAGTACCGCACTTGGTAATAAATTTACGCTTAATATACTTTCTACAGATACATTTAGTGAGATATTACCTGACTTTAAGAACCAGATTAGTAATGACTTTGTAATACTAGACAATGCAAGGACTAAGATTAATATACCTTTAAACGAGTTAGTAAATATACCTGTAGAACAACTTACTTATGACCAAGCTGCTGCATTTATGGCAATTGTATCACAAGCCATATCATTACAAGCCTATGCACACGGCTATAAGAGGTTTAGCATAAGCACAATACTGCCAGCTAAATTTATGGTTAAGTACTTTAAACAGTTAAATGCTATTGAAGAAGTGTTTGTTAAATATAAAAATGATGAAAAGGAGTTTAAGAAAGCATTTAAAGAAGTAACAGGGTTAGAACTAAGAGAGTTTATGGATGATTTCTTCCTAACGCAAGGGTTACAGGCAGGTGTATTGTTTGATGCTAATAAGTTTAATCGTAGTTTAAAAAGAGAAGGAGAGTTTATATCAGAAGAAGCGTTTGAAGAAGGGTTAGATGAATTTGATATGATGGGTGCAGGGCCAAAGGCAAAAGACAACTTACAGGAGTATGGATTTACTAAATTTCCAGGTTATACTGCTAATTTACCATATCAAGCTAAAGACGGTACTACTAAAACATTTAATGCTGTATATACAGAATCTATATATTTAGACACGCTAAGATTAAATAAACTTAGTCCTGATGATGCTATGATAGTAAAACAGGCCATAAACCAGATTAATCAAAGGCCGTTACTTAGCAGTAATGATATATCTTATCCACAAGTAATAGCACTAAATAAAGTTAAGTATGTACTACAAAGGGTAGTAAAGACAGAAGGTGATAAAACATATCAATATTTAAGAGATTTAAAGAACGGTGTTGTAGTAAGAAGGGAGTTTAGTAAGTTTGAATATAAAGATGATAATTACAATGCAGAAGTAGTAGAAGATTCAGCTGTTGAAGTAGATAATCTACCAAGTACAGGTACGTTAGGTGTATATGTATTAGAAGATGCTATACCTGTTATAGATACTAGTTTATCATCTGCTTTTAATACATACAAGGAGATGCACACCAAACTACAGAAGTTAAAAGACTCGTTTAATACAGAGCCAGAAAACCCACAGTTATTAAGTCCTACAGAGTTTATCAATAAAGTCAATAGAATATACTACCGTGGTATTAATCAAGTTAATATGGCAGAAGTAGTTAATATGATTACTAATTATAACCAAGCATTAGGTTACAATGCAGTAGAGATTATTAATGATAACGGTATTTACAGACTTGATACAGACTTTAATAGCCAACCGAGTACATATACAGCAACAGATTCTTTGATTAGTATACTCAATAAACTAAGTCAGAAGTTTGGTATACCTTATGAAATAGATACCAAGATGCCATATAAGGGTAAGTATTACAATGGTAAGGTGTATATTAATCCTACTTTAGTTACAGACGATACAGCATATCACGAGTTTGCACACCCATTTATAGCAGCTATCAAGACACTAAACAGGTCATTGTATAACAACTTAGCAGCACAGATAAGAAAGGAAGGTAAAATACTAGAACGTACAGACAAACTGTATAGAAAGTTTTTTGAAGGTAAGAAGATGAGTGCTACACAAATAAACCAAGCAATACTTGAAGAAGCTATTGTACAGGCTATAGGAGAATATGCTGCTAATAATGCAGAACTTGTAAAGAAATCACCTAAATTAGCATCTTTAATTAAACAGTTTCTTGATTATATTAAAAAGACTATCAGCCAGTTATACAACAAAGATAGTATAAATATTGATGAAATACCTACTAACACTACTTTACAAGAACTTGCTGTACTGTTTACTAGTGATATAGACATTACTGCAAATGTAAATAGAGAAGTATTAGATGTTCTTAACCAAATAGATAAGTGTCTATGAATTGTACAGTAATTAGAGATGAATACGGATATATACAAGACGTACTAACCCAAACTGGTGATAAAAGTAATTTGTATTATGATTTGTTGTTTAAGTTAAATGACCCAGAAGCAGCACTAAAAGCCTATGCACTTACACTTACACCATCGTTTAATAACAGAATGGGTAATTCACAACTTAATAAGCAAGGCGAACATACATTAGCTACTTATGAAGCATTTGTTGGAGGACAATCTAGTATTAAACCTGGTGTTAAAGAACTGTTTGAATCTAACCCAGAATTAGCTAATGCTGTATATGAAGCTTTAGGGTTTAAAAAAATTACTTTACCTAAATATACATTAGAAGATTTTGGAGAAAATGATATTAGGTTTGCTAACATTAATAAATTTCATGGTATAAGATTAAATACCAGGCAAAAAATAACTACTTCTAATTTTTTTGACTACATAACAAACACTTCTGAACAAAAAAAGTTAGTTATGGATTTAATGGATAAGGAGTATAATTTAACTTTGCAGGATTTAAAAGAACTAATAACTACTGACAAAGATGCAGAGTTATTTATACTTCTTCACGAACAAGCACATATAGACAATCTAGATTTAGAAAATGAAAAATACAAAGGTCTAGAAAAGACACACCCATTAATTTTAATGGCAGAAGCTAGAGCAAATCAAAATGCTTATATAAATTTAAAAAATTATAAACAATCTACTCTTTCTTTAGAGCAAAAACAACAAGCTCAACAACTATACTCTCAATATCTTGATACTGGTAGACAAGATATAGAAGGATTTAAAGACTATGTAAAGTCTGCAACAGAACCTGCTATTAACGAAGGCATATTTAACTATTCATTTGCTGACTTTTTAATGGAAGAAGCATACAGTATTAGTGATGAACATGCTAAACAAACACAAGGGCAGTATACAGAAGAACAAAACAAAACACTACATAAGGTACTTGCAGACCACAACTCTGTAATAAAAGAAAATGATGGTAACAGACCTATGTTTTTTCTTACTGACCCTGCTACTAATAGTAAAATTAGATTAAAAGGGGTAACTACTATACTTAGAAGTAGTCCTGTATATGGGTATCAAGGTAGTAACGAAGACAGCAAATATACAACGTGGGGTAACGTACTAGATACAATAATGAATGAAGCTGTAAGTGGTAATGGCATTACTGTAACTACACAAAAACTAATGGCACAGTATCAAGACGAGTTACATAATATTATTAATCCACAAGCTGTTATTTCTGCATATATACACTTTGAGAAGATAGTAAAAGCAGAGCGTGATGCAGGCAATATTGTATTATCACAAGTTGCTATACCAAGTATGCAACACCAAGCAGTAGGTATTGCAGATTTATACATAATACAACCAGATGGTAAGGTTAAGATATACGATTTAAAATCTAGTTATTTAGGGTTCGAGGATGCAGATTATAAAGCAGAGTATTCTACGCCTACCAAAGAAAAGACAAGCAGGTTTAAAAAACATAGTGCGCAGATAAGTATGATGGCAGCCTTTTCAGAAGTTAATGGTGTAGAAATTGCTGATAGAGCGCCACTAGCTGTTGTACCTGCTAAAGTGTTAGTAGATGATTTAAACCAAAGTAAAATAGGTAATTTAAACTTTGATAAAGGTAACATTGAAGCTGATTACCTACCAGATTTACGCAATAAGTACGGTGTAACTAATGTAACAAGAAACAAAAAAACAGCAGCGTTAGATAAGATTATAGCACAGTTAGATGGAGTTGTAAAAACACTTAGAGCTAACAGACAGTACGATACAGCACGACAACTACAATCATTTATTACAGATGCTAAGAATAAAGCAGATGGTCTAGATAAAGTAATAGAAAGAATACACTTTTTACTATTTGGTGATGACTTACATAAAGGGTATGTAGATTTAATAAACCTGTATATAGACCAGTTAGAAGATGAAACGTATGATAACAAAGAAGTATTAGATAAGATTGACTTGATTGAGAAAGAAATAGACTTAATATACCCTAAAAGTAAAGACAACCCATTAAGTTACTATAATTCAATTATAAACAACACTAACGCACCTGTAGAAGAAGGTAGTATTAATGCTAAATTACGAGATTCTATTAATGCTATTGGTAATATCAGAGCAATATTACATGAAGAAAGACCTAAAGCATTAGCTAACATATTTGCAAAACAAATACCGCCTAACTTTATTAAAAATATTAGAGATAGATATATACAAGCACAACGTAAGTATAACTTAGAGTTAGCTAAAAATGCAGAATCACGAGCAACACAAAAAGCTAAAGAAGAGTTAGATGATTTAGAGTTGATATATGCTATAAACACAAGTACAAACGAACCAGATGTAGGAAGAATGCTGTATCAGCAAATAAAGAACGGTACTTATGTTGATATAGAAGGTATTGATAGATGGGTAGCTTCTGTTACACAATCACCTGTAGCGTTTGTACCTTTGTTTGCTAAAATGGTAAAAGATGCCTTTGAAACAGCAAGGTTAAAGACTATTAAACAAGCAAGGATAATAGATAGGTCATTTAAAAAGTTTATTGCTAACCCACTAGCAGCAAATAAACGGACTATTTATAAAGATATGGTTGAGGAAAGAGATATATATGATAAAGATACTAATGAGATAAAAAGAACAATACTTGCATTTGTAGATGTAATAGATAGAAACAAATACAACAAAGAACTATACGCAACAAAAAAAGAAGTACAAAAACTAGTAGCTGAGAAGAAACTAAAAGCAGCAGGTAAACTTATGCGTGATTGGTATGAAGCTAATACCCAACCAAGACCGCAAGATGATGTTGTAGAAAACGGTGTTGTAGTTATTGAAGGTATAAATACTATCTTTAAACGCAAGGAAAAACAGTTAGGTAGGAATAGCGATAAGTTTAATCAGTGGGTAGAAGAAAATAAAATAAATGGTAGGTATGTAAAGGAGTTAGCAATACCACTAATAAGTAAATATAAGAACCCTAGATACGACCAGTTAAAGAATACTAAGTCTTATGAGCATTACAGTGTATTACTAAAACAATACTTCGATGCACAAAGTCTACAACCACCAAGAGGTACATCTAACTATGAAGAACTAAAATACTTTGTACCTAATGTTAGAGAAGACTTAAGAGATGGATTAGTAGAAGACCCTATAAATGCAGTTAAAACACAGTTGCAGGAGTTTAAGAAGGATGCAAGTGATGACCAACAGTTTTATGGTGCAGGTGATAAGACAATCCCTATTATGTACTTTAATGGCTATAACTCATTAAGTGCATCTGAAGTAAGTAAAGACCTTACCAACTCTGTAACTAAATATGTAGCTGCTGCTAATACTTATGCTAAGCGTGTAGAAATGAGCAGTATAGGTGATGCGCTTATTGCATCTATTGAAGGCATACCAGGTATAGACAGTAACTTTACATCAGTAGTTAATGCAGTAAGAAACAAAACTGTTACAACAGCACAGTCATCTAGAGCAGCTAACCAGTTAAAAGATTGGATAGATTCTAACATATATGGGCAGACAAAGAAAAAGACACCTAAGAAACTAGATAAATACGCTAATGCTATAACTAGATTTGCTTCTTTCTTTCAAATTGGTAGTAAGCCTTTATTAGCATTATCTAACTACTTAATGGCTAATACACAAGCATTTATTGAATCTGCTACTAAACAAGTTTATGGAACACAAGCAGCTGTGAAAGCACAAGCTTATTATAGTTTACACATACCAGACCTTATGTCTGACTGGGCTAAAGTAACTAAAGAAACATTTATAGGTAAGTTAGTAGAAGCATACGACCCATTACAAGGAGAAACATTAGATGAATTAGAAAGAAGTATCGGTAGGTCAACAGCAAGGAAAATACTTAATCCTAGCACAGCGTATATAGGTATGGCAATGGGTGAACATAGTGCGCAGGTAAAAAGTATGTTAGCAGGCCTTATACAAAAACAAGTAAGAAGAACTGTTAATGGTAAGACAGAAACTATATCTATGCTTGATGCCTTAGAGTTAGTAGATGGTGAGTTAGCATTTAAGAAAGGTGTTGATACTACAGGATTAAACTTAAGAAACGGCCTTATAGATATAGAATTACAAAATAAGATACATAGTGTAAATACTAGAAACCAAGGTTTGTATAACAAGTTTGAAGATTCTGCTATAATGCGTGAGTGGTATGGTCAGTTTCTTATGTTGTACAAACGATGGTTACCACAAGGTCTAAAGTCTAGGTTTAAGAAAGAAGGTTATGACTATATGCTTGATGAATTTACTTATGGTACTTACTCTAAGTTATTTCAAGCGATTGTACTTGATGGTCTAAAGAACATTAAAGCATTAAAACAAGGTGCTAAACTTAAAGAGATATATAACCCTGCTGAATTAGCAGCTATGTATAAAGCATTACTAGAAATAGGATTAGTGCTTGCAACTGCTTTATTGTATATGGGATTAGATGATGATGAAGAAGAACAAAGCGAGTTTAAGAAGTGGACACTGTATACTATCTTTAGACTAAACCAAGAACTTGCATTTTTTGGTGCGCCATTTAACCCATTGTCTGGTGGTATACCGCAGCCTAAACAATTGTGGAGACAAGTAACGGCTGTTTCTGCAATAACAGGTACAGTAGAACAGATTATAGATATTGCAGTAGGTACTGCATCTGACAGTATGTCTTTATTATTTGGAGGTGATATAGACAGATACAAAAGAGATACACCTATGTTTGATGAAGGTACAAGTAAAACACTAGCTAAAGTTGCTAAATTGTTTGGTTACAGTAATACTAGATTTTTGCGTGACCCAGACGATGCAATTAGACTACTAGAATTAAACAGAGGTACTGCAAGTGCTGACTAATAACAGGAATAAAAAAGGGAGTAAGCCAAAACGGCCTACTCCCAAAAACATTTAAAAACTACTCAAACATGTATTTATCAGTCTTATCTAACGCATAACCATTGTCTTTTAACCAATGCTTACTTAATAGCAAAGATACAGATTTGTTTACCTTTTGTACATAGTTATTACGAGAATCTAACTTATCACCAGGCTTTACACTATCAGTTATACTATGAAATAAATCAAGTATATTAGACATTTCTACTATACGCCACTCGTCTTTAAGTGGAAATACAATGTACTTTGCTTGTGTAAACTCACCCCAATGCGGATTACCTCCTTCGTCATAAAAATCTACATACCTATGTGGGTAGTCATCTATCTCTTTGTCTTTAACTACCTTAAAGCTAGGTACTTTAAATGCAAGACCATCAATAAAACAACTTACTTGTATTGATGCACCATAACTACTTTTAGGTAATTGTATTTGTGAGTCTTTTGTTCTCTTTACATCATATAAAAACCATTTAACTTCTGGTCTTACAGCATTTAGTCTGCGTAACCCATCGCTATATAGTTCATACATTTGGTCTTGGTCAAATGCAGAGGTAACTTGAAACTCACATCCTTCATCTGGTATAATATTAAAATAAACAGTATTATTCATACTAGCTAACTGCTTAGCAGCTTCTATACTATCTGCTTCTACTTCAATAGTTCTAGTATGCTTAACGTGCCTAATCTGTGTCACTTGGTATTTCATACTTTTCTATCTGTTTTAAATCAACTG
>Ga0196899_1000248_pt1 | contig 29184 bp, 36 predicted proteins | sample VirMetDEL_Sep_01_FD_169095 | JGI IMG/M metagenome (GOLD analysis project Ga0196899, IMG submission 169095) | Aqueous microbial communities from the Delaware River and Bay under freshwater to marine salinity gradient to study organic matter... | ecosystem: Environmental > Aquatic > Marine >... | reverse complement strand
CGGTGCAGGTGCTGTTAGTAGACTCGAATCATATGGGCATTCACTAATGGGTTGGGGTAGTGATACCTTTGGCATGGACTGTGAGACATATCAAGACTCGACTGGAGTTGCTACGCTATCTTTACCTAACGATAGAAACAGATGTTTTGGTTATAGAATGGCGGTTAGGCAACTGTATAACAGACCAAGGTGGTCTCCTTACATTCGTGGTTGGTTAGAAGTAGCCAATTCAAATGCTATGCTTGGATACTACAACGGCCCACTAATCCAGCAAGATTCTAAGACAAATGGCTGGGATTATGTAGGTAGTGTCAGCGGTCAAGTAGATGTCGATTTCGATGCACTGTATGTAGGTATACTTGAGAGAATAACACAAGTTTCTAGTTTGCTCGGACAAGACCAACTTGGTCGTCAGGTCAGATACAGTGACGGTAGAAGAATGACAGGGCCGTTTGGTTGCCCGGTTAGAACTGCAAGAAATGCATCTACTGTAACTCGTTTCTTCCCTAATGATGAAGAAGGACAAGGCATCGAAGAGTTGTCACAAGCCCACAGACATTACATGGTCGACTGGTGGGGCAACACTCGTGGTGAAGATGTCAGGCGTTTCCCTGTGAGAGGATTCGGGCTACGACCTTCTTGGGACCCAGAAGACGCTTACAAAGATACGAATGTCACTCACAGACCCGCTGCAAATGGTTTGTTTGGTGGAGACGGTAATGACAGACAAAGCGGTAATGCGAACACAGTCAATAACGACGGCACCAGCATGGGAACCGTTGACTGGTTCAACCCAGCAAGTATGCTGAGAGTTGGTGACCGAGGAGACGGTAGAGGCTGTAGATGGCCTACAGTCTTCAACGAAAGTCTACTTATGGCTGTCAGCGAAAACCATGACGCTACTGGACTTGTACTATCAAGTAACACAGCCGAACCTGTCTACGGACAAGGTTTGGTTAGACCAAGCAACGAGACTTTGCAGGCTGGCGAAATCGAAAGAGGCATCAGCGATAGAGTAGACCTAGATTCTGATGACGGGCTACTCAAGCCTAGCGCACATGTTGGTGAGGCTATCGAAACTGTCAACGCAGATACTAGAGGTGCTGAGCCTGTATCAAGAGATGATGTCAGGTTAGGATTGGATGTAGACACTATCGCAGAACTAAACGACGGTGTAAGCAGAGAATATATCGTTATGTCAACAGAAGCCCACAGTCTACATACAGACAGAGAAGTTGGGCAGAGGACTAACATTAGAGGAGCATATAACTTCGGAAGTAGAACTCTCAAAGATTTAGATATGTCTGCTCTTGATTGGAGTTCTGCTCCTGTCACTGGTGTCGTTAAACACTCCGATGCACACGCTATGTGGCCACTTGGTGGTACTTATGTGATGGACTGGAACAAACATGCCGGTAACCTAGATGTCAAAGGTTGGGGTCAACAGATACCGCAAAACGGTTTGGCTCTTTGGCTGAGAGCCGATTCTATTGATGTAGAAGACGGCCAGCCAGTTACCGAGTGGAGAGACCAAAGTGGAAACGGTCATGTATTTAGTCAAGGGACTGCAAGTGCACAACCATCGTTTGTCGCTGACGGAGGGGCAGCAGTGAATAACAAACCACTTGTAGATTGTGACGGTAATGACTTGTTATCTGCACCATTTAGCGCTGATTTGAATACTAATAGTGTAAGTGTATTCGTAGTAGCATTCCCAGATACAGACGACGGTAACATACACGGAATAATTGAGTCAAGAGGTAACGCACCTGTAGCAAGGTCAGGTTTCAATCTTTATGCTCGTATGGATACAACCAATGCTTGGCAATGGTGGGGTGGAGATAATACTACTTGGAGAATTGTTACCACTGCTAACAATACAGCAGTAGGTGGTCAGCCAAGTATAGTCACTGCTTCTATCACGGGTGGTGACGGTAATGGTTCTACATCACTATATTCGGTATCTAACGAAGGAAGTACTGCCGTCACACTTAGTGCCGGTTTTTACAAGTCTACAGCACAACCTTATCAGTTAGGTAATGTACCCAGTTCTTTCTACCTTAACGGTAAGATAGCAGAAGTCATACAATATAACCGACTCATGACAACTGCGGAAAAGCGACAAATAGAAGGCTATTTAGCAACAAGATATGGTATTACCGTTTATGAAAATACTTGGAACCCTTCCAACCCTTACCAAGATGATGACCACGACCCTATATCTCAGAACATAAATAACTCTGACAGCAACATACAATTCTTGTACAGACCAGCCTTTGGACTTGACTTCAAGCACAGTCAGATGTTCAGGTCTTATGTAGCGCTGAAAGGCAGCAGTCCTCAAGAGAACTCAAACTTCTACAGGGCTACTGCTGGCGGTAAGTATGGTATGTTCACTAGTGACGCACCGGGCGCTCGTACAGGTACTCCGAGTAACCCACCTTACGCACCTGTCTATACAGTAGACCCAGCGACCAGTACAACTGTACCTGTCAGCCAAGGACCTAACATACCCGGTGTCGATGTCACAGGTTATGATAAGTCAGATATTACCAGCCCAGTCGCCAGAATGGTCATGTCAGAAAATACCCTTGAGCACTTCCGAGCCGACGCAAGTCGTCGTTCTATAGATGATGATGAGGGTGATTACAGTGTTCAGCCAAGACACAGCCAGACACTGCATCCAAAGGGTAGCAAAGGGGATGCATCTTATAATACCGGAGACCATAGTGGGGAGTGAAGCGCATGACACCGATGGATGAGGCTTGGATGATACTAAAGCGCCAGACTACGCTTGGCGAGTTTCATCCTGACTTACCAAGTCCTCATGGACCTGTTAAATGGCTACATGGTACGCCTGAAAGTAATGTTGATTCAATAAGAAGATTGGGTGTGTTACCAAATGACGGGAGTGATTGGGGGTATGGTGCATTTGTGACCGATAACCCAAAGTCTGCAAGAGGTTATGCAAGACATCCACCCGCTTATATTGGTGTAAGAGAAGGTGCAGGTGAGCCTGAGCCAAGAGTAACACCATCGCTTGCTACTCAAGCATTCCCCGAAGGTATACCACCGGAGTTCTTGACAGTTATGCCCAAATCACCAAACACAGGGGCTATGTATAGGGCAGACGCATTGGGTCAAGAACAATTTGAATTACCTGCCGAAGATGTAAGATTAAGAAATTACATGGATAGATTGACTGGTGTTAATCAATATGAATTACAGCGAATACAGGACATGGGAAGAACCATTGACGAAAGAGGTAATGAACATGGCGCTAGGTAAGAATCTCGCAACAGGTCGAGCAGACGCTGCTCAGAACACTGTGATGAAGAAGATTCGTAAGCCACGCTTTGTCGATAACGCTGTGCGCCACGCTCAATACACCAAAGTAAAGGCTGGCTTTGCGGCTAACAAACCTACCAAAACGGACTTCATACCTACACCTGAGCGTAGATACAAACTCATCGAGGAAGAAGATACCATCCGTTTGCTTCACAATCCGACAGACAGTATGACCTATGAGGGCTCTTTGTTTTATGATGGTGACAAAGTGAACACTACTAGTACGCTACCTGCGCTGGCTGTCGGTAGTGAAAACCATGCTCAAGCATTAGTTATGTCCGAAATCAAGACATCAAACAAGGGTAATAAGTACGGAATAGAGAACTTGAAGGGTAGAAAGTTACATGACCTAGGTTTTACTGACAAAACTATCCGTTTTGCTCAGAAAATAGGAGTAGGGCTACGGACTTCTGACCTAGCAATCAAGGTAGGTAACTCCTCTAAGAGTTCAATCAACGGAATAAAGGCCGCTACACCCAGTGGAACTTTCTTGGCTATGGACTTTTACGGTGTTGATTCGATTACTGCTCTCAGATATCTGTCTAAACATGATTATTACTCGCCTAGAAGCGACAGATTTGGTAATTTGCTCTATGTACCTCAGACTCAGGTAGAAAGAGAGCACTTTTTGAATGAAAATAGAGTATCTGGAGGTACATCTGAGAACAATAATGACGCTGTACCTAACAGAGTGGTAGTTAGAGGCAAGTCAAGGGCTAATAATGACCAAAATGTAGTCCAAGTAGATGACTTTGGCACTCAAGTAGACACTGTGAACGAAGTACCGGGCGGAATATCGGCTCCGACTGCTCTAACTAAGGCTAGTGCCAGAAAAATAGGTCAGAATATGTTGAGAATGGCTAAAAAGGCCACTGGTTCTAAGAAATATAGTGATGTTTTGGCAGGAACTGCCGTTCAGCCCGGTGATTTGGTAAGTTATCAGGCTAGACACGACAGTGAGAAGAAAATAGTGCTAAGCGGCACTTATGATTTAATAAATCGCAAGTCAGACCTTCATGTCAACTCGGTTGATGGTACACTTGAGGATGTTTTGCAAAAATTCCAAGAAGTAGACATCAGTAGTACGCTAGATGATAACTTTGACAGGAATAGACAGTTTAGCGTCGAAGAATTCAGCACATCTTTTGGTTTGAAGATAAAAGTCAGTTGGCAAATTGCTGAAAGGGTAGATTCTAACAGAGGAGTAGGATTTAATCTTGGTCAGCCTAACAGAGACACTATACATGGAGGTCGTAGGCTAGAAAGCACAGGTGTTTTGATTGACAACAGTGGTGGTTACGCTATAGGTACTACATCATTTACAGTAGACGGAGTAAGCGCTACTTCTGCATTTGCTACCGACAACCAACCAGTCTACACATCTAGCGGTAACAAATTAGGTCATATTCATCTAGCCGGAGTCTTGACAAACACTGTCGTTATTAAATCAAGAAGTGTTCACCCAGTGCTAGACAATGAAGAACTGTACTTACTACCAGACACTTTACCAGAATCCAGAAACGACTATCTCAAGATAGGTGTTGTTCAGACTAAATATTCTAAGACAAGGAGAGGATGATAGTGCCCGTACTAAATGAAGGAGCCAGATTTTTGATAGATACATTGAGAGCGAGAATAAACGAAGTAGTGTTTGGGTTCGACGGAACAGTCGCCACCCAGCAGGATGGGGGTATAGGTAGACCAGCAGTGGTCGTTACACCCGATGTCAAGGTCATAGACGATAACACGCTGTCGGTTGAAGCAAAACTGTCATTAGATGTGAGTTTCACGCTACCTTTGAGAGAAGTGGTTATTAGATATAAGAATCCAACTGACTCTACAGATACAACTGACTTCTGTAGATACACCTACAATTCTATAGAAAAGACTGCTAACAATGAAATTAAATTCTCAGCAATAATCGAGGTGGGACAATGACCAATCCAAAAGCAGGCCATACAAGTGCAACAGGCTACGGTGCAAATTCACAGGGACTAAGAGACGGTGACGGACTTACTAGCCCTAGCCTTACCAATCTTTACGAGGGGTTGCATGGCAACGGTATCATCAGATTAGGTGATGGGGCTGCTGGTGACTCTTTGAGAAACAGTATCGTAACAGGTACGCCCGGTTTCGTTACAGTATCAAGTGGTGGCGTAGTTACTATCAACGGTGGTTATTGTGTACTTGATGGAATCATGTACAAGTTCGCTAACGGTCCAGCAAGCACAGAGGCATTCACTATAGGCACCAGTACTAACTTTTCTGGCGACCTACCTAGCGTACCTAGTTCAAGCGGTGAAGTATTTGTTGTCATCTATTTGGTTGGTAGAAGTTCGCCGGAAGCCCACCTCATGTATGAGATGGGAACTCCAGTCACCGCTTCTGCGGGTACACCTTTGATTCCTAACCGCTTCTTGTCAGACCCAAGTATCACAGCGAACACTGATTTGAATCATAACTCAACTGTACTAGCAGTACTGAGATACACCGTAACAGGTGGTGCGGCTAACATCAACGCTTCGCTGAGCGCAACGGCTACCATCTTTGACAGAAGGACATTCTTGAGGAACAGCCCACTGTATCTGACCCCTATGACCGATGGAGCAATAGGAGATGTGACTACAGCAAACGCTGTAAACTCCGCTGCTGACTTAGACGGCTTCTTTGCGTCACCCGAAAACGGAGACTTTGGAGGCAGTCCTTTTGCTGGTATTTGGCATAGTCATAGGGAAGATAGGTCGAGTGGAAAGCATGGTGTAATCTACGCTGGTATACCTAGAAATGTCCACTCTACTCCTTCTACAGAAACTGTAGTGCTTGGTCCAAACAGAATATCTATTCTGACAGCCAATGTATCGTTTACCTTTGACCAAGAAAATGTCTTCTTAGTAAATCCAAACGGTGGTAGTGCAGACGCTACACTTACTCCTAGTGGTGATTTCCCATCTGGGCATATCATAGAAGTCAGGAACATATCTACTGCTGGTTCTTTTGACACTAAGTTCACTGCTAAGACCAACAACGCAGCGGCAGCCGTCGTTGATATAACCAACGGCCAATATGCGAAGTTCGTCTATGATGGCACTGACTGGCACCTGTTGTTCAAGGGTTGATGTTGTGGGTAGACTAGTAGAGATGCTTAGGCATAAGTGCGAGAACTGTGGTAGGAAATCGTTACCTTTGACAATCTCAGGGAAATACCTGTCAGGTGAACCTGCTGTATTGCATGAGTGTTCCTTCTGCGGATACATAAGGTTCCACGGCCAACTTGGATTCAAGGGTGTTCGTAAGCGCAAGGCTGAACCCTTGTCCAAGAAGGCCAATGGTCGCTTGTCCCGTTATCTCAGACAAATGGCTGAGAAGTTAGGAAGATAAGTTTATCTCATCTAAACGCTTAGGAGTGTTATGGGCAGGGCATTTGATAGCGCTTGGACTCTGTTAAAAAACTTGGATGCGCCGTATGATTCGTCTAATCTACCAATTATCAACAATTTGAAAGAATTATTAGCCCAATATAATAAAGCAAAGGCATCTGGTGCATTCCCTACTCCTGAACAAATCAAAGAAAAGCAAGCAGTTTTAGATGCAAGGCGAGACATGTATCAAACCCTTACACCCGAAGAGCAAGAATTTATGAGAAATAAAATGCTTGATGATTATTATAACTCACAGCCACCATTTAATGAGTAGTTACTCTTCCTCGTCTTTTCCACGGAGACACGCTAAGCAGTATCTAAATCCGTTATGGGCTAGATTAAAACAGCCTCTTTTTGAACATAGTCTCATGTCACTCGCCACGCTTTACTACGATGTCGTCTATCCTTAGTATACTAATGGTGACTTCGCTAGCAGATTGCACTGCTTGTTTGACTAGGTCAAGTGGCTCCCATACATTCGCTTCTATCATAGAACAAGCCCCACCATTCTCTATGTCTGGACCAGCGTCACTGTTACCCTGTTGATGTTCGTTTCTTAGAGTCAATACAGTGTCTAATGGGTCATGCCCTGCGTTCTCAGCGATAGTGGCAGGTATAGACTCAAGAGCCTCAGCAAACGCATCGATAGCCATCTGCTCTCTACCACCTGCTTCCGCAGCCCTTTGCCTTAGATGGAGGGCTGCATTCAGATAAGCAGAGCCTCCACCGGGCACTACACCTAGAGTGGTGTAAGCCAAGCAAACCACACCCAGTGCGTCTTCAAAGCCACGCTCAGTCTCGTCGAGAGTTTGCTTAGTAGCGCCTCTTAGGATAAGTGTTGTAACTTCTCCTTCGCCCTTGACTACGACATACTTCATGTCACCGATAGTCTTGCACTCTGCGTCGCACTCTACAGCCTCTTGTAGGTCTTCTGTAGTATGGGCTATAGTAGTGTTAAGTAGTTTAGATAAAGCAGTCATGTCACTCTCAGGAACTCTATGAACCAGAGAAATGCCTTGTTTTGCTAGTGTCGCTGCAACTACTTCGTTCACGCTATCTCTAACGAATACGATACCGCCATCCGGTAACATACTGATGATTTGTTGCGCCTTTTCGACCCAGTTGTCACGACCAGTCTGTCGCTTGTACTGTTGATATTCAGCAGCCGAGCCTAAACTCAGTTGGACATTGTCATCGCTTTTACTGTCACTCAGACTAGTGTTGATGAGTATAGCCTTGCCGTTTGGTTTCATAGGCATTGCGGGTAGCATGAACTCCTTATGGAGGACTACACCGCTAAAGCATGATGAATCGTCTAGGCTGCTACCGGGTTGACAAAGGACACGGATTCGGTCAAACTCTCCCCCGGCCTTCTCAACTGCTTCTACGCACAAAGCACTTACATGCTCGATGCTAGATTCAAGCGCTTTCCCTGTGATTGAAGTCTTAGCCACATTCTGTAGGTGGTCTTTAGCATCTACCTTGAGTGTCTCAAGATGTTCTGTAGTCCACCTAGATGCCTGTCTGTAACCTCTACAGATTACATTGGCGTGTAGGCCTTTGTTGAACAGGAGTTCGCTGTTACCCAGTAATTCGCCTGCTAAGACTACTGTACTCGTAGTACCATCATAGCACATACTTTCTTGTGTATTGGCAGCCTCGACCACCATCTTAGCGGCAGGGTGACTTGCATCTAACTCCTGCAATATGGTAGCACCATCGTTGGTGACTATCACATTGCCACCAGCATCTACCATCATTTTGTCCATCCCCATCGGACCCAGTGTTGTCTTTACTGTACCGACGGTTCTCTTTGCTGCTCTTATATTGTGCACTACTGCACTAATGTTCTGTTCTTGTTCGCTCATTGTTTTCCCTCTCAAAATATTCATCCAATATGGAATCGATACAGGAGTTACATACTCTATACTTAGCGCATCTAACTCCTGCCCAGTTGTCTCTGTCACATACTTCGCAGACTATCATTGACATTACCAGTCCACCTCGTACTCTTTGACATCTCCTGTTTTTCTGCACCTTGCTTTTACAATACCTTCTTCTACTCCATGCTTCCAAAGTTCGTATACAAGTTCAGCGTCTTTCAGGCAATACTCAGCAACCTTGCTGTAATTACCCTTGCGCCACTCTATCGGGGCATCGTGACTGTTCATAAGTTTACCTTTGTTCAAAGTGTGATAGCAAGCATCTGACAGGGGTACTGCGTGACCCACTATGTTTTTCAGCAGAACGGATGTGTCAAAGACTTGCTCTTGGGACTTCGCCATGATGTCTCCGGCAGTCCAGCAATCAAGAGCGTCTCGAATAATTGGCAAATCAAATCCTTTCAAATTATGACCTAGTACCATACCACCCTTGGCTACATGCTCTGCTAAATCATCACCAATAATCTTAGGATGCATTTTCTTGACAACTGTATCTTTAGGTAAATATTTAGATACTGATTCATTAGAATAGACTGTACCCTTTTCTCCATCCCATGTAGCAACAACTGTCGGCTCAAACAGATGACTGTGACCCCAGCCGCCTATCTCATGAGAGAAATTTGCTGTTTCGATATCTAAGGCTAACATGTTTGACATACCACATCCTCCATACACATTTTGCACCAGTCGCACACCAATACAGGGTTCTTCCAGTGCATCCCTATGTAGTACCCCCCTATGTCTTTTCCTATCTTAGATTCACAGAATACACATTCAAAATCCCAGACCGAGGACATCACTTTTTGCCCCCGTCTTGCTTAGACTTACTTATGTAGTCATCTCTAAGTTTGACATATTTGGATACACCTTCTCTAGTTTCTTTGAACATCTTGGCTCCGTAATCGTTGTACTTACCGTTGACAGAACCCTTACTGCTAAGATTAGCAAGTTTACCGAACACCTTGTACATCTCGGCTTTCTTAACCCAGTTGACACCTCGATGGTCATCAAAGTCAAACCTTTCACAACGGTTGTAAGCATCTTTCCAGTGACCTTCCATCTTCTTCTTTTCACTACCGCCAGAGCCGACTTTGACTTCTGACTCAAGCCATTGAATAAGATTCTGATATAAGTCAAACAATATTTCCTTAGCCATGTCTACATGGTCTCCAGTCACTGTCCAACTACCTTCTATCATAGCCATGTGATGCGCTAGTACATTGGTGTAGTTTTGTAGACCCATGATGAAAGATGCACAGATGCCCTGCTTTTCAGGGCCCATTGGTTCTACTAGGGTGTAGTATTCGTCTATGGCCGAAATCAAAGCAGGTACATAAGATGCATCTATCTTGAACATCCTATCCATTACACTCATGACGGTTGTTTCTTTGTCATCATCGCTCATATCTGTCCATTCTAAATGAGACAGCCCGCTGAGATTCAGCACTCTGTCTCTAAGTTTAGTTTTCAGTTCAGAAAAGAAATCTGATACTTGGTCAAACGAAACCTCAAATTCGGGCTTATTGTGAACTGATTGCGCTAGTTCATGATTAACATCTCTCTTCATATCAAGAGTCCAGTGCCTCCAGTATGTCAATACACGCTGAAAGATACCCTTGTCAAGTACATGCTCTTTGATACCCTTTGGAGGGTATGTAGTAATCCACAGAGATACCTCAGATTTGACACTGAATGTGTCTCTTGCCATGTGCTTAGTGAGTATATTACGACCAGTACCTGCTGAGTTTAACGCAGACTGTAAGAACAAAGTAGTGTTCTCATTGTGCTGCCCACCCTTTAGTAAGACAGAACCTTCATCGAAGTTAAGCCCCTTACGACCACCGAGTATACCTTCTCTTACCACCATGTTAGGATTTCTTGGGTCTTCTGAGTCGGGGTCTGGTACTAGTGTACCCACTAATGCTGCATCGTTACCAGAGTTGTAGTCCATTGATTTCAAACCGGCGGCTTTCAATACTTTTTCTATGATTTGATAAGATGCCGATTTACCTGTCCTAGTGTCTTGAATCCAGAATACACTGACTCTGGGGTCGAGATTACTTCCTCCAACTGGTATCCTTACATACCCTACTGAGGCTTGTCCAAGAATAAAGAAAAAGGATAGTAATCCCGGTATCTCATTATTCTTACTCACCTGATTGAAATGGTCTAGGTAACCTTTCAATATAGGATATTTGTGTACGCATTCATAGTTTTCTGCTCTGTGTTCCATCATTTCTATTTCCCTCTCTTGTTGTATGTCTTTTGGACTCTGACTGGTTCCTCCGAGGTCAAGACTTCAAGCAGCCTCTGCCTCAAAGTTGTTCCCATACCCTTCACTTGTTTGAGCGATTCTGGGAAGAGCATCTCTTCTATAGAACCGCACTTAGCGAGCAACTTGTCTACTAAATCTGGGCCGAAACCGGGTATGGTTATCAACATGTCAGCCCTTACATCATTAGTGCTCACTCTTGTCACTGCTCTCGCACCATGCCTACTTGCAGGCTTGTGCATCTTGCTGTGAAGTTTGGCTATGAACATAGCCGCTTCTGAATGGTCTTTAGCACGATATATGTGACAATCGAAGTCAGCCATTATTCGTGCGAATGTACCTAATAGTTCATTCATGACTTTGGAATATGATACATTTCTACCTTGTTTCTTTGAGAGCGCTACATACTTGGCTATGTCACCGTGTACGACAAGGAATACTCTTTCGCAATTTGCATCTAGGTTGTCAATCTGTCTCATCAAGTGACCGCTGTGACTAGATTGGAATAGGTCAGAAAGGCTCTTGCACTCTATGTGAGCATTACCTGCTTTGTAGTCACCCATTCCTTGGAGGTGTTCTTTCTTGATAGGAAAGCCCTGCCTCTCAGCAGCCCTAATGACTGCGTCATGCAAAGGACCTCTTTCATTACTATCGATTATCAAAGGTGCTTTACTCATATCCTTTCCTCCTGCATAGTGCACACTTGTCTATATTTCTATCAAATCTTACACCGTTACATAGACGGCCACTTTTGATAGTGCGTGTACATAGTAAATTTCTTGGGACTAGTTTCTTGTATCTACATATTTGACAGATAATTACTGGGTCATCAATACCCTCATATCTATCTCTCATGCTCTTGGTGGCTCTGACACGCTTCTCGCAAATTTCGCAGTAATATAGCGTCATCATTCTTCCTCCGTTATTGCACCTGTTCCATCCCAGTATCTGCACTTACCTAGGCACATACCTTTCTTCCAAAGCATGGAACAAGTCTGCGGGTAATCTGTACCTATGATTGTACTTACTTGGTATCGGGTAGTGCTTTCGTTGAAGTCAGCCCATTGAAGTGAGCGAATGTAGTCTACAATGATTTCGGTATGCTTGGCTTTGTTTTCCTCGGTCAACTTCCAAGCAGGCATGAAATATCTCAGGCGCTTTGATAGGAATTTGGCAAGTTGTACTCTTGCATCGTGACTAGGGTTACTACCTATCCTACAGGCCGCTGAGTTTAGACAGGGTAGTATGATTACCCCATCCATAGATGCTGTCGGTAAATCAATGGGTGCTGAGTTAGGATTGAATATCTGACTTCTTTCCTTTATCTTTCTAACAGTCAATTCTAACCCTTGACTACCGTAAGATATCATTCCGGCCTTAGCGCCTTCTGCTTTATCCATGATGTAATCTATACCTCTTTCCATATCATTAGTTGACAGTGGTATAGACCATAGTCCCCTCTTTGCATTGTATGAATTGGGTATCCTTATCATACCACTTGTGTCAAACGGAACTGCTGGGTCAGAACAAAACAAGCCTAGTTCAATCACCCAGTCGTTAACTGTTTGCATACCTGCTTCTTTGATAGCAGATAGGCTGTTAGGTCCACTAGGCATGTATTCTTTATCAAGCATGACCCATACATGGAACCCGCCACCACTGTACCATACAGCGTGAGATATGTCCTTGTCTAACAAGTGGTAATGCAATTTCAGTGTCTGCTCCAAAGCCTGTTCTATCTCAACTTCTGGCCTATCCCTTTCTCTGAAATTCTTAGGGTCAAAGTCCATAACAAAATGTCTGACAATCGGAGTCATCAAATCAACACGCTTGTTGTGCGGTTGCTGTAGACCTCGATAACCATACACTGTCATGAAGGCGTTTGACACACCGTTCTTACCAGCCCAGTATTTTTCTAAGTCTTGATTTGACCTAACGAGTTTTCTGAAACCTTTACCCTTCTCAGTGCTGAGTTCCATCACCTCCCTAGGAAAATCAAATACTATCTTCATTTCAATCACGCCTTTGCTTTCTCAGTTATTTCTCTCAAAGTTTGAACAAGGTCGTCTACATCTCTTAGCAAATCTTTGTTCAAATTCAAGTACATAGGGCCTTTCGGCCCACCACTTTCATCAAACTCATACAGACTTGTCTGTATAGCCACCGAGTATTTTCTATCTTTACCCAATTTAGTAAAGGTAGCATCTACTGGTCTGTCGACTAGAGGTGACAAAAGCACCTCAATTGTTCTTCCTATCATATCTTCATTCATTATTGTCACTTCCATATTCATCTAAATATTCTTGTGGGTTATCGCTCCCATCCCAACTTGGACAGATGCTCTTGAAAGAGCACCATGCACACTTAGCCGTACTCGGCTTTGCTGGAAAATCATCTGTCAAGTAAGCCGTAAGTAAGGCTGCCTTGAGTTTCTCAATCTTTTTTCTGTAAGTATTGACTGTTCTAGTATTCAACGCTTCGTATACAATTCGGTCAACTGCCCTTTGTTCATATCCGTACTTGTTGTAAGTATCTAATTGAGCGCCTGAGCCTGCTGGATATACCCAGCCCCAGTGCGTTACATTCTGATACTGATGCTCTGCTTTGGCTAGTAAGTATTGGTAGTAAGCCATCTCTGTCCTCATCGACTGCATCTTGAACTTGGAGTCGTTCCATTCGTCGTCTTTGTTTTTGGATTGCACCCATTTACCTGTCTTCAATTCCATGATGGCAACCCCGCCATCTTCTTCACTGAAACCACGGTCAATGCTTCCCGCATAGTGTATAGGTATAGGTACCATTTCTCCGTTAAACTCGAACTCTTCATCCACAAACGCATGAACTTCTAATTCGTTCATGATTGGTAGATACTTATCTGGTCCAACAGATAGTAATCTCTCCAAGTCCCATTTTATTCTAGTTTCTATAACGGGTTGTTCACCAAGAGTATATTCTTTTTCGGACAGTATACTAAGAGCCAAAGCCATCGCTTCCTCTCGCTTGTCTCTCTGCATGAGTTTGAACAGTTCTTCTACAATAGGCATAGCGTTGTCATAGAACTCTTCTACTGCGTCGTGAACATTGGTACCTTTTGTCATAGCATCTGTCGATGGTTCTGGTAACTGATGTATTCGCTTGTATTGATACTGCTTGGGGCAGAAATCAAAATCACTAGTAAGGCTAGTCTTGGTTATACGGAGCATCTTCTCATGTCCCGGCTGCCACTGATATGTGGACTTAGCATATGCTGCCCAGTTTCTGCTCATTCAAATTCCTCCTCAATCAATTTCTGTAGATAGACAGCCAAGTCCATGGCTTCTTCTTGAGCATGGATGAGCCATTCTAGCCTAGACAGAGGCGCAGTCTCCATAGTAACTCCATACTTACTTTTACCTACTTCTGCTCTTTGCTGTATCTTCTTACATACTTCGTCTTCTATTCTGCTCATTTTATCACCAATACTTCTTGGGTTGTGCGGCACCAGATGCGAACTCTAAGTTCCAATCCAAAGCGCCAAAGATACCCTTCATCTTTTGCTTAACTAATTTATCGACCATCTTGTCATAGTCTAAATCGAATCCATCTAGGTCTGTTTCTTTCTGATACACTACCACATCAGTGGGTGGTAAGTGGTCGGGTGCTTTGACAACATAGACCCAGTTTACGCTGTCTCCTTCCCCGTACTTGTCAGTGGTAGCCAGATGTTCGTTAAAGTACCTAGCGCCCTTTACTGCACCACCAGTAGTCGTAGCGTAAGCGCTGAGTGATTTCTGTAATCGTGTAGTGCTTGCTACTTCTGACAATTCCACATCTCCTCTTTTGATTCTCTTAGATATAGGTCTAATCATACCAATGACTTCATCCTCGCTGGCACCAGTACAGATGGCTGTCAGTACATCGTTTTCCAGATTCTTAGAAATAGGCGCTAGTGTGCTGATTTTACCCCATCTTGCTGACTTCTTCTTACCTTCATCTTCGGGTGGCCAAGAACAGATACCGTAGTACAGGTTCTTACCCCCGACAATCCAATAAGGCATGTAAGCCTCGAACTCTACAATCAAATGACTAGACTCATGTTCTCTTTGAACTGTCTCAGTCAAATGCTTGGCAAGGGCATGTGCCTCATCAAACGGTACTTGTACGAAAGCCGAATCAGTGTGCCCGTACAGGGAACTATAACCTTGATTCTCTGATTCTTCCATAAGGAATTTGATTGCTCTTCGACCACAGGCTGTGATAGCGCTGGCTATGTCGAAGTCTGACCAGCCCCAGTAAGCACTGGCGGTCATACCGTAGAAGGAAGCCATTACACGCTTTACTGCAAGTTGTAATGTATTCCATCCGTTTCTCTCATTTTCAGAAGAAGCATCCCGCATCTTCTGTTTGTACATATCACGAAGGTTAAACATCTCATTGACAATCTTAGGGAGCAGTGCGTCTGTGCCCTGAATCCAACATGTACCGTCAGGCAATTCTCTGACATTAGCCTCGTTCTTACGATGGTTTGGAACTTGGGTCTCCCAAGATAGATTATGGCTCAGTATGATACTTGGGTACAGACCCTTGTAATCTACACAAGCCACACCCTCGTATCTACCGGGCTTGGGAGGTGGAATGAAAGCGCCCTCATAATCTTGCTTCTCTTGTCGAGAGCGAGAAGGTGCTTTCCAATGAGTTCTTCTACTGAGAAGCCCTCTAGCGAATCTTGTCACATTGTGACACGATGAGAATGATACTCCACAGATTCTCTGTAGAGACATAAAGAAGTTGAGGACATGGTTTTCCTCATCTATTTTCTTGAGAAGGATAGTATCTTGCATACAGTAGTCAACATAATCATCGAACCTTTCAGTCCACCCAGTGAATACATCCATGTCGAACTTACCACCATAGCCTAGTGTACTAGCAATAGTGTCTAGTTTCAGATTCTTCAACTGAGGCTTACCGCTGTCTTTCCATACTCTCTCGAAGCCACTACCACTTCTCAGCGGGGCGGCTGTATCGAAGCATAGCCTACCGACAATAGGTTGCGCTACATAGTCGTACGAGCCGTCTTGTCTTGGTCTAATGACTCTACCAAGAGGACTGAGTTTCCTATGGTCAGGTAGCCTTCTCACCAAGTGAGGAAGGTCAGCCCACATGATTGCGTGTGCTACGAATACATCTGGATTGCACTCATCCATGTAATTCATGAATGCTATGTGCATATCTTCTTCTGAGCCATATAGATGCCTCTCATAAGTAAATGAAACAGGTACTCCGTTGACAGTGTACTCTACCTCTTTTTCTTCGATGTAGTTGTCCATCTCATAAAGGCCCGTAGGATTATCCTTCATCCAACAGAAGGCTACCTTCCTATTGTTGTAAGAGTCGACGACAGCCATTACAGTTGTCTCATCTGTCTTCGGGTCCCACTCAAGGTCAAAGTGCCACACTCTCGGTTTCCATTCGGGCATTTCTGATATGTTGTCAATGAGATACCTATCGACCAGACTGAGGTCAGCCTCCCATGTGAAGCCGAACTCTCTCGCCATGTCTCTGATGTCACTGTTACGATATGCGTAGACTTTGATTAGTGAGTCGCCAGTTCTCAGCGCTTCTGCTGTGTCTGTCTCGTCTACATAGGAACCGGGATATCTGTTCAAGACTCTCTCAACTACTCGCTTAGGAGTAGAGGCCTTAATCCAGAAATACGGTTCAAAGTCCGTAACAGTTTCTTCAATCAGATTACCCTCAGCATCACGCCACCTCTTGTAGATGTGGTCAGGACCTGTGGGGTCTGGTCGAAAGGTATCAATTATCATATCAATCCCACCAATCAAAAGTAATTAGTCTAAACAACAAATCTAACCATTCACGAATCATATCTATTCCTCTTCGTGTATCTGTACATAAGTCACATCAGCACCGCACGATGAGCAGTGTAGTGTTGCCACTATACCCTCTCCTTCATAGCCGTAATCATCTGGGTCAAAGTCTGCGCCCCAAATGAGTCTACCGCCGCATAGCCAACAGACATCTCTTCTTTGATGGTTCACATGTATGTAGTTAGTCATAATCAGTCCTCCTCGTATTCTTGGTCCATTATCACCATTAGGAAGTTAGTAGACGGTTGCTCTAATACAAGCACTGTCTCATCACCTGTGTACAGGTTCAACTCACCATTAGGTAGATTGGATAATAACTCTGGTAGCCACTTGTCAAATGCCGACCTTGCTGGAATCTCAGGCGAAGCGATGTCACTCAGAGGAGCCCGTACGAACATCTTACCAGTTGCCGACTTGCCCCCTCGTATGACTAACTCCTGACCTTGAGGGTCGAACTCAGTCTTACAAGAGTACTTGTCACCCAAGACTTTCTTGAAGCCCGTTGCTGGTTTCAGCGATTCGGATGTAACTCTGGCGTGGTAGTTCAAAGAGAGGTTCGCCCACTTTTGCCACATACCTTCTTCTGATTGACGAATCAGTCTTTCCATCAGGCCAACCATTTCTTGAGACTTGATGTAAGAAGATGTAGGGAGTTGTAGACTAGCCTTGTCGCATTGAATGTGCAAGGTACCAGTCTTAGCGCTTTGGCTGACATTTAGGTCAGCGCTCTTTGCTGTAGTGATGAATGACTTGAGTTTAGGTATATCACTGATGTATATATTACCAGTCTGCCCTGTACCGCAGTCAATCTTCCTACGAATGTAGTGAGTCTGTTGACCCACTGACGCTACTATACCTTGAGCAGTGACCTTGATAACCAAGTCACCTAGGTCTTTACCAAAACTCCCTAAGAAGTTGTTGAATGTCTCTCTACTTACTGTAAAATCTACCATAATTATCACCTACAAGAGGCGGGGGAAACGGGTTCATGGAGAAGAGGAAAATAACACGCAAATGCCAAAGAAAACCTATGCCACTATCTCAGTGAGTCGGAAAATTTCCCCGTTATTATCTGATAAACCCCCATGAGTCTGTCTTACTGTACTCCTCCAATTGCTCCGTCTCGTAGTTCGGGAAGTCCATACCACTTGGCATCTTCTCCCTTGTTGGTGACGAAGTAAACTCTTTCTTGATTGTGCAAATTAGGATTCAACTTAGACTTGAAGAAGGTAGCAGTGTGTTGTGTTTCTCCTGTAGTAGAACCGTCGTTGTTTCTAACTTTCTTAGCCTTACACCAGACAATCTGCCATAGGTCTTTGTTAGCACTAGAGTGCCAAGCAAACTTCCAACCTTCAAACTCTGGTTGACTATCCTTGTCTTCTTTCAAATGACTTTCCCAGTAAACATCTACACCCAAAGCGTTCAGTTTCCTACAGATACCTGTGAGTTGCTTGAATCGTGTAGCACGAATGTTCCAGTTCCAACCAACCTCTTGGTTCAACTTAGAGTGACTTGCCTCGATAGCATCCTTTGCATCCATGTCTAGGTCGTAAATCTTCATACAATCGATACACATGGCATCGAACTGGTCTACACCAGTAACAAAGAATGTCCTCAAAAGAGGCTCATCGAAGTCTGCTTTTTGCTGTCGCTCTGCATACTCGATTGCATATCTACCGATGTCCATCACTCTTTGAAAAGTGAGTAGATAGTTGTAAGCGGTTCTGTCTTCCATCTGCATTACCCAAGGACTGAATACTCTGACATTGTTACTGTCTCTGTAGTGAGCCTGCTTGCATGATAGTGCCCCGTTGTCGAAGTCTATGGCCATCATCAAACCATCCGGGTAACGATTAAAGTGAGCATCAAACACAACACCACTCTTACCTGTACCTTCATGCCCTACGACACCACAGAAGATGCTGCTAGGGGATATGACAGGGTTGCTGGATTGAGCCTTCATCTCTGCTTCTATGTCAGGAAAGTTACTGACGAATTGGGTGGAGGTGACCGGCTGTTGAGTAGGAGCCTCTTGTACAGGACTAGGTACCTGTACTGGCTCTTCCATCACTTCCTCAACAACTTGTTCAATCTCAGACAAACTTGTCTGATTATTTCCTTCTGCTAACGCTCCCCAACCACTCACTGCTGGTCACCTCCGAATTGATTTAGATTTGTGCTACCTGTGCCACCAGACGGTCTTGCTGTCTTGTGCGGGACATAGATACCTAGAGCACCAATGCTTGGTAGCATCTCGTCTTTGTAAGGTCGGATTCTCAATCTACCGACGATGATTACCTGTGTCTTCTCTGCGTAAGGAGTCCAGTTGCCCTCGATACCATCCAACTCATATTCAAACGGATGGTCTTCGTCGTTCATTCTACCGGGTATCCATACAGTTACGCTAGAGGCGAAACTGTCTCTACCGTATCTTGACTGTAGTCCTAGGTTAGTGATGTTGAGTCTGTAACTTCTACCAGTAGGGTCAACTGTGCTCTCGGAAGGTTCTTTGTTGAGTAGACTGATGTAACCCTTGGTGATGACCACTGGGTTGTATGTAGTACCGTTTGCTCCGATGACTTTTCTTTCACCGTGAGCCTCAAGCAAGTCAGCCAAGTCAACATACTCATTATGCATGTTGTCATCTGTTAGCAGGCGTTCTGCTGAGAATGCTCTGCGTAGTGTCTCTGGTAGCCACTTGTCTGTGTACTCTACTTTCTCAGCAAAGTCTCTGTTGGTGTAAAGCGTATCTCTATCTGCTTTAGGCTCAACCACTTGAATCTTACAGGCAGTCCATCGCTTGTAAGGAGCATCCATGTTGTTACCTTGTACATTAACACGCCACTTCTTAATCTCGTTGCTGTCCTCAGCGGAGCCTAAGAAGTAGATTGTCCTGCTGACACTAGTAGGTGCAATAGGCTTAGGGCTGTCATTCTGCTTGTTCAGTAGACAAAGTATCTCATCGTTATGCTCAAAGGCGAACCAAGGTAGGTCGCTACCCTGTAGCCTCTCACCACTAGGTTGTCCATTGACATGCCATTCGCCACCCTTGGCGGTGACTATACCAATGTGCCCTTCATCAACTGCTCTGCTACGGTTGGACTTGAATACACTCATAGCCCTTTCCATGACATTCGCTCTTTGGTCTCTGTTCTCATTCTCTGCACCAATAAACATACCAACGAAGGTAACGGTCTCACGGCCACCGCCGCTTGAGCCACCCAAGTTTCTGGTTTCGATTACGAACTGTTCACTCCATTGGGTTAGGTAGAAGGGGTCCTCAGATAGCGGGTTGTCTACACTGTATTCAACCTTTAGCCAAGCACTAAATTCATTCACTGCTTCGCCTACTTTCTTTCCTACTCTTTCTCCGTAACCACTCAGTCGCTCTAGTACATCTGCTGGCCATTGTGTTTCATTGCTTTCACTCATATTTATTTCTCCATATTATTTTTCAGTTTTGCTATAAAGTACTCGACAAATGCCAAGTCATCATCGGGCCACTGCGTAGCCAGTATGACGAACTCGCCATATGTGAGCATGAAATTGTGCCACTCTTCGTCACTCCCCATGAGTGGCTTGGCACGATATCTGAGACCCTTGAGTAGTCCCAGTCTTGACTGACCAGACTCAAGAGCCTGTGCCAGATAAGCGGTGACCTTCGAGAAGTCTTCTCCTAGAAGATGCACAGCCGCTTTGTTGAGATACTGTGTATCTCGTTTGATGCTTTTGATGAGTGCATCCGACTCTCTTGGAAGACTATCTAGTATGTCGATAGCCTGTCTTAGGCTTCCGCCTGTGAATTTGATTAGGTGAGGAAGGTTTGCCATCCATTCTTGTGGCATTCCTTCCTGTTCAATTATCATTGCGAGACGCTCATTGTCCTCTGGGTCTATGCCCTTGAATGAATACTTGACACATCTATCAAGGATGGCTGAATGTATAGCCGATGTGTCATTAGCGGTCAGTATGAATATGGTAGTCTTGTAACTCTCTTCCATAATCTGTCTGAGTGCTTTTTGGGCAGGGGCTGTAAAGTTGTCAGCCTCGTCGAGAAAGATGATTCTACGACTTACACCAATTCCCTTCTGCTTGCTCATCATCTTGAGGGACCGGATGTAGTCTATCCCTCTGTCATCACTTGCATTGGTTACGATGAAATTCATCGGGTCGAAATACTCACCCAGCAAATCCTTTGCTAAAGCGTAGGCAGCACTAGTCTTACCTACACCGGGGGGTCCGGCAAATAGCAGGTTTGGTGGGCAAGTCTCAAGTGTCCAAGTCTGGGCTGGCTCAGTAAATTCTTTACATCCAACCAAGTCTGTCACTGTAGACGGTCTATATTTCTCCCTCAAAGTCATAGAATCACACCATACCTACTTAGGACCTTTATAAAAGAAGTCAAATTATGCCCCCATTTCTATCAAATCTGTCAGTTGTGAGACATCACTATAGCCAAGATTGTCATCAACATATTCGACCTTACAATTCTTAATTGACAAGGTGTTCAAATCAAACTCATTTATTTCCATGGTAACCACGATTGCGTATTCATCTACAGGTAGCCAGTTCATTCCGACAAGAACTCCCTGTTGGGCTAAGCGCTGCCTTACATGCTGAGCCACATTGGTCTTTAGTTTCATCTGTCCTACCTCATATATTTCGTATCCATCTAGGGATGATACTCGAATGTGAACATTGTACTCTTCGTCTCTCATGATAGCGTTCACTAGCAAGTGAACATGGAAAGCATCCTTGAGAACTAACCAGCCTCCGTCTCCTCCGATGGAGAAGGCTCCAGTAGAAACCAGTCTCAGTCTTTCATTGTCCTCCAGAATCTCAAGCATTTGGCTGATATCCGAAGAAGGCTCGACGACTTTACCTGTCTTGACTGGTACTGACAGACTGAGTCTTTCAAGGAAAGATACCCTGTCTATGTAATCTAACTTGTAGATGTCCCAGTCATTACCCAATGCCATGATGTCATTGACTGACTTTATCTCCACACCTTCGGCCTCTACCTCAAAGATACCTTCTTGCTCAAGGGGTAGGTTACCAGTCTTACCGATGACCTGCCTGTCTCTGTTGTAGAGGACTCCCTTGAACTGCCCCTTGGGGAACTCAGTGATGTGTAGATACCTGCGAGGGTGGCTGATGACCTCAGCATATACATTGCTGGGCGCTATTAGTTTGTCCCATGCTCGATAGATAGGACCACTGAAAGCCTGTCCGGGCTGCATGGTTCTTATCTCCATGTCAGTCATACCGTCACCAAACAACTTCTGAATAATCTCAGCGGGCTGCATGGTTTCCATCATTTGTCTGATTGACTGTAGGCTCTGAGCATGACCATCTGTAAGGTAAGTAACCATCTGCAAGAACCTAGCGATAGGCATCATGGGTCTTTCACCAGTCGCCCTTGACCAAAAGAGTAGGGCTTCTTTCTCATGCATTTTGCTGGCAATTTCGAGAAAGCCTACATCTCTTACACGAGCCATGAGGTTGAGTGCCTGCTTGACTGTCATCCCTTCCCCTCCGTATTCGGGTGACTCCAGCGATAGCAGGGGCACCATTGGTTTACCTGCAAAGGACTCATCCCATACTAGGGGAGAGATTGATAACTTCTTACAGACATCATCTCTCAACTCTCTAAAGGAAATGAACTGTCTAGGGTAGCGTGAATACTTAGGATAGAATATCTCAATCAACTCACCCAAGTCATCCAGCGCATTGTTAACCGCTTCTCTGATAATGTCTATCGAGTGGCGGAAGTGGGTAGACCGATTCTCTGCATCAGTCATGTAGTTCCTATACAGTTTCCTGAGACTCTCAGAAATGTTTGCTGCCTCAGCCAGTAACATCAATCTACCCCTTCTAATAATCTAACATTACCGGAGTTGAGCCTCACTCTATTACCGCAATTCTTACAACGCCCTTGGTGTTTCGATTTGTCTGTGATTTGTCTTCTCGTTTTGTGAATGTTGAGTTTGCCACAAGGACCTTTCGTGTTTACAGTTCTACGCCTTCCCCTAGTTTCACTTGATTTTGCACAAGTAAACTCATAGTAATAATTATCAGGAGCATAAACAACTGGCTCTACTTCACTATTGTCAACTACCCACTTTGTCAACTTACCTTTCGCTTCTGCACCGCACCATCCTTGTGCGATATATTCCCAGTTAGAAAACTGGGCTATTTTCTTAGATAGTTTCAAAGGGATTTCATAGTAAGATATCAATTTGAATAGACGCTCGTCATATAAATCTCCACGCTTACTCTTTATATCTACAGTTTGACCCTTAATCAAATCTTCAAGCACATCGACTTTCTTCATTGGTTTGTATGACTCGACCCTTTCGTATCCGATGTTATTAGTTTCGGATTCTACTTCTGTATCTTTTGATGGCTCATAACCCCTCGGTCTAACAAAATTTTTTCTTCCTTGCTTAGTATGGTCAAACATAATCTTAGCAGTTTTGTTGAATCTATTGTTTAATGTACCTCTATTAGATATATGATTTATCTCACCATATTTTTTCATTAAATCTGCCTTCCATGCCCAGTTTTCCCCTCTACCTTCCAGTTCCCACTTTTGACATTTGTTGAAAGCCTCCATCCATTTTTCATCTACATGGACCAATTCTTCTTTTGGATTGGAGTTAGCGTTATACTTAGATAAGAGTTTACCTAAGTCGGTAATCAATTCATCATACTTAGAAGCCTTTTCTTCTAACTGTTTTATTATATCACTTATCGCTGTCATTCGTTTCCCTCAGTTCTTCGAGGGTATGTAGTAATGCTTTGGCTAGACTCATTGCGTCTTCCTGTGTCAGCCTTACGCCCTCTTTCGTAAAGCCTTCACCTTTGTGATGTTCGATTGTTCTTCTAGTTCTGATGTCAATCATAGCAGGACTGTTGCCAATCGGGTCAGCCACACTCATGACTACCTCGGCCTTGCCTCGCCATCTGACAGAAGTACATGGCACTCGCCAGCGAATCGTCTGCTCGAATCCTCTTGCCATCACAACTCACCATGTGCTATCCAGTATCTGTCAGCGATAACGCCATCCACTTCTACCTTACAGTCAGAGCATAGGTTGTCGTATTCTTCTTCCTCACCGATACATGCTTTGCATGGTATCTCGAAGCCGTTGTAGTGTAAGCATCTGTCACAACAGACTTCGCCGTCTGGGTGACATTCTTTACAGAACACTTCGTATTCGGTTTCTCCATCTGCTGATTCAACTATGTGTATTTTTCTCATTCATTTCCCTCCAATAATATGTGACCCTTGTTGTTTTGTTTCTCATGTTTGGTAATGCCAAAGGATGTCTTTCCCTTCTGACCTTACTTGAATAGTTCCTGTGCATATAATCTTTCAATTCACCCTTAGTCGGTATGTATCTGTTAGCACTGTGCTTTTTGCTTTCATATAACTCATCAAGTATTTGCCCAGCATTACGAACCTTACCGTCGCTCATGATGATGTCGATGTATTTCTTAGCGGTGTCGCTCATGGATTTGATGTGTGACATTACGCTGTCACCTCCCACCAAGTAGGAACATCGGCTCGAATGTATTTGACACCACCTTTGCTGTATTCTTTAGACTTGTAGTAAGACCTGTAGGCTTTGACCACATCGTCATTGGATTTGTATTCGTCTGGCATAGCCTGTGCGAATGGTGTCATGTAGTTTTCTTCAAACTTAGCAGTCTTCCACATACGAGCCATGTGATTGATTGGACCAGAGCAAGCATGTTCTTTACCAAACCTCCGAGTATATTCTTTACACTGTTCAATTGCATGTAGGGCAAGCCATACAAAGTTAGCACGACTGTCGCCAGCCCATACTGTGCATGGATGATGTTTGTAACCACCAATGTAAGGCGTTCCTTTCTTAGTCAGAGGCATCTGCTCATCAGTAGCACCATGCCTACGCAGGGCTGATGCCATCATCTGTGCTGACTCTACGCACATCTTGGGTAGTCTAACATCGTCTAGGTATCTAGCGGCTTGCGCTGGGTCTTCGTCTAATACAAATATGTTCATACTTCCACCTTCTGACATCTTTCCCATAAGTAATCCATCGCCCATTCAATATCTTCCACTGTGCAAATGAGAGGGACACCAAATGTATCAGTCATTTGATAACGATGAAAGTAATCGTAACCGTTTCCTTCAAGACAAGTGTATTGCATGATGGCTATGTTCAACGCTTGTATCTTTGCTTTTGATTTAGGAAATCTTTTCATATCTATTCCTCCATGTCTCTTGTGATAACTGCCACAGCCAGTCCCTTTGCCATCTGCTCTATACACCAGACACCAATGTCTCTGTCAGACCAACCCTTCCTGTATTCTTCATCGTTACAATTCATGCACCAGTCTGTGTCTTCCTTGGCAAGTAGTTCGTGGTTGTAGCAAGGCTGCCCGCAGTTCTCACACGCCTGTTTGGGAGTGTCTTTGTCGACGACCAACACTCGCATTATCTCATCTCCTAGTTGTATTATTTCTATACTCATCTTCAGCACTCCACATAGTTTCTATGATAACATTGGTATGCAAGTGCATAAAGTGCTTCTTCATAATCCAAACTTGCTCTCAGTTCTTTTATTCTCTTCGTAATATATTCCTCTTCATTCATCATTCTTCTTCACCTGTTTCCTTTGTTTCTCTGAAAGTGACAACCGCCCCTCTGACATGAGGAGGTAGTAGGTCACCGTTGAACGGACAAAATGTACCCAGTATTATCATCGATTCCGCTAGTTTATTGTCAACCCTATCAATGATAGCAGGTCTGTCGACAGCAGTGTATGTAACCTTACCAGTGTTGTAGACAAGCATTGACTCGTCGCCCGCTAGTAGTCCGTAGTCATATGGGTCGGTAGGTATCTCAGCATCACAAGTAGGGCACTGAATCAAAACATGCCACTGCTCGACCATCTCTTTCTCTCCAGTAGGTAGAACCATCTCTTGCTGACCCTCGTGTTTCCATACACCTTCCTCAAGCGGGAAGGCTGACAATGGAGTACCACAGGAACACTTCCAACCTTGAGCCATCTCTTGTCGCATCATCATCTCTTTGATGTGCTTCTCTTCAAGAGACAGATGCTCTACATCTATCAGTTCACAAATGGTTTCGTCAACAGACCAACCGATGCTCTCAACCAACATCCTCATACGGATTCTGGCTTGAGCGCTCATCGGTGTATTCTCTTGTGAGATAAGTTTGACAGTCTGGTTTGCCTCTTTGATATAGGATAAACCTAGACCATGTGGTTGCCAGAGGCCTCCCTCTCTCATCCGTTCTAGTATTACTTTTACTGCTTCTTCTGGTGTTTCTTCGTTCATATTCATTCCTCCAACTGTTCTGCCTCGATGTATAGGATATTAACCCTATCGAATAGTTCTGTGTGTTCCATAGCATCTACTTCGTTGTCTGCATATACGACTGCATCAAACTCAACTCTTACTTTGTACTTCTTCAAGCAATCCACCTCAGTATAGAATCTCGCTGAACATTGGGACCTTTGATAGTTGTGCATCGATTGAGGTACCATTGACTGCTTTACGAGTCATGTCACCAAGTACCTTGTGAACTGTCTGTAGTCTGTCTGTTAGTGTAGAGAAGTTAAGTGTCGAACCAGTCAGTGTGTCCTTACCATCAGTCCAAGTTGGCTTGTGTGTGATAGCACCAGTCAAGATGTTGTATACATGGAGTAGAGAACCACTGTCTTGGTTGTTGACAGCGACCCAAGGCTCGCTTGGATTAGTCCATCCTTGTCCCATTAGTCTCCACATGTGACCTCTGTTGATACCGACTACATTACCAGTGTCGTCACGCTTGATTTGTGGCTTGGTAATCAATCCCTTACGCTCACAAATGGTCATGAGTTTCTCAAACATGTTCCTATCGACTTGAATGTCTCTCATCGATTCCGCTACAATTATCTCCTCAGCCGCTGTCTCAATGACTTCGTGTATTCTGTCAGCCAGTTTGCTGAAATCGAAGTTGCCCAACACACCATTGGTGTGCTTGAGACTGATTAGATTCGCTCTGTCACCCATGACCATACCGTTGGTACATACTAGTCGCTCAGCGATAGCCTGTACTTTGTAAGCACTGCTACCATCTAGGCTGTTGTAGATTGCGATACCAACTCTGTAGTCACCGTTGTTAGCAAAGCCTCTGGTTTGCCATTTAGTTCCAAGTCTGTGTCTTGCTTTCTCCCAGTCAACATTAGTAGACACATCAAGGAAGAGAGCCGATTGCTTCCCTTCGTTCCATGCCATTACTTGTGCTGGCCAACCTTTCTCAGCAGCCATGTCCAATACAGGACCATAGCCAACTCGGTAAGGCATTGGGTAGTAAGACGCACTGAATGTACCCAAGTGAGCACCCATTGGTCTACTGTCACTAGCGTAGTTTGGGTTGAAGATGTGGTAGGCTGATGGCTCACCATTCGCACCGTTGACTCTAGCAACTGTGCTTTGGCTACCGTCATCTACCATTACAAAGGCTGGCTTGCGAACTGGGTCAAAGTCCCAATCCATAGTCGCCTTCTCTTTTCTTCCACCGGAGAACAGCATGTTGTCAAACGGACCCACTGCTTCTCCACCAACTTCTACACTAGGTGTATCTTGGTTAGCCCAGACTGGTACTTCGTCATCGAAGTCAGCATCTACGCTGATGCTTTCATTGTTCTCAAAGGCCATGACAATGTCCATGTGTTCACTGGTTACATGTAGTGGGGAGTTCTGTGAAATCAACTCACGGTTGAGTTCTTGTCCCTTGCTACTATCGTCTGGTCTTACTAACACCGCAACTCTACCACCTTCAATGCGCTCAAAGCGAGCGACCATTGTTCTGGGTAGTCTAATTGAATTAATACCCGCTACTGAGGGGTACTCCATTTCAATTATGTTCGGTGTGCTTCCTGTTATTTTTCCTATCAATACTATTTCGTTCATATTCATTCCTCTTGTTTTCTGTTTATTATTTTTCTTATTTATTCGGCTGGTTTTTTCCGAAAGGTGCCATATATCTTCTTAGGACCTTTATAAAAGAAGTACTTTAGTGGCCGAAACCAAAGCACAAATACTAAGCCAAACGGCTCAGTCGGAATATTATGACGGGTGCCTTTGAGCAAGCATGGTTGCTGCTCAAAGCCGTCTTTCAACCCTCGGAGGGTTACCTTCTTGATGAAGGGATGAATCAGCAAGTGTTTGGCAGAGAAGGTGACCCGGATGTCACCAAAGTCGGGGGAGTATTTACTCTCCCCGATATGTATTATCTCAACCGTTTGGCTGTGGAAAGACCGGATTTGTTTGTATCACAAAATCCAATCGCACAGACTATGGAATTACCTGTGGATACCCAAGCAAGGTTCAACCACAGAGTGCCTGTTCTTTCACAACAAGTTCGAGGTCAACCCTTAGATTATACGGGTACTAAAAGAGCCGGGGCAATGAGAGGCAAACAACTAGCCCAAGCACTTTACGACGCACCGGGAGGTGAACTGTTAGAAGCACTTGGTCTTTCAGATGTCAAACCTGCTAATTGGATGCAAACATTACCTCAGAGAGGAATGCAAGTGAGTGAAATAATGGATGACCCTTCACAACAAGGAAGGGCTGTAATGATGGACCCAATGTTTTACGGGGCAGTAAATCCATCAAACTTTGAAGAGCGAATGCGTGCCCAAGCGATGAGGGGCGCTCCTCGCAGATTGGGTATTGATTACCAACTTCCAGAAGAACAAAGAGAGTCCTTTGCTAGAAGAGTAAGTGAGTTGCCGTTTGAGCAATTCATTCAGCCTGTTTTAGAATCAGAAATACCGATGAGTAGAGCACAAGAAGATTTACTATTTGATTTGCTTGAGGACCAAGAAAAAGATGTTCAATCTACTCTTGGTCGGATTGGTGTTGCTTAGCGAACCATCTTGTTCTTGATGTAGAGCGTGGATAAGCATCGGCAATCAAATGGCTGATACCCGGTGAACCACTTTCTTTGGGAAATGTCCCACAGTGCTCAACTTCATTGTCGTGCCTTGGCTTGGTGTCAGCGGATAGATTGCTTTGGACAACCCGCCACATAAACTCAGCAATGCGCTGTTTGAATGCTTCTTCATCGTGCCCATAGAGTCGCATAATCTGGTCGGTCATGCCAAGCATTCCTCTGAGATTCTGATACCAGTATGGGTCTTCGTGGTCTTGTATATCTTCTATGTCAATTCTCATTCTTGTTCCTCCTCGAATATAAATACGCAGGGTATCGGCAATTGCTTTGCCTTGTATTTTATTTGATTAAGTAGGATGCCCCTGCGCTTTTGAAC
>Ga0196899_1000235_pt1 | contig 29827 bp, 37 predicted proteins | sample VirMetDEL_Sep_01_FD_169095 | JGI IMG/M metagenome (GOLD analysis project Ga0196899, IMG submission 169095) | Aqueous microbial communities from the Delaware River and Bay under freshwater to marine salinity gradient to study organic matter... | ecosystem: Environmental > Aquatic > Marine >... | reverse complement strand
ATAACTGTAACCATTACATCCGTAGCTACGGCAATACACACATCATTAACAAACGCATTAAACAATGGGAGACAGAATTACTCAAAGGTATTCCAACTTTTGCTGGTGGTAATGATCGCACTATGTTCCAACGTTTATGCGATGGGGCATGTGATTTTGAAACCATTATGGGTGAATATAATTGCAAACCTAGATGGATGAATTACAACGACAATTATGTACACGATGTTGATGTAATTATTAAATCACTTCGTGCTTGTCCCCTTCATCGTGAATACATGGATGACTTTTATTTAGCACCATGGTTTCGCAAGATGGTAGTTGAAGCTATGCGTAAGACTCGTGAGTTGCATGATGAGATGTCTAAACAATCTGTATACCACAAGGATAAACTTAGAAAACCCTATGCAATTCTCTGGCAATTCATTGATTCAATCAATCAAATCAAACAGATTTACCAAGACATAGATCTCAATCTCCTGCACTCTAGATATGACTGGCTTTGCATGACCGAGTTGACTGGCTATCACAGTCAGACAGCACATGACTGGCTTCGTGAAAATCTACCTGTTCAATCATTTCTTAATATGCTTGAACAGCATTACAAACATGAAGTAGAAACCAAACAGTATCGACACACTGATTCTGCAACAGGCAACAAACATGTGAATATGTGGCTTTGGCGTGACACTTATGACATGCTGACGCAATGCATTGCAGCGGAGCGTACTGACAACCTCAAGCCCAAACGTTGGCGTTTGCAGGATTGGCATGATCACCTCATGGCAGAAACCTGGAAGATCCAAAATCCTAACGTTGCTTTACCTCAGAAGCTATTTCCTGAACCAATCAAAGTCGCAATCAAAAGTGACATCACCATGGCTGAACCAGATGTCTTGGGCTACATGACATTCTTCCAACCTATTGATACACACCAGCTAGCAGCCTGGGGCCGAGCCGTACGCAACTGTGTCGGCGGCGGCCATAGCTACGCAGAAGGTATCAAGAAGATGAAACATCTCATCATCCTCTGCATGATTGACAACAAGCCTCGTTACACTGTGCAACTCACAGTTGATAACGGCATTATGAATGTCGAGCAGATTGCTGACATTTCCAATGCCAGGCTTGATGAATGTCAACGCGGTCAAGTTGAAGATGCATTCATACTTGCCTTGCAACAACGTGAATCTCAGCTAAGCTGATTCCACTGGCAGCAACTGTGCTCATGCAGCTGTGTAAGTCCAGTGTCAGGGAGCGTGTCGGAATTGGTCTACGAACAGCACTTAAAATGCTGCGAGCTGTAAAGCTCTTGCGGGTTCGAGTCCCGCCGCTCTTATTAGCTATCTTCTCCATAGGTGTCGGTTCAAATCCGTCGGCAAGCAGTTAATTTAAACAAAACAACCTTGATCTATGACTTTACAAAAAACAGCCTTGATTTATGCTTACGAAAAAGGTTATCGAGTCAGAGACAATAACGTTTATGGTATTGCTAAAAATCAACCATTAAAATTAATGTGTTCTACATCTGGTTATTTTTATTTTAATGTAAAAATTAACAAGAAAAGTGTGAAAGTTTTTTTGCATCGTTTAGTTGCTTACGAAAAATACCAAAACAAATTATTTGAACCAGGTGTTTTTGTTCGTCATTTAAATGGAGATAGTAAAGACAACACATTTAACAATATTTACATTGGAACTCAGAAAGAAAACATGTTAGATCGAGATCCTAAAGAACGTTTGAAACATGCAATCAAAGCGTCTAGCTCTATACGTAAATTTACAAATGATGAAATAAAACAGATAAAAGCTGATTACTCAAAAGGTTTAGGTTATAAAGCTTTAATGCAAAAGTATTCCATCAGTTCTAAAGGAACTTTGCATTACATTCTCAATAATGATTATGTAACATAAATTGTTGATAGACCTGGGATGTCTATAAACTCACCAACTGTTCCACTACATCAAATCAAACCAAAATGTTTGAAGCATTCAAAGCACTCATTCCTCAGCCTCATTGCAATATGGATGAGGAATCCAGGTACAACATTGGTCTTACATGGATTGATCGTGAAGGTCTTACTGATCGGCATAACTTGCAAGTCAAGTATATCCGCAACAGTGAGCGCCTGGCAGTCGAACGTGGTGAGCCTCAGCCTGATGGCAGCTGGCGTTACATTGAATCCAGTGGCATGGTTCATACCATGTCAGCTGAACGTGTCAATGCGTTCTTCAAGAAGACACAAGAGAATGCCATCATCATGTCTGCAATGATTGACAAGATCAATGCAGCAGTTGATCAACAAACCGTTGACACTAAAGCACAGCCTGCTTAGTATCGATCAGACGAAACACGTCAGGACCAGTAAGTTTACGCTTGCTGGTCTTTTTCATCCTTTCTTCTTTCATGTCAAAACACACTCCAGTAATGCGTTTCAAAATTGGTGATCGCATTATTCATAAAGCAAATCCATTCTCAAACAACATTGCTCCATCAACACGAAAAGTTAGACACGGTGTTGTAAAAGACATTGTGTATAAAGTTAATGCACGTGGTTCTAAACATCCTTACATCGTTGTTCAGTTCGATGGTTCCACGCGTACTGAAACCTACATTGCTAGTCGTATTGAACTAGAAACAAACAAAGATTCAATGTTGAATAGTGCAGTGGAGAGCGTCAACTAATGAACCCTTCTGTTCAACACATTTGGTCTACACCAAACGCAGAAAAAACTATTGTTTATACAGCAAGAGTTTCTGCTCCTCGCAATCAAAACAATTTAGATGATCCATCTAAGTTATTAACTTACTTAATTAAACACAAGCATTGGAGTCCATTTGAAATGGCTTCTATGTGTGTAGAAATTAATACTACTAGGGCAATTAGTCCTCAAATTTTAAGGCATAGTTCCTTTAGCTTTCAAGAGTTTAGCCAGCGTTATGCAAACACTGGTGAAATGGGGCGACCAATTGTCCCTCATCTACGTTCACAAGATTATAAAAATAGACAAAACTCTATTGATGATCTTCAAGAACGACTTGGCAAAGGTAAAGTTTCTGATTACTACAGACGTATTCAAATCCTATTTGAAGATGCTGAACATCTTTACCAAGAGATGGTATCAGATGGTATTGCTAAAGAATGTGCAAGATCAATTCTTCCCCTTGCATGTCCTACTCGTATGTACATGTCAGGAAACTTACGTTCCTGGATACATTACATAGATCTGCGTACTGGAAATGGTACTCAGTCAGAACATAAAGAGATTGCAGAACAATGCAAAGAAATCTTTAAACAAAACTTTCCATCTATTTCACTTGCTATGTGGGGTTAATTATGCCTGTACTCATTTCACTTCAATGTTGTGTGTGCAATAAAACATTCACACGCAATAAAACAAAACATCTTTATTCATTAAAGACAAGAGGACATAAGAAAATATGTTGTTCTCCTCCTTGCGCAAGACAATCAAAGCGTAAACCAGAGGGAACAAAACGTAGACAGCGTTCATTAAAAACAAAAGAACGTTGTTTTAAATGTAATGAATTTGCTATAAAAATAATACATACAAGTGTAAACGATTTAAGCCATCGCTTAAGACGTAAGGAGTGTACAAATTGTAATTATCGATTTACTACTTATGAAGTATCAAAAGAAGACTATGAGAATTTTACAAATAAAAAACCATTGTGTAATGAGTGCCCACAGAACACAGGTTCTAAATGCGGTTTAGATTTACCAGAATATATGACACAGGAAGCATATGATTGTGTACACTGTAATAATAGTGATTATGTAAACCTTGGAAGAAATATTGGACGCGATATATCGAGGCAAGATTAATGTAGCCATAGCAGCAAAAGAACAAGGCGTCTCATCTATGGAGATGAAACGCCTGTTCAAAAACTATGTATCCACTAGACCTATTGACCCATCTGTATGGCAAGGTGATGTGGAATTATCTTGGCCTTGGGCTTAAACGTTAGTAAGACGTTTTAAATCATGCTTCAACTCTTTCTCTAAACGTTGATCTTTCTTTACCTTATTAAGTAAATAAGATAAGAAGCCAGCTTGAGATTCGTAGTTGACACCACGGTAAGTTAATGTAGTCACTTTGGTTCCTCGCATAATCAGGTCCCGTTCCATACCTGCTTAAGTGCGCCCCTAGTATAGGGGTGAACGTAACTACCAATCTACCAAGATGAAATCCAAACAGTAAACTCTGGGCAGCTTTTGCGTAAGTCCCAGAAGTCCCATATCACATCACATCATGCACACTCTCAAATTCTCCACTGGTAATGCCAAGCTTGGTAAGCGTTTAATCTTTTCGCTTCCAGCTGGCTACACCTGTCCAAATGCTGGTCATTGCAAAACATTTGCTGACCGTACCACTGGTCAAATTCAAGACCTGCCTCAATCTACCCATGCAACAGGGGTTGAGTACCGTTGCTTTGCTGCTATGTCAGAAGCACGTAGCAAGCAATGCCGTGATGCACGCTGGCATAACTGGGAAATGCTTAAAGAAGTTCTTTACACTTCACAAGATCCGCAAGGTGCATTAGAAGATACAATTGCTTATGGTATTTGGCAGCATAATAAAAACAAATTTAAATACAATCTTTGTCGCATCCATGAGTCTGGTGATTTCTGGTCTGAAATTTATTTCAATGCATGGCTAGAAGTTGCACGTCAACATCCTGACATTAAATTCTATGCTTACACCAAACAGCTCAACTACTGGCTCAACGCTAAAGACAGTATCCCTTCTAACATGTATCTCACTGCTTCAGCTGGTGGTAATCTTGACAGTCTCCTTACCAGGTATGCACATATTTTCAAGCGCATTGCCTATGTAGTTCATGATGAAGCCCAAGCTGTTGATCTTAATTTATCTATTGATTGCGATGACAGCCACTGTTTTGGTGATAAACCATTTGCACTGTTAGTCCATGGTGTACAACGCAAAGGATCTGATGCAAGCAAAGCATTAAGCAAACGTAAAAGTCAGGGAACTTGGACAGGATATTCTAAATAAAAGGTTGCTTTTATTTGTGGGATGGATATTCTTTATTCGTCCCGCATTCTTTTTGTGTCGTACTTGATTGCAACTTATATCGATGGTGTGCCTTACGCCGTACGTCCTAATGTTGAAGAGAATAAATTTGAGTTAATCAAAATTCTCAAAGACTCTCAAATCTCTAACGCATTCTGTTCTCCAAACAAAACAGGAGCTGTTAATATCCTTAAATGGATTAACAAAAATGATGAAAGCCTCTCAAGTAAAGGACTGCAAGTTTGCCCTGAGGCCCGTTTCTTCCGATGAAAATTGGTACGTATTTGATCTAGAGACTGATGGTTTGTATGATGACGTTAATGAAATCTTCTGCATCGTTCTTTACGATGTCACACGAAAACAAACTCTTACTTTTGGGCCTGACTCTATTGACAGTGCTCTCAAGCTTATCGCTAATGCTGATGTACTTATCGGTCATAACATAATTTTCTACGACATTCCTGTTATCCGTAAGCTTTATCCTGACTTACTAAACAAACAACAACATGTCATCGACACACTCATCTGCACAAGACTCATTTGGCCAAAAGAAAAATTATTCGACCTTGATCTCAATCACTACCATGCGGTGCCACCTGGTCTTAGAGGATCAGCTGGTCTTAAAGCCTGGGGCTATCGACTCAGTGATAACAAGATCGATTTCAAAGACTTCTCTCAATACTCACAAGAGATGCTTGACTACTGCATGGCGCCCCATCATAAAGTGCTACGAGATGATTTGCGCTGGGTCGAATGCGGTTCTATTAATGTTGGTGATACTATTCTTGGTTTCGATGAATACGGACCAAACAGAAAATTCAAAGCAACTAAAGTCCTTGTGAAAAATTTTGATGAGGCAGAGCTTTTTGAAGTTACTTTAAAATCTGGCAAAAAATTCCAGGTGACTAAAGAGCACCGGTGGCTTACTTCACATAAGCGTAAAGATAGTGGTTATCTACAGGGCAATTGGATTGAGACACAAAATCTTAGAACAGACAAAGCTTACTATTCAAAAGTCCCGCGTTTTTTTGAAACTTGGGAGGAAGATGTTTCAAAAGAGGCAGGCTGGCTTGCTGGTATGTTTGATGGTGAAGGAAGTATTTCTAAATGCCGTGTAGATTTTACTATCGCACAACGGCCAGGTTTAGTGATGACAAAACTTGAGCAGTTATTAAAACAGAAATACAACAAGGATTGTATAAAGCGCATTATTAAAAAGAATTCTGATTGTTTATCTTTGCGTTTTACCGGAAATCAATACTCAAAGATTGAGTTCCTTGGAAAAATTAGACCTGAGCGTTTGATCAATAAATTTAACTTTAATCAAATGGGCAGAATGGAAATTAAATCCACATGCCTTGTTGACGAAGTAATCGACATTAAAAGTATTGGGAAAGGCGTAATTGTAAAACTAACAACAGATTCTGGTACATTTGTGCTTGATGGTTACCCAATGCATAACTGCGTCCAAGATGTCAACGTCACGCATAGGCTTTTTCAACACATTCAAAAACAAACTATCGCAGAATCTTCTTATCAATTGGAGCATGACTTTGCTCATGCAATTGAAAGACAAATTAGATCTGGCTTTCCATTTGATGTTGATCAATGCCTTAATCTTGTGGATGGTTTGGAGCGAAGAAAAACAGAGATTGAAGCAAAGTTAAAAGAAATTTTTCCACCTATAGAGCATGAAGAATGGTTTACACCTAAAGTCAATAATGCAAAACGTGGCTATATCAAAGGTGTACCATTTAAAAAAGTAAGAAAAGAAGAGTTTAATCCAGGTAGCAGACAACAAATTATTGATCGCTTAAAGGCTAAATACAATTGGCAGCCAACTAGTGTTACAGATAAAGGTAATGCAATTCTTGATGATGACGTATTAGAAAAGCTTCCTTACCCAGAGGCTAAACCTTTGGCTGAGTACATGCTACTTAAAAAACGTTTAGGCCAGATCAAAGAAGGTAAAAACGCTTGGCTCAAACTAGTCTCACCTGAAGGTTACATGCATGGTGATCTTATTACCAATGGTTGCATTACAGGGCGAGCAAGCCATAGGAACCCCAATATGGGTCAAGTACCAGCGGCTTATTCCCCTTATGGAAAAGAGTGTCGTTCACTCTTCCATGCACCTGATGATTGGGTTCTTATTGGAGCAGATGCCAAAGCACTTGAATTACGATGTCTTGCAGGATATCTTGCAATCTGGGATCATGGTGAATACGGAAATGTCGTCATCGATGATAGTCAAGACATCCACACTTACAATCAAGAAATGTTTGGAGTTTCCTCGCGAGATATTAGTAAGCGCCTTTTGTATGGGATTTTATATGGCTGTGGTCACCTTAAGGCTGGTAGCATCATCAATCCAGAAGAAAAAGATGAAGATAAACTCAGAACAATGGGGAGATCTGCCATCGATTCCTTCTACTCAAACATTCCTGCACTACAAAAACTTAAAGAAACACTCAACAAAAATTTAAAAGAACGTGGATACTTACTTGGGTTAGATCGCAGACCTCTTTATTGCAGATCTGACTTCAAAGCATTGAATGTACTTTTGCAATCTGCTGGTGCAATTCTAATGAAACAAGTAGTGATCAATGCTCATGATGCATTAAAAAACCATGGTTTTGTTTATGGTAAAGACTGGCATCAACATGCCATGATTCATGATGAAATCCAGTTGTCATGTGCACCTGGACTAGAAAAACAAATTATTGATCTAGTTCTCCAGGCTTTTGTTGATGCTGGTAATTTTTACGGCTTTCGCTGTAAGATTGAAGGCGATGCAAAGACTGGCTACAACTGGTTTAATACACATTAAAATCTAGGCAGCAACATCCTAGTCACTGTTGCGTAAGCCCTAGACTCTTTGAACAAACCTTTTCAAAAATGAACAAAGTTTATTTGTCCGTTCAAACAACAAGTGATCCCCGAGAAGTTTATGTGGATTCATCACGGACAAACGTTGTCTGTGATGTGATGCTTCCTCCAGTAGGAAATAAAGCTCCTACTCCGATGACTTTAAATATCTATGGGTCAGCTGAAAAACAACGTGTAATGCAATCAGTAAAAAAAGATATGCATCTTTTTGTTGCTGGTGCAAAAGTACGTCATGACTTACAGGCACGTGCTTATTCTTTGAATGGTGGATCAATTGCTATTGTTTCGCCAGAGACTTTTCCAATCATTAATGAAGTTATTTTATCTGGACGTTGCATTAAAAACATTGATCCATCAGATAAAAAACAATACAACATGACACCGTCTGGTTTTGTTATTTGCAATCAAACATTATCTGTTGCTGTTGGTAAACAACAAGCAGATCTGTTTAACTTTTATGCAATTAATAAAGCAGATGATAGATATAACCAAGCAAATCTATTGCTTGACATGACCAGGAAAGGAACTGGTCTTACTATCTATGGAAAGTTTGTTACTGATAATTACACCAAAGATGGTCAAACATATGTCAACACTAAGATTCAACTATATGGAATGACCTTAGCTCCAAGAAATCAAGAAGAAAAAATTAAATCAAGTACTGAGTTAAGTTCTGAAAGCAAACCTGTATCTCTTTGGGGTGGCCAAACACTTCAAGATGAATCACCACATCAAGATGCCATAGCAGTACCAGCTCCTGCTGCTGTTGCTGCAGTGCCAGAGCCATGGGGAATGCCTGATCTTCCAACAAGCAATGATGACGAAGCTCCTTTCTAAGCTAAACTAACAACACTTTCCTGGGCATCCTTTCGGTGTAAGACCCAGGCTTTTTATACCCTGAACTAAACCCTGACTATGACCTCGTCTTTAGCCAAACGCAAACTGGATTCATTCCAGATGTTCAATGACAAACGTTTTGTTTCTGGTTACCAAGGTCTGGTAACAATTCAACCTCTTAATAAATCAAAGAAACGTGGTTGGTTTGTTCGTAATAGTGACCTTGATAGCTGTGGCTGGACTGCAACCGAAGAAGATTTTGAAAAAGGTTCAGTCATCTTTGACTATGAACAACTCTTTGGAATGCCACCTAATACATCTAAAGAACTTGGAATTAATTTCCAAAAGCCACGTGTTCAAATCCTTTTGCGTTCTCCATTGATGATAGAAGAACAATTTGGGATGCGTCAAATTATTGGTACTTTTGAAGACCCAAAAGTTAAAGAGCTTTTTGATGCAGATAAAACTGCAGCTGATTTAGCAGCTAGTAAAAATGAAATGTACAAACGTAAGTACTCTGTACGTACTAAATACTTGGTTTACATCCTTACCAAGGAGAACCAACGTGCTCATAAAATTCCAATGGTCCTAACTCTTAAAGGACTTAATGGTACGGATCTTTCTGAAAAGATTAGGTTATTCGAAAAAGAAATGTCTAAGTGTTTATCCAAAGCACTTAACTCTGAAGTTCCTTTGCAGTTCAACGAACAGTTCTATGCAACTACTGTGTTCTGTCCCACGTTAAGCAGTGATATGCGTGGTACAAACAATGTTGAGATCTGTGCTGTTGAAGAATTCAACATCCCTGATTACTCAAATCAAGACGAAGCAATTGCATCACTTGATCAACTTTCCATTCCTGATGATGACCGAGAAAGCACCTGGAAATTCCAAGAAATGTATCACGACTACATCAACCAGCACTCCAAGCAGGACGCTAGTCGGCTCAATGGTGCGTATGGGATCACGGAAGGTGTCAATATTCTTCCAGAGTCCCGAGTCTCTAAAGAAGAACAAACCGTAGAAGTCAAGGTCTTGCCTAAAGCAGGACGTGATTCATTCGGCGCTGATTCCGAGTTCTGAGTTCCAGTCTTTAAATTCAGTTGTCATCTGGTCTAGTGCGTCTCGCACTAGGCCTTTTATTACGGCCTGCCTTGTAGCTGCAATCTTTACTAAAAGTGTAGCCACTTGCTTTAGTTCCTCTGTTGAGCTACAGTCATCGATGTAGCGGATCATCCGCTCTTTCCAGAATTCTTCTTCTGGACTCGATTCAAAACTCAACATCACATTCAATTTAATTTGTTCTCATTCTAATCATGACTACACAATTGCAAACATTAAATGAGGGTCAAGCTCTCATTTATTCTCGTTCAAACATTCGTCGTGCATTTCCTGAATTTGATGATACAGATATTGCTGGGATTCACTGCTCAAACAACAATGATGTTGTTGTTGTCAGGAATGATGGGACTGAGCAAGTTTATCCTGTTGCTAATGTACGATCAGCCTTTCAGGAATTTACAAAACGACTGCCCCATTTCTTTGCTTATCTCGGACCCAATTACAGAGGACCAAGCATCTGGAAAAATAACTGTTACATCCTGTTTAAAGGATGGCATTATCAAAGTAGACAAAGTGCAGCTCTAGTTAATGCACAAGCGCAACGACGTTGGATTGATAAGTTCAGTCTTCTTGATTCAGAAGAAAAAGTTAAAGCTGCATTAAACATGTTTGACCTTGGTTATATCATTTCTCCTGATGGTAAAACCAAGTCTCAATTTGAAACCTCTCTTACAGATGATCCAGAGGAAAAGCCAGAGCCTTTCTGTAGCTGTGGTTCATTCCAAAGGCAACTTAATATTTTGCCTCAGCTGCAAGCAGAAATCCCTGGTTACCAGCCAACATGTAAGCACATGACCTGGTTTGCCAGGTATAGGAGTCTTCTGGTAAAGCGCAGTGAACTTATTGGTACATGTCGTGGCAGCGTTGCTGAGCAAGCTGTAGCTTGGTACTATGCACCACCAACAATCGGTGCAGAGCATGGTAAATTTCTAATCCTCTACACAAAACATGGACAAAATGCGCCTCTGAAATGCTGGAGGCCCTACAAACCAGAAGAAGAATTTACTGAGGAACACGCATGGAGTCTCTTCGATTCAATGATCGAGAGGGGTTTTGTCCCTTTTCCTCACACCGCATTAACCCAAATCATTCACGCCTTTAAACAAAAGTAATGTTTGCTTTCATTGCATCTCATGTGTCTACTTTCGTATCTGAAGTAGCTTCTAGCTTAATTGCTTTTGGTGTTGCCATGGCAGTCAATTACATCACTTCTCTTTTCTGAATCCAATGCAACAAATCACACAGACCAAGCTTGATAAATTAAACACCTTTGAGTTGTTCAAGCACTATGCTGCCCTGTCAAGCAGTCTCTCTTTACTCACTCCTGAATCTCAAGAACTCGCAATCGCTGAGCTTGAGTCTTGTGCCAGGCTCCGTTCTAGCAAGATTGATGGCATTCATTACTACATAACCCAACATCAAAAAATGATTGAAGTTGGTAAAGAAGAAAAGAAAATGATTGATGATGCAATCAAGCATCATGAATCAGAAGTCAAAGCTTTACGTTCAATACTAACTGAAATCAGGCGTCGTGGTTTTGCTAATGACAATAAAATCATTGGTAAAAATTATCAGTTTAATGTCAGTCCGTTGCCTGAGCCTACGGTAGAAATTTTTGTCCCTGTAGAAGAATGGGATACTGCAGACCAGCAAAAGTACGCTATGGTCGAAGAGTCCACTACTGTTACTACTTGCAAATCAGTTAATGACAGCAAAATCTTACGGACAACTAAAAAGGTTAAGTCCAAGCTCATTCCAAACCCAGAAGCAATCAAAGAGGCCTATGCAAGTGGTTCAATACTGCCCCCAGGGATCAAAGTCAAAACAAATTTCAGAATCACAACAAAACGATTACTCCAAAAAAATGAGCTGGACTAAATACCATCCTTCATTGCAAAAAAACTTTTATCAAAGTTTGGATGCTCCACAATCTATTGAAGATGCAAAGATTAAAATGCAATGCCATGAGCATGCAGTGTCTGACATTGAAATGCAAATGGATGCACTAACATCTGAAATTGATCTTGAAAAACGTCAAGAGATTCCTTATAACGAATCTAAAATTGACACACTATATGAACGTCGCATTAAACTAATTAATGCTAAACGTTACCACACCAATGCGGCTAATGCTTATTGGTTTTATATGACATAATGAATAAAAAGGGTGTATCATGAATTCTAAAAATTTTGAGGAACATATTTATTACATCCTCGATAACTTTACAAAAGGTGGTACACCCCTCAATGCTTTCCTTGGTGGACGCATGGAATGGCAGGTCACTACACTTGTAGCTGGCCTGCTTGCTAATTCAAGTATCTCTTCTTCTTTAGATGCAGAAGAAATTGTAGAAGCTGCCATTAGTTATTCAAATGTTATCCAGGACAAACTTGGGAAATATGAACAATCAAAAGTCCATTCACTTGAACGTTTAATTGATCAGTAATATAATTACTAAAACTATCTAACAACTGTGTCAAAACCAATTGCTCAAATCAAGTTATGGCTTGAGTTTGAAGTTGAGTACGACCCATTCCAGGGGCGAACTCCTGAAGAATTTGCAGAAATCATCCATGATGATCTACACGTTGCTTTAACAGACTTTAGGGAACATGATGTTAAAGGAATCTTTTCTGATGTAGAATCTGTAGAGCTTATTGGTTCAGAAGTATGAACACAGATTATTTATACAAATGGGATGCAAAAGCCGAGCAACGTAAAGCTGAATTTATGGAGCATTGTTACCGTTGTTCTGCTCGTACCAACGGTCTTTACACTGGTTTATGGAAAGAATTTTGTTTAAAAGAAGCTGGTCCTTATTGCCGTAATCTATTCTTTGAACGACAAGAAGCAATTAAAAAATTCATAGAAGAACAAAAAACTACATCAGTAGAATCAAATGCATGTGAACCTGAACCGTTCATCACTGAGTTTCATGACTGATTTTAAAAAACGAATTACTAACAATCTTGAAGATACTATCAGTGAAGCAACAGAAACTTTAACTGGTAAAGATATTTATGATGCTTTAAACCAAGCCATTAATAATCAAATGGCTTGGCATAAAAAAGAACTTAAGGCTCTCCAGGATCTTCAATTTTTGGTAACTGGAGCTCCTCCAAGGGATCTTTTTGATTAGCAACAATTGCTATAGCCCTTTTGTAAAACATGTTATCTGTCTGGCCTACTTTTTCTAAGTGGGCTTTAATTTTTTTCCAATTATCTTTTGTATGTTGATCCATAATAAGAGGCAAAGTCAATTTTACACTGAGCTTTGTTTGCTTTACGTAAAACCTCCTTTGCTTCTTTTCTAGACAAACACTGCTCTGCTTTTACATTAAGTCGTTGTAATTTTTTATACTGCTTTAATAAATTCATTTCTTATTTAAACTAAACATCAATTGTTTTAATAAGTTTATTTCTTATTTAAACTAACTATTAATAAGTTATATCTTCTACATCTAAAAGAGCATAAACATCTGCTCCTGCATTGTCACTTGCAACCTCTAAAACATATGTTACAGGAGTATTAGTAAAACTATCACGTTCAAACTGATAACGAAGTAAACTACCTTCTGCTAATTGGGCACCAGTACTTGATTGATTTGATGATGAAAAGAAACCACCAAGTAATCTTTCCTGGCCGCTAAGGCCTGTAGCTGTAATATTATATTCAAGATTAGAGTTACTGTTTACATCTAACCATGTGCCACCAGAAATTGTTGCTCCCTTACTTAAAAACCATTGATAATTAGAATTTGAAGTAAGGCCAAGGGTTGATAATCCTTTGATAATACTAATGCCATCAAGGCGAGTAGATTTTAAACGAAGAGCAATTACTGGTTCAAATGTATTTGCAACAGGTAAATCAGTTGGCGTAGAAAGAGGTACACTAACTGAATCTTTACGACCATCTAATGAATAACCACCTTCTGATAAAACAGTTGAACAAATTTGTTTTAATGTTTTAGTTCCGCTCATATCAGCCGAACCACTGATCTCATAACGACATGGTAAACATGCAGTAGTTATGTAAGCACTTGTTGAATCAGTAAGATTTGCATAATTAAAAGTATGTGCAACATAAAAAATACCGTTAATAACAAAACCAACGCGAACAGAACCAACACCTAACCACTCAAAATCCATCCACAAGAGTTGAGATTTAGTTAAATCCAAAGATAAACCAGAAGGGTTGTCTTCACTTCCAGACCCATCAAATACATCTTTGTTCCAGCTGGTTTGTGCTACTTCAGTATCAACTGCTGAACCTGTTGTATAACTGCGTTTAACAATATAAGTATTACTGCCACTGACTTTTAAGAAAATACCATTCTCATCATTAAAATAACCAACAGTTTGTGTTAGAGATGAATTCTTTGTATCCATTACAAACGAATTCATTACCAGTAAAGACTTGCCTGGCTGATAAGAAAATACTTTATAAGTTTCACGCTTTACAAACTGTGCAGCACCATCACCTGAAATAGTTAAATTAACTAAACCTTCATTAGCATCAAAAGTAGCTTCTCCTGTTGCAGTACTTGTGGCCCATAAACCATTATCTTGATAACGATGACTTGAATCAAATAAAGTATAAGGATCAGAAACACGTAAACGACCAAAAGCATCTGCAGCTGTTGTGCCCGCTGGGTTAATCTGTACTTCACCAGAAAGAGCTAAGCTACCACTTTCAATTGCAACAGGAATAGGCCCATTGACATAGCCAGAATGACCGTTGCCTAAATCATTTGTATAACGAATCTGAGCCATGAAACTTACTATCTTATACTCTTTATTTTAAAATGAATAATATTAAGACTGTAAATTCATGTATAGCGGAACTTCTGCACCAGAAACAGAACAAGGTCTTCAGCAGAAGATTGAACCAGTGCAAAACAATGCTCAACCTAAACCCAAAGGAGAAGGCCCTGGTCGTCTTATTGCAGAAATGCTGCAACTCCTCAGCTTTAGTGAACAGCTTCGTATTCAATCGCATTTAATTCACCTTAATTATGAGGGTGCAAACTTTACAGGTATCCATGCATTCCTTAAAGATGAATATGAAATGCATCAACATCACTTTGATAAAACTGGAGAGCTTATACGATCAATGGATTACATGACTTTCATGTGTCAAAAAGGATTGATGAGTGCTTATAAAAAGTTTAAGAATGTTGAATCTTATGACCCTAAAGGAATGCTTCTTGTTTACAAAGATAACCTAGAAGATTTTGCTTTTATGTCAAAGAAAGTTGCTAAAACTGCTAAAAAATTTGATGCTATTGATGTAGAAAATTACATGGCTCATTTAGTTGAAGTGTCCTTTAAAGCTAGCTGGTTTATCAAAGCAACTTTAAGACAAGGCTGAATCCAGCTGCTACCACGGCTGTTGCAAGTGCTTCGCTAAACTCATTTCCAAAATGAGATGGATGCACTTGCCAATCAACAATTGTCACTATTCCCACTAACAGTAGAGCTTGTTCCCAAGACTTGTAAATCTTCAAGAAAGGGACCAATAAAAGATACACGAGGGCCGATGCTAGTGATACCTTTAGGGCTGTTATTGCATGACCTATTGTTACTAGATGCAACTGTCCCTGTAACATAAACACCATGCAACTTGTCCATGTTGCTACAATCTTTTGATGAAATTCCGTTAATTGTTTCTGTTTTGTTTTCATTAATATAATCAGCTGCTTTAACCATTCTCTCAGGACTATCCTTAAAAAATCCAAGTGCTTTATTGCAATTGTTACATAACAAACCTCTTATAGCACCTGACGCGTGACAGTGATCAACAACTAAACAAGTATTTTCTACATCACAAATCTTACATCGATGGTCTTGTTTTTTTAACATCGTATTGTAATCAACTAATGTAATTCCATAACGGTATTTTAAATTCGCTTCTTTAGATGCCACGAGATTATCTTTGTTAAAAAAATAATAACAAAAAAGAGGGCTAATTGCCCTCTATTATTCCGTAAACCGTTTCTTCTTTGACAGTTTTGTTTACTAAAAAATATGTGACTTCGACATAGTCACGGTTTAATAATAGCCCAAATTAAATCATCGTAGCGACCCTTAGTCTCACGTACGTCAAAAATACGTATACCATCTCTATCTGTTTTGGCTACGCAACTAGTCAATGCATCTAAATGATGAACATCTTGAATATCTTCAATAACCATAACACCGCCTGATTTCAAAAGAGGATAATAATGCTGCACAGTAAACTGCTGAGACACAAGTGTATGAGGTCCGTCATCAATAATAATATCGTACTCAAATTCACTAAATACATCTAACGCAGACTTGCAATAAGCATCTGCTTGGTAAAAGTCATAACGTTTTGGATCCATATTATGCCAAATTTTATCTGGCACAATATCTTGCGTATCAACAAGGTCAAGAAAAAATTCAGGCAAATACTCATGCCATAACAACGAAGACCCTCCATGCTGCACGCCGATCTCAAGAAGACGGCCTTTGCTGTCCCGATATTGATCCAATAAATACGCGTAGATTCCCGTGAAATTGTGGAGCGTATTTTTATCTGTTCCACCTTTGAAATTAAAACCGTTGATTTCAAGTTTGTCCAAAATTGAAACAATGGTTTGATCCGGAAGTTCCCAGCAAGGTGCATCCATTAACTTAGCGTCATTCAAGTAATTCTTACTATATATCTTTTTTGAGTATGGTTGAGAGTAATGCATTGCTTTATCAGTACGATTTAATCGACTTTCCCAAAAATTTTTAACTTTAGGGCTGCCACTGCCAATCCAAAACTCACGCATATAACGTAACGGATGTTCAAAGTATTCTTCTTTGCAGTTCACGGCTACATACGACGCCTTGGCCCACCAAAACCCTCCGGAAAAATGCGGATGATATCCCATGGAAGTATCTTCTTGCCAATTAATCCCAGCCACTTCATAGAAATCATCCAAAGCTTCCACACAACGATTCCATTGGTGGATACAAAAGTATTCCATTGAATGGCGCCAATCTTCTGTGTAACTATTACGGCGGGAGACTCCTTTGGTATGCATGTACAAAACATATCCATCTGGATTTTTTTTGCACCATTCCCATAATGCGCGTAAGGTATCTGTTTCTTCTTTCTTGTTTTGATTTTCCACAGCAAAATCTTGCACTGCAGAAGGCAACAAAGAACAGTCGCCATTAAAACCAATATGAAAGTGAGGAAGCTCATTGAATAATCCACTTATGTGCAATGCACCTATCTGTTCACAAAACATGTGTTCCCAGTTGTTTCCACCGGGATACACATGATAAAAAATGGCTAACTTCATTCTATTCAAAAGGTACGACGCGGAGCCGCTTGAAAATCAGGAGTATACATAACTTTTAATCAATGATTTCAGTTTATCAGAGGCTGATTTCCTCAAGAGTTATAATTACTGCTAAAATGTAATTAACAGATAGAAATAAGACAATGCCAAACGCATGGCAAGACAACCAATTATTTACGCACTATAAGGTTTCCACTATCAGCGGAGACCCACTTGAGACTGTTGCAGGACTTTCGGTTCCTCAGCATGATTATATCGGAATGACTTACAGCGGGACCGACTTGACTGGTGTTGTATATAAAACCGGAGGATCTAGCGGTACAACTGTTGCCACATTGGTTTTGACTTATGACGGCAGCAGTAATCTTACTTCTGTAACAAAGAGTTAAGTCATGGCTTACAAGTTTAATCCATTTACGGGTACCCTCGACGAAGTTAACGCAAGTGGTGGGGGTGCTACCACCCCTGGCGGCGCCGACACCCAAGTCCAATTCAATAACAACGGAGCGTTTGCTGGCAGCCCAAATGTCACGTTTGACGGCACCGCGCTGACGGCAGATCAACTGAGCGTGACCACCAGCGTCAATAGCGCTCTGATCCCTGACACCGACGCCACTTACGACCTGGGTTCCGCTACCAACAAATGGCGTGATCTGTACTTGGATAACAACTCGCTCTACCTGGGCGATGCTGTGCTCTCGTATAACACCACAGACCAAAAGCTAGAAATCAACAGCCGGCCTTTGGCAGAAGAGGCGGGTTACATCCGCAAGCCGATTCTCAGTGGTTCCGATCCCGATCCAGTCGATCAGGGCCAGCTGTGGAGCACGACTCTTTCAGTTGATTCCGACTTGGTGGGTGTCAGCTACGCCTTTTACGACTACACCGGCACTTCCGGTACCTACAACGCCGCCGCATCGGCTGGAACGGTTGGGGGCATTGAGAACACTCCCGGCACCTACACGATCAAAGCCCGTGCAGCGTGGCCATTCGGCATCTCGGATGAGCTGACGCTAAACGTCATCGTAAACGCTTTCACGCTGAACCAGAACACAATGTTCGGCGGAATTGACGGCTTGCAGGGCCGCGTCAACCATTCGAGCAGCGACGTTGCAACCTACATCGCAGTTGAGGGTGCATTTGCCAACGACGGTTCCGGTTATGTCTGGGACATCGACGGCAGTGTCCAGGCCAACTGTGCCAACTCGATTGCTTTTTACGAGTACACCACGGACAAGCTGATCGGCTTCCGTGTCAGCAGCAGCAACGTCGTTGAAGGCGTTTACCTGGCTATCGGCGTCACCTCACTCCCCACCCAGGGTGCGGCAATGCCGAGCAGCTACACCAACATCATCACCACCACCAGCCAGAAGGACGCGGCCATCGGTTCTTCTGTGCTGGGCCGTAAATTCCCGCTGGTCGCTTACTACAGCTTGGGCGCAGGTTCTCAGCATTATCTGACGCTGACGCCATCCAGCACTGAGTTTGACGGCTTCGGTTCCAAAACTCAGGACTGGTCATTTGGTTTCCGCCTGGTCGACGACTGGGTGTCCAACGGTTACGCCAGTCAGCTGCTTGCGCCAAGCGACAGCAACTTGTTCTTCGTCAACGCAATCACCGGCTTCGGCATCGGCTCCTCGCCTTACGAGTACATCCATTACGGCAACGCCACAAGCGGTCCGTTCAGCACCAGCACCAACGGCGCAACCTGGAACATCGCCACCAACAACTGGTTGATCGGCAACGCGGGTGATCTGGTGGTCGTCACTTATGACGGCACCGGCACCGACACCTACAAGGTTTACGTCGAGGGCGTGCTGATTTACAGCAGCACTGACGTAGACACCTACATGCCGACCGGCGCCACCAGCCCGACCAGTCTGGAGTTCGGCAACTTTGCACGAGCCAACGGAGTCACCGGCTACCCCGCCAACTACAACAAGCTAGCCGGCTGGTACGCCCGCCTGAACTACATCTTCACGAGCGTCGGCACCGCCTTTAACCAGACCCAAGTCACTGAGCTAACCAGCAACAAGGCTGACCTGACCGCGTCGACCAACTACGGCTCGATCGATACCCTTGGCACCTTCACCTCCTCTGGAGTGGAGAACACCAAGGGCAGTGTCACCTACGCACGAGGCGACTTCAGCTTCTAAGCGTCGAGGTCAGGAGCTGCTTTTTCAGGAGCAGCCTCCTCGACTACTACCTTTCACCCAATCAGATGCTTCATCAATATAAATACTAGGAAGCATTGTTAAAATGCTTCCCTTGTAACCGCTTTTACGCAAAGATTGTGTAATAAAACCAGCAAAGTTATGTGCCAAAATTACAATATTATCTGGATTGTCTGACAAGAAAAATTCACGACTATGCACTTTCATGCCAGTTCCCGGAATAAATTTACCTTGCTTGTGAGGTGTGTCATCTACAATATAAGCATCTTCTCCATTAAAACCGTAAGTTTTTAAAGCATTTAGGTATACACAACCTTTGGCTGCAGCACCAAAAAATACAGTTTTACCTTTTAACTTATTTAAAAAAACAGCATCCTCCAACATCTTTAGATTACAGTTAGAGTAAAAACTATTGTAATCAAAAGCTTCTTCTTCTGCAATAAACTTTTCTGCTTGTTCTGTATCAGCATAAACATCTTTATTTGTTACCCATAAGCGCATTGATCCGCCATGAATATCTTGCTCTTCTGCGTGATAAATTTTAAGGCCAAATTGGGAAAATAATTTTTTTAACGGTTTGACAAGCCAATAGTAATAATGTTCATGATAGAACTGATCAAACTGTAAAGTTTGAATCGTTCGCAACGTATACGGAAACTCAAGAATCCAAGTGCCATCAAGTTTTTCAGCAATGCCCTCTACAAATTTCACTGCATCTGGAGTGTGCTGAAACGCATTAGTTGTAAAGATAAGATCGGCTTTTGGCACATCTGTATCTTTATTAAAGTAATCATTGATATAAGTAATGCCAGCTTCTTCGTTTAACGTACGAAACGTTTGACTAGCATCAACGTTATACAAATTTAGTTTTTCATCAGTTTGTGACTGTAAAGCTTTCAATAAAGTTCCGTCATTACCACCAATATCAATAATTGTGTCATGTCTCAGATGAGCTACCTTATGCCAAAGAGCACGGCAATGTTGAATATATGGCATGCTAATGCCACTAAAGTACAAATAATCTTTGTACAATTCATCACTAGGCACTGCCGTATCTAGTTTAATTGTTAAATCACCATCAATTAAAGCGCAAAGTGGATACTGTTTTGCTGCAAGAGCTGCTTCTTTGCTACGACAAAGATTATTTACTAAAGGTTGTAAACCTAAATTCAATAAAATTTTTTCACCAACGAAGTTCTTCTCTTCTTTCTGGATCGAAGTTCCAATATTCGACTCCGACAGGGAGGTCAAAGGGTTTGACATAGATTTCTTTATTGGGCGCACCGCCCCATTTCTTTAAATAATACTCATAATTCTTCTGAAATGTATACTGATTTTTCTTTTTAAACTCTTCTGAGCTATTTAAAGTGCTTGATCTATCATGTTCAGCTGTTAATGGCAATGACTCAACCCGAATTTTTGGAAAGATATTAGAGCTTACCTGAATACGACGACGGTAATCATTGTCTTCAAAATAACCAGGGAAAAAGTTTTCGTCTAAAAAACCCACGGCTTTTAATAAAGCAGGTGTAAAAACAAAACCGCACATTGCATCCATGCCTGCACCAAGGAAAGCGCCATCTAAATCATCAATACGTGCTAATAATTTTTTATACTCATTAGGCTTTGGCCACCAGTCAAAGCCAGTTATTACCCAGTGGGCACAATCAGTATTGTCACGTATGATCTGATTAACTGAGCCAGGGTAGCCAGCGTTCTGGTTATTTTGTACTACAACAACCTGTTCAATATGAGGATATTTTTTATTGATATGGTTTTCGCAAATCTGATCAATGGCTACTTCTACAGAAAGATCTTTTCCTTCTGAGTTGTCCACAATGTAGTAGCGCTTGACAGGCACATCAATTGATTTGATGTGTCTCAAAAGCTTCTCACCTTGGACAAGAATTGGAACACCAACAAGATCCAAACGGCTCATGCAATAAAAAAGATATACGCTACACTCAACTTAATATATAAGTATTAACTTTGGACACCAACCAAAAATCTGAGACAGTTTTTGATATCTATAAGCGTGATCCAGATGAATTTAATCGTTTAAACAGCAAGCCCGCGCGTGTCACAATCCACGGTAAACGGCATTATGAAACGCCATTTAACACTGGACCAGCTGCTTCTGTAACTACAATTATTTCTGAAACTGCATCAGAAGCCAACAAAAAAAAGTTGGAGATGTGGGCTAAAAACAATCCAGGGGCTAAAGAAGCTGCAGCAGAACGTGGTACGGCGATACATAGCTGTATGGAGATGTACCTGAAACAAGAAGCCTTTGACGTTCCTGAGGAGTATGCAGATTTCTGGACTGGTATGCCAGACATTCTCGACCAATTCCAAGAGGTGCTTTGGGCCGAAACACCGATGCGTGCTGACCACCAGTTTGCTTTATCCGAAGACGGTATCGGGCGTGTGTGGGGACGGGACGAGGAAGAGAGACCATGGGTTGGATCACCTGACATCATTGGTGTAGCAGGTAACAAACTGACGCTTGCTGACCTCAAAACCAGTGTAAAACCCTATTCCAGGTGGTGGCCTAAAGATTTAGAAAAAGGTTGCACTGAATGGAGAGACCGTCTCAGCGGATACATGAAATTTCAGAAGTGCTGTCTACAGCTAGGTGCTTATGCTTTAGGTATTGAGCAAACACTCAACATGAAAGTGCAACAAGCTGCAATCATTGTGTCAACACCTGCTGATACACAACTTTTTAAAATTACCCGTAACCACTTAAATATCTGCCAAGAAAAATGGCTAAAAGTAGTTAATGAATACTACAGCGATCTTAACAACTGTGTTGTATATGATCGAGATTTAATTTGATTTATGCATTTGTTGTTTTGGATTCAAACTTAAAAATAGGATTGTTGAAATAATTTTGTAGATACTCATTAAAGTAATCAGATGTAAGACGTTTTTCTTCTGCCTTAGGGGCAACGGTGGCATAATAATTATCGTCGTCTTTTGCTTCATCCATAAAGGCATCGTAATCAAACCGTGTGCCACCTCTGGGATCTATAGCATTTGCCCTTAGCATAAGAGCATCAATATCAGCTTCTTGATTTTTCCTAAGATCTTCATAAGCTTTTTCGCTAAGAGCATTAGCATTTGAATAATCTACATTAGAAATTTTATCAATTAAAGCTTGAAACTCTTTACCGCCAAACGACATGATCTAACTCATTCTATAAATCTATTTTAAAGCTAAGAAATATAAACATAAATTTTATTTATAAAACAACAAACTCTTAATTTTTATTGGATTCGGTCAGCGTAAGATATTAGAACACAACAGAGCGGCCCCATGGATATTCGTATTTCCTCGGGGCAGTGGATCACAGCAATCTCCAACGCTATGCTAAGAGCTGGCGATGGTGACTGTTTTCTGCTGCCATCAAACGCTCATTTACATGCTTATGAAATAGCAAAAAATTCCACAAAACAAGAAAAAACATTTAAAGTAAAGATCGAACCATGAGCAACATGTCAGCTACATCTCTGCAACCAGGGGAAATAAATCTTGGCTTGGTCCCAGTAGATTGGCCGTTGACTCCAATTGGCGATAACAAAAACCCTTATTTATTAGGTTGGCAAAATAAACCACAAACAATTGAAGAAATAAAAAAAGAAATCGAAAAAGGTACTTGTAAAGGTATTGGTTTAATATCTGGTCCTGTTTACAATGAACCATACGGTTTAGTCTGGGTTGATGTCGATGGCCCCACTGTTTATGACACAATTAAAATTGAATCCGGCCTGACGATAGAAACGGCTCTCCCTAAAACGCTCACAATTCTCAGTGGTCGTGAAGGGCGAGAACGTAAACTCTACAAAGTCCTTAAAAAAGACTGGAAAAAATTCATTCGAAATAAATACCAATGGCATGCAAACGGAGAGCGTGAAAAACTTGAGGTGCTTTGGAAACGTCATCAGGGTGTCTTGATGGGTTTTCATCCTGATACAGATGGATATTTCACTAAGCCTGATGAAGATTTTCAATTTGTCAACCAGCTTCCTGAAATTCCAGGGTGGATATTAAAAAGTATTGAGAAAAAAAATAACCTACAAGGCAGGCCGGCTGAAGGTGTTAGCAGAACATTTGGTCCTAACTTTGCGTTCAATAGTAAAATTGGCCTTGATAGAACCATTAAAGAAGCTAAAGAAGCACTCTGGAAAATGCCTCCAGAAGCTGCTGATGATTATGATATCTGGATTGCTGTTGGACAATCTTTACATTCAGCTGATGATTCCCTATTAGAAGAATGGGATGAATGGTCTAAACAGTCAGATAAATATCAAAATGGTGAATGCCAACGACGCTGGGAATCTTTCACTAAAGGGGGTGGTATAACTCTTGGTACATTATTCCATCATGCAAAAGATTATGGTTGGACCCCTAATCAGGACTATCGAGCAATGGGTCCTGATGATGACCTGTTAGACGAAGGCAGCAAACTTTTAGAAAAATTTTTAAACGATATCAACGTTATGGCAGTAGAAACAAAAGAAAATAAACAACCTTTTCAAGCTCAAAAAGAAAATAACGTCTTAACAACAGAACCATCTAAGAAAGGTAAGGGACGTAGAAATGCATCTAAACACGATGTAACCCGTGCTCTTATTCGTACATATCAAGGCAACTTACTTTTTGATCCAATCATTAATCGTTTTGTTTATTACGATTGGAATAAAGAAATGCATGGTCTTTGGGAGACCATGGAAGAAGTTGAGATGCGTAATGATATCTGGAAACGTTTAGAGTCTTTTACTACTCAAGAAAATTCATTACTGCCTAACGGTTTTGATCGTGCATATGTCAAAGATATGTACGATTCAATGGCAGATATTTTAATTGAACGTAACTGGGAGCAAGACCCTAATAAAGTCTTATTCAGTAACGGTATCTTTAACATTGTCACCAGGGAATTTAGGCCTGTACGCAAAGAAGACCGTATGCGTCATGCACTACACTTCCCTTACAATGAACACAACAAATGTCCACTTACTATCCAGTGGCTAACCTTTACTCAATACAATGACGAAGAACGTGTTCAACTCTTAAGGGCGTGGATGCGTGCAGTCTTAGTTGGTGCACATAATGTCCAGCGTTTTCTTGAAGTTGTAGGCCCAGGTAAATCTGGTAAGTCTAGCTTTATGACACTATGTCATGCATTAGTTGGTCGTGATAACGCAGCTGTTTCTAACCTTGATCGGCTAGAAAAAAATCGCTTTGGTCTTTCCAGTGTTGCTGGTAAAAAGCTATTAATGTTCAATGATGTTGAACGCTACGGTGGTAACGTCGCAAACCTCAAAGCAATTGTTGGTGGTGATGAAGTTGTCGCTGAACATAAGTTCGGCGGAGAAGAAAAATTTGTGTTTAAAGGCATGGTCATGATGACTGCCAATGAGCAAATTGCAACAACAGATGCTACCTCTGGTCTTCAGCGCAGGCGTCTTACTATTCCTTTTGATCGTGTGTTTCGTGGCAGTGTAGAAGAACAAGTTGTTTTAATTGCACACCGTAATGACGGGACACCATACGGAAAACTGGCTCATGAATTACCAGGGATTGTTAACTGGTTACTTGAAATGCCAGAGAAAGACATGTGTGAATACCTCATCAAAACTAACGAAAAAGTTGCTTATTACAAAGAAACCAGTACCAAACAACTGACTCGTAGCAACAACATTATTGATTGGTTACATCACAACACAATTTTTGTTCCTAACGCAAAGTCAATCATTGGTGATGCCAAGCCTGCACCTAAAGATGCACTAACCTTCTATGCTTCATCTGATCAAAAACTCTATGCAAACTACTGTGAATTTTGCCGTAACAACAATGTTGGCATGCAGGCACGATCACGTTTTGATGTCAACCTTCTTGATATCTTGAATCATCAGTTAAGCCTTAATATCTATAAAAATGACAAGCGCACTGTCTCATTATTTAATATCAGGATTAGACAAATTCAAATGGATGATCACTATCCATCTATTGTTGACCTTGCATTAAACCCAGATAAATACCGTGATATTTATGGAGATGTGCAAATACGTTACGGTAGTAAAAAATAAGATAGTATTAGAGCAGTAGTTAATAATTTTAATGACTAAAAAACCAAAGATTTTGTGGTCTGGCGATATTGTTGCCCGTACTGGTTTTGCTCGTGTAACCGAAAATTTGATTACACGTTTAAAAGATCATTACGAAATCGTAGTGCTTGGCAATAATCATTGGGGAGATCCTTGTCAGTTTGACAAAGAATTTAAAATCTACCCTTCCTCTAATCGTTTCCAACAAGAGCCGTTTGGTGTACAACGTATTCGCGATATTGTTGTAACGGAAAAACCTGACATTGTTTTTGTTAATAATGATTGTTGGATTGTTAACCAAATCTATGAGCAAATTAAAGATATCCATGGGCAAGGTTTATTTAAATTCATTGCTTACATGCCTATGGATTCTTATGCGTGGACTGGATCACTAACTACTCATTCCAATGTTTGGGACGAGGTAATCTGCTACACCGACTTTGGTGCAAATGAGTTTAAACGTGCAGGTATTACAAAAGATGTTCATGTTATTCCTCATGGCATTACGGCAGGGCAGTTCTATCCACTAGATAAAAAAGCATGCCGTAAACGTCTTAATATTCCAGAAGATGCTTTTGTTGTCTTTAATGGCAACCGTAACCAAGCACGTAAACGAATTGACATTACTATTGACGCATTTGCTCGGTTTAGTGTTAATAAACCAAATACACGACTTTATTTACACATGGGAATGAAAGATCAAGGTTGGGATATCCAATCTTTGTTCTCACGTCAAATGCAACGGAATGCTGAAGACCCTAGCAACCGTTTGATTATGACAAGTCCAACACCTCAACCTCCTTCTGTTCCCGTTGAAATTCTAAACGTTATCTATAACGCCTGTGATGTAGGCGTTAATACATGTAAGGGAGAAGGTCACGGACTGGTTAACCATGAGCATGCAGCCTGTGGCGTGCCACAAATTGTGCCTAACCACACCAGCCTGAAGGAGATCTTTGAGGGTGCTGCACCATTAATCGACAACTGCTTTATGGATGTCGATATGAATTTCAATCGAGACATGCCGGTACCAAGCGCTGAGCATTTGGCAGAACTGCTCGAACAGATTTACACCGATAAAGATTACCGCGATCAAGTCGGTAAAGACTGTTATGCACGCGCCACAGATCCCAAGTATCAGTGGGACAATATTGCGACTCAATTTAAAACGGTCTTTGACCAGGTAATGAAACCTGCTGTCGAAGTAGAAAAGCCAATTATTAAAAAACCTAAACGACGCAAGACAAAAGCCACGGCTGAAGTTTGAACCTGTTATAGGGAAAAATAATTTTTAAGGGGCTTGAAAGGCCCCTTTTTTCATGCGACCACCAAGTTCACCGGGAACTGCTGAACTTTTTTGAACTTTCGCTGAACTTTTACCAGTGGGATCCATTGCAAGAGAATGAGTCTTATTGAGACTCATCGAGTTGAGGTAGTTCAGACCCCTTTTTTATTCTAAGCAGGTGGATATGTAGGTTATTTTGGCGACACATGAGACTAATTTGAGACAACATATCTCATGTCAGGACTCGTAAGACGCCAAAAAAACCGGCATCTTCTCTATAAAAGAAATATAAATGAACTAGCTTTTACCCCCTCAACTCACTAGATCCCTTTTGCCGCAATGGATTTGGCTATGCCCAACTCGCTCTGAACTTTTCTGAACTTTCTCAACTTGAATCAACCCCTGGTCCTTGTTGATCGTGGATCTCCTGGATAAAATACGGACATGGCTAATCCACGGGCAGATCGTCCTTACCTGCGGCGAGAAGCACTTCAGTCGCTAAATTTCCGGGTGTTAAAGCCCAAATGCCCCTTAGAAGATCAGGGGTATTACATCGGGTTTCCCTGTACCAGGGGGCATACTATTCGTGATCAGACACGTCACTGGTGTTATCACTGTGTTCAAAGTATTCAAAGCAATATCTGTGGGGCTGATTTTAATTATATGGATCATCAATTCCGTAAACGTGGACATGATTTTTTTATTGATGTACTTGATGAACGTGGTTTATTAAAAGACGGAAAACCAATTCCTAACTTTCATAAGCAATGTTGGATTAGAGAAAAACCTTTAGGTAAAGGTGATCGTATGGATTGGTACACCTGGCAATCACTGAACACTAATCGCATTACACGTCATATTTTGCCGCATAAAGTAATGTATACCTTGTTTTGGGGTGACATTGGCAAGATGTCTGTAACCAGATCTTGTGGTAACAAAGAATGTTTAAATCCTTTACATTTATCTAGTACATGGAATGTGCGTAAGCCATCTCTAAAATTAGATTATTTAGATATAGATATTAATCCAGATAAGGTAGCTGAGTTTGACTCTAGGGCTTATTTTGGTTTAACTGTTGATGATATTGTTAAACGTGAATATAAAATTAAAATTCAATCTGCTTGTTTGCTTGTTGATTCTGTTATACCAAAACAAAAAAATTTAATTGAAATTACTTGGTCTGATTTACAAAATAACGAATCATAGAATAGATAATAGTGAAAGTGCTATAAAGCACCCGGAATGGGCGGATGACGTATCCAAACTTTTCGCAAAGAGAAAGATCACAATCTAATCCTTTAAATCTTGGTCGATTTAGTCAAACTTCTTTGCGTTTATTAACAGGGTCCTTGGGCCCTAAAAGCCAAATCATAGAAGGAGGATATGGTAATTATACATATAATCATTGGTTCAAAGTTACTTTAGATTTACCTGCTTGGATTATTTTAATTAAAGCTGGTAGTAATTTGTCTACTGGTCAAGGTACACCTCGTAGTTTATTTAACGATATCTCAACACGTTTTTCTTTTGGTGTTTATGACTTAAATAAAAATCCTATTCAAGGACGCATTATTCATCAAGAACCCCAGGCTTATTGGGGGCACGTTGCTGGTGCAAGATCAGATTTATATAACACATCAGATGTTAATCGTGTTGACAAAGATGATGAGATGTTTTTTGAGCTCGAACCTGGGAGCTATCTTATTTGTATTTCATCTGAGCGTAATGAAGGATTTAACTATGCAGCTGGATTAGTTATTGAATTTCCTTCTGATGATAATCAATTCATCTTATTGGAAGATAATTCTATTTCTTACATGCTGCAAGAAAATATTTTGCAGTCTAGTGGCGGTGGAGTTTTTATTGAAATTCCTTCTAATATTAATTCTAGCTATACATTAGATGAATATAGTGCTTACAGTGTTACCTATGCATCAATTGGTAGTAGTTATTTTATTCAGGTTAATAACAAAAACCCAGTAACAAGTGGCAATATTTCTTGGATTATTGGTCCTGATTTAGGTCAATCTGATGTTAATCCATTAGACTCTCGTATTTTGTTAGATGCTACAGAAAATTGGTCACTTACTTTCCACGAACATTCATTAAGCGAATGGAAGGCGGCATGGGAGCGCGAACATTCGCAAGATGATAAATTTCCAAGTGCTGTTTTTGCTCCATATGCAAATGCACAGTAAAATAAGTTAACAATTAAAAAGATTATGATTAATCCAGTTGTTAGTTTTGGTAGTGATTTAATTCGAGCATACTGGAAAGGCAAAGCAAAAGTAGAAGAAAAAGATAAACGTTTAACTCCTGCACAAATTTTTGAACAATACTGCGAAGAAGAGCCATGGCAGTTAGAATGTCGCATCTATGATGTCTAAATAATGGTTGAGGAGTGGCGTCCCGTCGTTGGCTATGAGGGTTATTATGAAGTTTCCAATAAAGGACGCGTTCGTAATTCTAAAACCTTACGCATTTTAAAAACTTGGATCAATAACGGAGATGCTCATATGGTAACTTTTTCCGTAAATAAAAAAAGAAAAGGTTGTACTATTTCTCGTTTAGTTGCAGCAGCCTTTATCGGTCCTTGTCCAGAAAACTTAATTGTTTTACACGGAAAAAAGGGTCGAGACTATCATGGTGTCGATAATCTTAGCTATGGAACTTACGAGCAAAACAATGGTGTAGACAGGATTAGGGATAAAACTTTGCTCTATGGTGAACACCATGGTTGTGCAAAATTAAATGAAATGCAAGTGCGTGTAATTCGTCGCTTGCTTGAAAATAAGACAATGAAACAGAAAGAAATTGCTGATATATTTGGTGTAGATCAAACAACCGTTGGTCATATCAAAAGAGGAAAAACATGGCAACACTTATAAACAACCTTCCGCCGAAAAAGGTGTGGATCAGGAAAGAATACCTACGCGATCTTCGTGATGGTTTTGGTGAGTATGTTCTTGGTTATTGGGTCTCTGTTAAGTCCATTCCGGGGCGGGCATTTTATTTCGAAACGTATTTACCTGAG